>Ga0209284_10005865_pt1 | contig 12333 bp, 8 predicted proteins | sample FRY03_FD_187211 | JGI IMG/M metagenome (GOLD analysis project Ga0209284, IMG submission 187211) | Freshwater microbial communities from Lake Fryxell liftoff mats and glacier meltwater in Antarctica - FRY-03 (SPAdes) (version 2) | ecosystem: Environmental > Aquatic > Freshwater > Ice > Glacier... | reverse complement strand
TCGGTTTCAAACAACTTGGCAAGCACGGTGCTGATATCGATCCCAATCGGCCCAAACGATCACTCGACGGAGTGGTCCCGGCGCACGGGCTGACGATGCACCCGCAAGGCAAGCCTTCACTCACGGCGGTGGCGGTCTATGACTTGTCAGGCAAGTACACCCGCTTCGACGGAATCGTGGCCCGTCCCGACGGGACGATGCGCGGCAATCAAACGTTCGTTCATCTTGTGGGTGACGGTCAGTTGCTCTGGAAATCTCCCACGATCGATCAGCCCAGTCCACAGGCGTCGTTCCACATTGATGTCACCGGTGTTCAGGAATTGACGCTCAAGGTCGAAGCGATCAATGACTCCAACGAGGCACACATTCTGTGGGTCGATCCACGGCTGACACTCACCGTCGCCCCCGCCTTCCAGCAATGGATGAAGGACGTGCAAGCCATGCCTGCCGACAAGCAGGTGGAAGCGGTCAGCAAGAAGCTGGTCGATTTGAATCCGGACTTCGATGGGAAGCTGACGGGGCAGGATGGGACCAGTGCCCCCAGGATTGAGAACGGCGTGGTGACGGAATTGAAATTCTTCACCGACAACGTGACCGATATTTCGCCACTGCGGGCATGGCCGACACTCAAGCACCTACTCTGCAACGGTAGTGGTACAGGCAAAGGCACACTGTCCGACCTGATGCCACTCGCAGGCTGCATAAGGCTGGAATCATTGAGTATCAAAGACACGAAGGTTTACCGGTTGAGAAAGCGGTGCAGTGCATCGTCGCGGAACTGCACGCCCAGTTCGCCGAGTCCGCGAAACTGGAGCACGTCATCAATGCAAACCTGAAGGGGCTTGGCTTTGACCGGCAAACTTGACATCACAAATTGTGATCTCAAGTTCGGCCATTCGAAATCCGATCGAATGTTTCAGCAGGAGAAAAACTGATGTCGACTTTCACGAATCTGCTGTTTCATATCGTGTACAGCACCAAGTACCGCAAGCCCATGATTCAGTCGGCCTGGGAAGATGAGCTTTACGGAAACGTGGGCGGAATTATTCGCGGCCAAAAAGGAACACTGCTATGCATGGGCGGCACAGAAGACCATGTGCATCTGCTCGCCAAACTCAGTCCGACAATCGCCGTTTCAGATATGCTGCGACTGATCAAAAGTAATTCATCGAAGATGGTGAACGAAACATTCCGTCCCGCCGCAGCCTTCGAATGGCAGCCCGGTTACGCCGCGTTTTCCGTGAGCGAATCGCAGTTCGACCGAGTCCGCCAGTACATCCGGAATCAAAAAGAACACCACCGCAAGACGACCTTCAAGGACGAATTCATCCAGCTCCTGGAAAAACACAAGATCGAATACGACGAACAGTATGTGTTCGAGCAGGAAATCATTGAATGACCACTTCAGCCGCAACGCGGCGACACGTTGTAGCCATGGGCGTCAGCCCATGGATTTCGTCACGCGCAATGCGTTCAGCCCCAACGGGGTGACACGTTGTAGCCATGGGCGTCAGCCCATGGAATCCGTCACGCGCAATGCGTTTAGCCGCAACGCGGCGACACGCTGTAGCCATGGGCGTCAGCCCATGGAACGCTGACCCAAAATTGCGATTCAGCCCCAACGGGGCGACACGAGGCGTTTCGCGGGGAATTCGTGTCGCCCCGTTGGGGCTTGGCGTGTGTGGCGCCGCTGACCACGGGCTGACGCCCGTGGCTACAACGTGTCGTCCCTTTGGGACTGAATCGCAGGGGCGCCGCACGCGCCTCGTCGGCGAACTGCACGCCCAGTTTGCCGAGTCCGCGAAACTGGAGCAGGCCATCAAAGCCAACCGCAGGGGGCTGGGTTATGGCGGATGAATGGGAAGAAACAACGCTTGGCGTGGAAGTGGATTTCCTGACGGGCTTCCCGTTCAAAAGCGAACGCTACACTGATTCTTCCGACAGCATTCCTCTCGTTCGCGGTGACAACATTGTTCAGGGCGCGATGCGGTGGGATAGGGTTAAGAAATGGCCTCTGTCCGAGCGTGGGGAATACGAATTGTATGAGCTTCGCGATGGCGACGTTGTTCTGGCGATGGACCGTCCTTGGATTGAGGCCGGACTGAAGTATGCCGCGATTTCCAAACACGACCTTCCGTGTTTGCTGGTTCAGCGAACCGCAAGACTTCGCGGTGGCCCGAAGCTAGACACCCGCTTTCTTCGCTACCTCGTCGGCAGCCGCGAGTTCACGCAGCACATCCACGCCATCACAACCGGCACCGCAGTTCCTCACATCAGCGGGAAGCAAATCAAAGACTTCACATTCGCACGACCACCCCTCGCCGAGCAAAAAGGCATCGCGGGGGTGCTTGGGGCGCTGGACGACAAGATCGAGTTGAACCGGCGGATGAACGCGACGCTGGAGGCGATGGCGCGGGCGCTGTTCCAGAGCTGGTTCGTGGATTTCGACCCCGTCCGCGCCAAACTCGACGGCAGACTGCCCGCAGGCATGGATGAAGCAACCGCTGCCCTGTTTCCTGATTCTTTCACCGACACCACTTTTGGTCACATTCCGGCAGGGTGGACGTTCGAACCGATTAGAGACCGTGCATCCAATGTGCAATATGGACTCACGCAGAGCGCTTCAGAATCGCCGGTTGGGCCACATTTCTTACGGATCACTGACATCCGCGGCGGTCAAATAAATTGGGGCTCGGTGCCCTATTGCAAAGTCAGCGACGAGGAACAAGAGAAGTACCGCATCGTGGACGGAGACATCGTTGTTGCCAGGACTGGGGCTTCTACTGGCGACAATCTGTATGTGGTGAAACCGCCTGATGCAGTGTTTGCGTCCTACTTGATTCGGATTCAATTTGCATGCAGAGGGCTGGGACGTATTGCTGGAGAGTTCATGCGGTCCACTGACTATGCGAACCATGTTGCAGGATCAATTGGCGGTTCAGCCCAACCCAATGCCAGTGCTCAGGTACTCGCGGCCGCGCCGATGATTTTCCCATCTGAGCCACTTGCTGACGCATTCTACGCATTCGTACACCCACTCGATTTGGCGAGAGCTGCGAATGACCGCGAGTCGCTCACCCTCGTCACCCTGCGCGACACGCTGCTGCCGAAGCTGCTGAGCGGGGAGTTGAGTGTGGCCGGGGCCGAGAGAGAGGTGTCAGCATGACCATCAAACCTCTCCGACATCCAACTTCGCTCCTCACAGGTCAGCTCAAGTCTGCAGGTCGCCGGCTGGACGGCATGTTTTTTCGCTCCCGATCCGTTGGAGGCTGTCGTGAAGTTTGAAGCCTATTGCGACGAAAGCAACCCGGAGGTTTTGGGGGCTAACAATACCCAGACAAAGTATCTACTGATCGGGAGTGTTTGGCTGCAGTCCGAAGATCGGTGTCAGTTCAAAGATGGCATTTACGAGCTTCGAAACAAACACAAACTCGGCAGTGAGTTCAAGTGGAATCGCATCTCTCCGTCTCGCGTGGGCTTCTATGCAGACTTGATCGAGTTCTTTTTTAATCAGGGAGAGCGGCTACGTTTTCGCTGCATTGCCGTGGATCGTGACAAAGTCGATCTGACACGGTTTCATGCAAATGATCAGGAACTGGGGTTCTATAAGTTCTACTACCAGATGCTGCATCACTGGGTTCTGGACTTCAATGAATACGCTTTCTTTCTGGACACAAAGAAGAATCGATGTCCGCTGCGATTAGCGACATAGAGGGAATGTCTGGACGCATCAAACCTGTCGTCTGTGGTTGCGAACGTTCAGGCAATTGAGTCAAAGCAATCAGTATTAATTCAACTGGCTGATGTGCTGACAGGAGTGGTATCAAGACGACTGAACAATTCATCCAGGGGGTCGCGAGCAAGAGATTCAATCGTTGAAGCAGTCGAGCATCGACTTGGGCATTCTATCAGTCCGACAGGGCGATCTGAAAACAAGTTCAACGTTTTCAAGATCAATCTTTCGGGGGGATGGTAGGCAATGGACTATCCACCTTTTCTGGAAGGACTGGCAGAAGACGAATACCGGCAACACTTCATAGCGACATATTGTCAGCAGTCGATTCAAACATTTGATGGCATCGAAAACGAGATTTCGAAAACGAGATTTCGAACATGCTTTTTTTGAATCGTCGTCACCCAGCAAGAAGGATGATTTGTTTTCATTTGAGAGATCGAAACGCATCGAGTGGGTTGCGATCGCTCTTGGTGATCCGTCGGCTGACATTCGTGTCGGTTACGACAGCAAGAAACGTCAGCCAGCAAAGGATCGAAGAGTTGCTATCGTTAAGGGCAACTTTGTTGTCATCATTCGATTGACTGGCGATGACAAGGCAGAGTTCATCACCTGCTACGTGGCAGATTCAAGATCCCTTGGCCTGATCAGGAAGAGCTCAAAGTGGCCCAGAAAACCTCCACCACAACCCGCCCCGCCTGATCCTGCGGTGGGCGCATAAAAAAACCGCTGATTCGCCAGGCGGGTTCAGCGGAGACCTTTATAGGTTCACTGCCTCTGGCAGAGAACTAAAGAAACTTTCGGACGAATGCAACCAAAAGTCAACTTGATTGTTCAACGGTAAATCAATTGTAGACAAATAAGAGAAAAATGAGACACATGACACGCCATCGGAATAAAAATCGCCGTAAGTGATTACTCGCAAAAGGTTTATTCAGCCCTTCTTCGGGCTCGAAATGAGACATTGTCGAGCGGGGATGTCAGCAACGGAATTGGGATCCAGTCGAAACCACAGGCAGCAATAACTGACGGAATCGACTCACAGACTTCACCAACGAAACACGCAATACGATGACACCACCAACCTTCATCTTCGAGTGCAGCAGTTCCACGTATCTGGACTGCGTCGAAAAGAACCTGTTCGGTTCCAACAAGCCGTGGCCGTTGGAGATCAAGGCTGGTGACTACTGTCTGCTGCATCATTACGAGATCGGTGGTTTGCTGGGACTGTGGCAGGCAACATGCAATGGCGGTAAGAACCTGGTGCCGAAAGTCTGGGGCGGGAAGTTTCCGTATCAGGTCAAGGTGAAGCTGATAATTCCGAAAGTCACAGACGTGCCGAAGAAAGTGCTGACGAAACTGGGTGTCGATGCGGCGGTGGGACGGTTTGACAACTGCGTGGATGAGGATATGGCGAAAGATTTGATTCGGGCATTGATCGGGAAAAATTGACCCTGCCAAGAGCAGCGGACCAAGTTTTCGATCGATGAATCGTGGAGCGAACGAATGGCATGGTTACTTTTTCTCGACGAAAGTGGACACGACCACAAACAGATGCCCTATGAGGTGAGAGGCGGTATCGCTTTGCAGGACTCGCAACTCTGGCCGTTCACGCGGGCCGTGCAGCACTTGGAATTGCTGTCGTTCGGTTGCTCGCTACACGATTTTCAAAAGGAGTTGAAAGGCAGCACACTTCTCGACAAGAAACGATTTAAGTTTGCGAACCAAGCTCCGCCAATGGCAGACGAAGAACGACAAAAGAACTGTCGGGCCTTCCTTATGAAAGGATTTCAAAAGGTAACACCGACAAGCAGTGAGTTTTGCGCTTATGGGCAGGCTTGCATTGAGATGGCTCGCGGTGTCTTTCAATTGTTGCGTGAACACAATGCGGTATTGTTTGCGAGTGCAATTCCACGCGGATCAGGAAGGGCCACAGGTCCCGCCGAAGAAATGCTTCGAAAGGACAAAGTGTTCCTACTGGAACGTTTCTTCTATTTCCTGGAGGCAAAGCGGCAGAATGGGTTGTTGGTGATGGATGGAACTGAGAAGACGCTGGACCGAAAATTTGTTCGTCAGCTTGAGGCGTATTTCATCAAGACCAACACTGGGCGATTTCGAAGCCAGTGGATTGTGCCCACACCGTTCTTTGTGTCGTCCGATATGGCCTACCCAATTCAGGCTGCCGATTTGTGTATCTACTGCGTGAACTGGGCATTTAGGCTGCCGATGCAAGGAATGAATGAACCCGTGCGCGAAGAAATTCGAATCGAATTCTTTGACTGGCTGCGAACACTGCAATTTCGCGGCGATGGCTATCGGGACGGGAATCAGTTTGAACTGTGGGGCATTTGTTACGTAGCCAATCCCTGTGGTCCGGGACGGCAATAAAAAAAGAGACAACGCTTTCGAGGCCACCCGAAGGTCTCCTCTAGGCCGAGTCTCCACCAACAATATCGGTTAATCAGTCGCACAAGTCAAGAAGATTGCGCTACGAAGTCAAGTTTCTATTCCCTGGTATTCAAATCCTCATCCTGTGATCGCAGCAGTGCGGGGCGTCAATGTCACTCAATGAAGCGATTGTCGAAGATACAACTCTGTATTGGTTCAGCGAGCTGGGCTATTCGGTCGGCTACGGTCCGAAGATCGCGCCGGGTGAACCGGATGCGGAGCGGTCTTCGTTTGGTGATGTCGTGCTTGTGGGGCGGCTGCAGGAAGCGATTCAGCGGTTGAATCCGTTGATTCCCCAGGAAGGTCAGGAGGAAGCTCTGCGGAAAGTCCTGCGGCTCGATTCTCCATCCTTCATTGGGAACAATCGCGCTTTCCACAAAATGCTGCGGGATGGTGTCGAGGTCGAGTACAGCCGAGCAGATGGCTCGATTGCCGGTGATCGGGTTTGCCTGGTGGACTTCCTCGATCCGGCGGCGAATGACTGGTTTGTGGTCAACCAGTTCACCGTGATCGAATCACAGCACAATCGCAGGCCGGATGTGATCGTCTTCGTGAATGGGCTGCCGCTGGCGATCATCGAACTGAAAAACGCTGCGGACTCAGAAGCAACGATCTGGTCAGCGTACTCTCAACTGCAGACCTACAAGGCAGAGATTCCGTCACTGCTGCGATACAACGAACTGCTGATCGTGTCTGACGGTTTGCAGGCTCGCATAGGATCGCTCACAGCGAACCAGGAATGGTTTAAGGTCTGGAGAACTGTCGATGGAGAAGAACACGCGCCACGAGTCTCTCTGGAACTGGAGGTGCTGGTTCGAGGTGTCTTCGAGAAACGCAGGTTTCTGGATCTGCTGCAGCACTTCATCGTGTTCGAAGAAGACACGGAAAGCGATCGACTACACAAAATTATTGCCGGGTATCACCAGTTCCATGCCGTGAATGCGGCGGTGGAAGAAACCGTCCGGGCCAGCGGGATGGAAGCGGCGATGATGGCTGCAGAAGTACCAGAGGGGCATTATTGGGCAGGCCGGATGCACGGCGGCAAAGCCGGTGATCGTCGAGCCGGAGTCGTCTGGCATACTCAGGGATCAGGCAAGAGCTTTTCGATGCTGTTCTATGCAGCTCGGGTGATACGCTCCCCTGCCATGCGGAACCCGACAATTGTGGTGCTGACTGACCGGAACGATCTGGATGATCAGCTTTTCGGGCAGTTTCAGAGATGCTCCGAATTGCTGAATCAGACGCCAGTGCAGGCAAGGGATTGTGAACATCTGCGCGAGCTGCTGAAGGTGGCCAGCGGTGGTGTGATCTTCACCACGATTCAGAAGTTTATGTCGGACAAGGGCGAAAAGATGATGCCGTTATCGGAGCGGCGGAACATCATCGTGATCGCTGACGAAGCGCATCGCAGTCAGTACGACCTGATCGATGGCTTGGCTGGCAATCTGCGCGATGCCTTGCCAAATGCGTCATTCATCGGATTTACGGGAACACCGATCGAACAAAACGACGCGAACACGCGGGCCATTTTCGGGGATTACATCAGCATTTATGACATCCAGCGAGCCGTTGCTGACGGTGCCACGGTGCCGATCTACTATGAAAGCCGCATCGCGAAACTGGGCCTGAATATCGCGGCACTGCCGAGACTGGATGCGGAATTCGACGAGATCACCGAAGGAGAGGAACAGACCAGTCGCGAGAAGCTGAAGTCGAAGTGGGCGGCTCTGGAAGCTCTGGTGGGTGATCCGAAGCGAATCAAATTGATTGCTGCAGATCTGATCCAGCATTTTGAAAAGCGTCTGGAAGCTATGGACGGCAAAGCCATGGTGGTGTGTATGAGTCGCCGCATTTGTGTCGATCTGCATAATGCTCTGATTGAACTGAGACCGGACTGGGCCAGTGCGCCGGATGATGACGCGGAAGTTGAAAAGGGTAAGAATTGTGTCGTGAAGGTGGTGATGACGGGTAGTGCTGACGATGGGCCTGACTGGCAGCCTCACATCCGCAACAAGCTAAAACGTCGGGCTCTCGCCACTCGGTTCAAAGACAGCAAAGATCCGTTTCGGATTGTGATCGTCCGAGACATGTGGCTGACTGGATTCGATGCACCATGTCTGCACACGATGTACGCCGACAAGCCAATGCAGGGTCATGGTCTGATGCAGGCCATCGCGCGTGTGAATCGCGTGTTCCGTGACAAACCCGGCGGTTTGATTGTCGATTATCTCGGCCTCGCTGATCAGTTGAGAGACGCTCTGGCGACATACACCGACAGCGGTGGCACGGGTTCACCGAGCTTTGATGCGGCTCAGGCGATTGCCGTCCTGCTGGAGAAGTACGAGGTCGCGTGCGACATTCTGCATGGGTTCAACTGGAATCTGTGGACAACCGGGACGGGGTCGCAGAAGCTGAGTCTGATTCCGGCAGCTCAGGAGCACGTCCTGGAGCAGGAAGACGGCAAGAAACGCTTCATCCAGGTGGTGACGGAATTGTCGCGAGCGTTTGCATTGTGTGCAGCCAGCGACGAAGCGACTGAGATTCGCGACGACGTGGCGTTTCTGCAGGCGGTTCAGGCGGCGCTCAGCAAGCAGTCATCCGGAAGCCGGAAGTCACCGGAATATCTGGACGCTGCGGTGCGGCAATTGGTATCGAAAGCGATAGTGGCGGATGGGCAGATTATCGATGTATTCACTGCCGCCGGTTTGAAGCGTCCGGACATCAGCATCCTGTCCGACCAGTTCCTTGCCGAAGTGCGCGGGTTGAAGCACAAAAACGTGGCGGCGGAGTTGCTGGAGAAGCTGCTGAAGGATGAGATCAAAGTCCGATCCAAACGCAACCTGGTGCAGTCACAGTTGTTTTCAGATAAACTGAAGAAGACTCTAAACGCCTACCACAACCGAGCGATCGCGACGCACGAAGTGATCGAAGAGCTGATCCGCCTGGCAAAGGAGATGGAAGCAGCCGCAAAACGGGGTGAAGATCTGGGTCTGACCGACGACGAAATCGCCTTCTACGATGCCTTGGCCGCGAACGAGTCCGCCATCGTGGCCATGGGGGATGACAAGCTGAAGGTCATCGCCGCCGAACTGATCAAGATGGTCCGCAAGAGCGTGACGATCGACTGGAATCTGCGAGACGGTGCGCGTGCCAAGATCCGCGTGATCGTCAAACGCATTCTGAATAAATGGGGCTACCCGCCAGACCTGCAGGACGAAGCCGTGAAAACGGTGCTACAGCAGGCGGAATTATTGTGTGCCGACTGGTCCGATGCGTCGGTCTGACGTTGCGTCGCAGGTCTGGCGATTGATTTCGTGTTTCCTCCAGTTTTTGCGGAGCAAAAACCAGCACCCCGAAAGGGATGGGCGTGTTAACTCGAAGGCCCCAGCCAATTAGAGAGTCAGAGAGTCTTGGCCGAAAATGCCCTGAGCCGGACCGAAACCGAGGGGTATCTTCCGCACCCCGAAAGGAACCGTCGCGAAACAGAGACATTGCCACCGTGGCTTCGAATGTCGGAAACCGCACGAAACACTGGGGAAAACGAAAAAACGCCGAGAGGGACACTCTCGGCGTTTCGTGTTAACTCGGATGACAGCGAAAGTCCGCTGATTTTGGAAAGCTCCCCCGATAGGACTCGAACCTATGACAAGGCGATTAACAGTCGCCTGCTCTACCAACTGAGCTACAGGGGAATTTTTTCACTTGTTTGGCACTCGGCGGGTGGGCTGAGTGGCAAACAAGTGAGAGGGCGGAAATTAGCGAGCGAGGTCCGGCGATGCAAGTCTGTTTCCGGCTGCTTATCGGTCCGATTTTGAATGAGAATCTGAAAACCGGCAAATTTCGCCGAATTGCTGCCGCCTGGGTTTTCCTTCCAGACGGTTCATTGCCGCGGAAACGCGTCCTCAAAATCAAGGCATCCGCAGACCTTTCACGGTGGACACCAGGTGTGGCCACATGGTTCGATCGGATGGCAGGCGAACCGGGAAGGTGGAATTTGGATTTGTAACGTGGCAGGAATAATCAGGGGTTTACGGCGAATAACAGGGGCAGTTCCATCTCTCGCTGACGCGTAGGACGCTCAGAACGACTCAATCAATATCCCGCTTGCGTTTTGCGGATGGTACATGGAATGTGCCTGCTACTTTGGAATGAGAAAGATGAACGAGTCGTGTGGATTTGGCGGGCCGGTTTTCTCGATGCGGGATGTTCGCGGAGGAATGAGGGCAATCGATTGGTTTGTGAGCCGGCAACCGGTATGATTTACGGAAACGCGGTTCCTGAGGGACCGACGTGATTCCGTTTCGGCTTGCAAACTTGCGAGTCTCCTTCTGGAATATTGAACTCGTCGGCTATGGACGAACTGCAACACGAATGCGGCGTGGCCGCCGTGTATCATCTGAACTCTGGCGACCTGAGTCCTCTGATTCCCAAGCTGCGGAAGAAAGACAAATCCTTTGTCGACCCCGCGTCTGAAGAACCGATGGCCGTGCGGAATCGGACGTCGCGTCTGATCCCCGGAATGCTGCTGGACATGCAGAACCGTGGCCAACTGGCCGCGGGGCTGAGCAGCTACAACCCGGCTCGCCTGCAGCTCATTCAGACACATAAAGACGTCGGCGGTGTGGCCGAAGTTTTTCGTATGAACCATGAAGGTCCTTACAAATCGCTTATGGCCGAACATGCGGGCCAGGCGGCCATTGGTCATGTTCGCTATGCGACCTGCGGCAAAGACGACCCCAGCTACGCGCAGCCGTTTGAACGTCAGCACATCGCGCGTTCCAAATGGTTCAGCTTCGCATTCAACGGACAGCTCGCCAACTACACCGAGCTGCGTGAAGAGATTCTGTCCACAAGCGACTTCCACCTGACTCGGGAAACCGACACGGAAGTTCTTCATCATTTGATTTCGCACGAACTATCCCTCAATGCCCACGTCACGCCCGTTGAGTTGCTGCGGACACTTTCGAAGCGGCTGGACGGATCGTGGAATGTGGTGTTCCTGAACGCTCGCGGACACATGTTTGTCTCCCGCGATCCCCTGGGCATGCGACCTCTGTGTTATGCCGTAGAAGGTTCGCTGTTCGCAGCAGCCAGCGAAAGTGTGGCATTGACTCACCTCGGCTTCTCGGAAGACAGCGTCAAGAATGTGCCGCCAGGACATGTGGTGATCGTCGACGGCGAAACTGTGCGAGTGGAAAAGTACGCCGAGAGTCCGAAGAAGGCTCATTGCTTCTTCGAATGGATCTACTTTGCCAACGCGGGTAGTACGTTTGACGACGCGGGAGTTTACCTGTCTCGCAAACGTCTGGGTGAAGAACTGGCCAGGCGGGAAACCATCAAGATAGATGATGACGTGATCGTGGTGCCTGTTCCGGACACGGCCAAAGCCGCCGCGGACAGCATGGCGTTTCAGTTAAAGGTGCCGTCCCTGGAAGGTCTGATTCGCAACCGTTATATCGGGCGAACCTTTATTGAAGGCAACAACCGAGCGGACAAGGTTCGCATGAAGTACACGCCGCTTCCGGAAGTCATGGAAGGCAAACGCATTTTGCTGGTGGATGATTCCATCGTTCGCGCGACAACGCTGAAAGAGCTGCTGGCGTTACTGCGTGATCGTGGGCGTGCAAAGGAAATCCACGTTCGCATCGCATGTCCTCCGATTATCGCTCCGTGTTTTTACGGCATCGATATGTCGACTGTGGGTGAACTGTTTGCCCCTGGTTTCATGACGGGAAATGTGATCACCGAAGCCGAAGAGCAGGCGATGGCGGATGCGATCGGCGCGACCAGTCTGCGATATCTGCCCATGGAAGCACTCGCATCCTGCGTAGGTCTGCCGGATCATACATTGTGCCAGGCCTGTGTAAATACGATCTATCCAACGCCAGCGGGCGAGCGGATGTATGAGAAGGCTTTGCTGCAGGATGCTGCAGAAAAACTGGCCTGCGAAAATGGCTGTGAACCGGGTGACGCGGCCGAAAATCGCCAGCGAATCTACGTGTGATGAATGCCATGGGCCGCGTTGTGCGGCCTTCGTCACTCGGAGAGGTTGAGAAAAAATTAAAAAGGCGGTTTTTTGACCTGGGATTGCTGGTCAGCATGCGCTAAAGATCGCCTCATGAAAACCACAAGATCCTCAAGCGACGCCGACC
>Ga0209284_10005862_pt1 | contig 12340 bp, 12 predicted proteins | sample FRY03_FD_187211 | JGI IMG/M metagenome (GOLD analysis project Ga0209284, IMG submission 187211) | Freshwater microbial communities from Lake Fryxell liftoff mats and glacier meltwater in Antarctica - FRY-03 (SPAdes) (version 2) | ecosystem: Environmental > Aquatic > Freshwater > Ice > Glacier... | reverse complement strand
ATAGTTGGAGTACTGATCCCACGAACACTTCGGCCCCGATGGCCCGCCCGACGTATAGACCACGCCCGACACGACGTCCCCCGTCCCCGCCTCGGCAGTCACCGTGCCACCGCTGTCGGTGCCGGCCGTTGTGCGGTCGGGTGGAAATTCGGCCCGCGTCTCGTTGGGAAGAACCAGGAGCACCGACGCAGAGCAGGCCAGGACGAGAATCAAACATCTGCGCATGACGTCTCACCCACGTGATTTGATATCTCGTTGCCAGAGGAGAGCTTCCATATGTCGTCGATGAGGACGAATTCGTTCTCTGCCACTGTCCTCCTAATCGTGTCGTTTACAACTACGTCGTCAACATCGCCAGGCTCACCTGGGACGAACACAACCGCTGCGTCGACACGGCAAGTGGTTGCCAAGACTCGATCGCCACCAGTGCCGATGAACTTCACACCGCTGACCAGGATCGCAACCTGTGGTACATCCGGGTTTGGTTTGACCCTCAGTCCTCGGTTCTGAAGTTCGAAAAGCGCAATGAGCACGCGATCGAATACGACGCCAACGTGATGCTGCTCGAGTAGTGCGACAGCTTGGACCTCGTTGGGCTGAGCGTAGGCCTCGAGGAGTGCTTGTTCTCCGGCGGCAAAGTCGCGGGATACGGCGGCTTCGATTTCGGCGATGGGGTCGAGTGTGGTGGTTGGCGCGGGTGCAGTCGTTGGGGTGTTGGTGGTCGCGACGGTTTCGGTGGTGGCAGGCGTGGTGGGGTCGGGCTCGGGCGCTGCCTGTGTGGTGTCGGGCGTGCTGGTGATCGAGGGGGCGGTGACGGGGTCAGGGCCCGAGACGCGGGCCTGCCCGTCACTGCCGCTGCATGCAGCGAGCAGTGCGATGCTGGCTACTGCGAGCAAGGCAGACGTCCGGGTCATGTACGGAACCTAGTGCGTTTGTGCATACCCACAGTTGGGCGCCCTGACAGCGCGAGCGGAACCGGCAGTTCGCGCTGACTCGCAGGTCAGGTGTCGGCGCGTTTGCCGGCGGCCGCGAGGAGCACGGCGGCGGCGGGCACGGTGGCCGAAATCCACAGTGCCGGCCGGTAGCTGTCGGTCATCGAACGAGACAGGGCAAAAAAGGCTGGCCCGATGGCACTGCCGATCACCATGGCGCTCATCTGCATCCCCGCGATTTCGCCGAGGTGTCGACGCCCGAAGAGACGGGGCAGCGCGGCCGACGTCAGCGACGAGAAGCAGCCCTGCGCAGCACCCCAGCCAATGATCGCGAGCACAGCCATCACAGTCACATCGAGGTAGCCGATGGCGAGATACATGAGCACCTGCGAGGCACCCATCGCCATGGCGACAACCATTGGCGAGGTGCGGTCGATGAGCCAACCGGTGAACAACGTGACCGGCACGCTGACAAATGCGATCGGCACGAAGATCCGCACGATCGTGTCTTGGTCGAGCCCCTGTTCGGCGCCCAGGTCGATGATGTGGAACGTGATCGCCGTTGCGGTCGACGACATCGCCATGACCGGCAGCGTGACTGCCCAAAACCGCAGGTCGCGCAGGGCCTGGCCGCGTGTCGCGTCGGTGTCCTTGCCGATGATGGCCGGTGTGTCGCGGGCATCCGGTGCAGCGAGGCCGCCGTCGATGATCATGCCCGAGGCCTCGGGGCTGACTCGGTAGAGCGTGGCAATCACGGTGGCCATGACCAGGACGAGGCCGACAGCGATGATCCGCCAGGCGGTGCGGAACCCGTCGATGTCGATGAGCGCAAGGAGCAAGGCGGGCGCAGCGGCGAAGGCGAAGCTGCCAGCAGCCTGGGAGAGTGAGCTGACCAGGCCGCGCCGTCGGTCAAACCACTGGGCGACCATCGTCCGCGACGACAGGGTCAAGAGGCCCTGTCCGGAGAACCGGAGGCAACCAAAACCGACGCTCATCACGATGAGGCCGACGGGCGTGCTCATCGAACCGACGAAGCTCAGCCCGGTGACGGTGCAGGCCAGGCCGATCGTCGCGGCGAACGCGACGACGCGTGAGCCGTAGCGGTCGATCATCTTGCCGCCGATGCCAAGCAGTAGCCCGCTCGCGCCCGTACCGATCAGGTAGGCAATCGCCAACTGCAGCCGGGTCAACCCGGTCGTGGAGGTCAGGTCATCAGTAAAAACGCTGACACCGGCGGTCTGGCCGGGCACCGATGCGATGATTCCGATCGTGCCGGCCACCAGTACAACCCACCCGTAATAGAACGGGACGCGTCGTGGATCGAAGGGTCGTCGGCCGAGCTGAGAGACGTGTGTGTCGCTGGGCGCCGCGTCGTTCGACGTCAGCACGTGCTGATCGTCGAAGCAGGCCAATTCATTCGGCGCAGGCTACCGAGAGGCTTGGCAGCGGGGAGCGTGACGTTGAGGAGTCATCTTGCAGGGTGAGATGCAAGATTTCGGCATGATCCGTCTGGGTTGCTCAAGCGTTGGCTGTATTGGTCGATCAATTTCGAAATGACGACCAGAGAATCAGAAATCCACCAGCTCCAGGAACAGGTCCAGATCGACCCGTACGACCCGTTCCTACGGTGCAACCTGGCGTGTGTTCTCGGATCGGTTGGCAATTACCAGGGTGCGATGCAGCATCTCGGTGTCGCCATGGAACATGCAAACGGCGCCATCGCTGCTGGCTGTGTGTTCTCGGCAATCCGTGAGATCACCGAGGAGTTCGCTCGGCTCTGGCAGCTCCCGGAGCCGGTTCTGCACCTGACGCTCGTGAGTGCCTGACACACAGCTGGGTCGAAGTCGAACGAAACCCGTGCCGGCCTGATTGTGATGGCCGTCGTGGGCTGAGCGGCACCATAAACCGGTCGCACAACTCGGGCACCGAGCCCTGGTGGCTTGGTCGCTCTTGAGCCAGGTATTGCAGGTGCTTGAGCCCAACCGTACCCAATCTTGACTTTTATTTGACCAGTGTGTGTCAGCTCCGGCATAATCGATATTTGACAACCCTGGCTGCTCATTCGAGCCGCTCTTCGGGGGTTCAGAGGGATCTCATGGGTACCGATAAGAACGTGGCTCGAGCTACTGGCGACGATGAGCAAGATCCGTCCGGTGTGGAACCGGTCGTGCGCAATCTGTCGAAGGCCGACCTGTACCAACTCGATCTGAGTGGCGCCGATCTGTCCGGAGCGAACCTCACCGTTGCTCGGCTCGACGGTTGCGATCTGTCCGGCGCTCTTCTGGTCAATGCTGATCTCAGCGGAGCCGTCCTGTCCGGAGCGAACCTCACCGGTGCGGATCTGTCGGGCGCCAACCTGAGCTGGGCTGATCTCGGCAGGGCAAACCTCACCGACGCAAACCTCAGTGATGCCGACATGCAGATGACGATCCTGATTGGGACCCGTTTTAACAACACGACCATGCCCGATGGTTCGACTCGGTAATGGCCCAGCAATTCACATTTCGCACGGTGTTCGGAGGAACGTCATGACCAAATTTTTCCGGACACTCATTGCTCTCGCGTTGATCAGTACTGCCGCCGCGTGCGGCAGCGTGAGCTCTGAATCTGATGTCGCGAACACGGACTCCCAGGCGATCGACCAAACAGACGGCACAGCCGACGAATCAGCCGACACGGCCGACGAATCAGACGCTGCCGACGAGTCAGACGCGGGGAGGTCTTCGGTCATCCCGTTCGAGTGCTTCGCCGATGATGAGGCGTTCGACAACTGCTGGGAAAATGGCGAGGTTCCCGACGAGTGCGTCGATGCCGACGGCTTCATTCTCGACGAGTGCTACCCGAGCGATGACTCGGGATCTGGCGAGGCCGCATCCGAGCTCATTCCGGCTCTCGGAGACGGTGCAATCAGCAGCGGCTTCGATCCGGCCGTCGACGCATTCAGCTTCGCGAACTACGGCGACGAAACTGGCGCCACCGATTTGACTCCCATCGAAATGCAGCGCATGTTCGGTGATGGCGTCTGCGCCAACCAGGTCGACGGTTGCACCCTTGAGCCTCCTGCCCGGCAGTGGATGGAGCAGATGAACAAGTACATGGCCGGAGGTCATTGCGAAGGCATGGCCGTGCTCAGTTCGCTGTTCTACTTCGGTGGCGCCGACCCGAGCGCCTTCGGTGCCGACTCGGTGCGCGATCTCGACATTGCCGGGAACGACGCGTTGCAACGCGAAATCGCCTACTGGTGGGTGACGCAGGGGACCTCCCCGGGCGCGACGCAGGCCGTCAACGGTTCGCCGAGCGAAGTCCTCGACACGTTGATTGCGTCGTTCAGCGACGGCCAGCAAGCCGATGAGTCGTGGTCGGTCGGCATCTTCAAGCGAGACGGCACCGGCGGTCATGCTGTGACGCCGTATGCGGTCGAAGACAACGGCGACGGCACGTACAAGGTTTTTGTGTACGACAACAATTACCCCAGCCAGGGCCGTGTGCTCACGATTGATCGCGCTGCCGACACGTGGCAGTACGAGGCATCCACCAACCCGAACGTCGAAACCGACCTGTACGAAGGTGATGCCGACACTGATTCGCTCAGCATCCATCCGACCTCACCGCGACTCGGTTCGCAGGACGCCGCATTTGGTTCCGAAGGCGAGGTCTCTGGTTACGCGTCGGTGCTGCAAGCGGGCAATGACGGCATCGAAATTTGGCTGGACGGCGACGCCAACCTGCTGATCACTGCGCTCGACGGCCGTCGCGTTGGCTGGCTCGAAGACGGCACATTCGTCAACGAGATCGACGGCGCGACTGCCACCGATTTCAAGTTCGGCGTTGCTGTGTGGGACATCAAGGAAGAGCCCGTGTACGTGATTCCGGGTGACATCACCGAGTTCTCGGTCACCATCGATGGTTCGCAACTCGACGAGCAAGCGGTTTCCAGCGTCACGATGATCGGGTCGGACTTCAACATGGTCGTTGAAGATGTCGTGCTTGACCCGGGTGAGTCGGATCTCATCGAGGTCAGCGTCGTCAACGGTGACTACCTCGCACTGAACTACTCGAGTGACTACGCCGACTCGCCCGAAATCTGGTTCGGTCTGGTCACCGATGACGCCGACTACGAGTTCATTGTTCGTGGCTCTGACATCGAGCCCGGTGGTTCGTTCAACGTGATCCTCGACTTCCCGAACGGCGATTTCATCCTCGACACCTCCGACCAGACCGAGTTTGGCGTCTATGAACTCCTGGTTGCCCGCATCGACGACGAGGGCGAGTACGTCTTCGCCAACGATGCAATCGAGCTGCAGCCCGAAGACACCCTGTACGTGAACTTCTTCGAGTGGGAGGGCGAAGGAAGCCCGATGTACCTGGACTTCGACTTCGACTCCGACGGCTCGATCGACGACACACTCGTGCTCGAAGATGAAGCTGGCCTCGCCGCAGACTTCTTCGAGGAGTGACGCAGGGCTGAGGCTGCGGTTGAGTGGCGCTGGCCTGCGACTGGGCCGGCGCCGCGCTGACACGGGAGGGTCAGGCGAGGGTGAGCTGTTCGGGCCCGACGGTGAACATGCCGTCCGAGCCGCCTGGGTTGTCTGAGTTGTCTGAGCTGTCTGAGCTGTCTGAGCTGTCTGAGCTGTCCGGGCTGTCCGGGTCCGCTGAATCAGTAGCCGTCGGGGCGTCGGGGGATTGCTGCTCTCGGCCGGTTGTTGCGGCTCGGGGTGTGGCGGCGCCCGGTGGTTTGGCGGCTCGGGGTGTGGCGGCGCCCGGTGGTTTGCTGATGTCGATCGATCCGTCGGGATGGTGGACCCGTAACTCGCTGCCCGTACCGGTGATCTTCCAGCCGGGTTGGTGGCTGAGTTGGTGATGCCGATGGCAGAGGAGGGCGCAATTTTCGTCGGTCGTGGGGCCGCCGTCGGCCCATTCGATGATGTGGTGTGCGTCGCACCAGGTGGCTCGGATGGTGCAGCCGGGCCAGCGGCAGTGCTGATCGCGGGCGACGAGTGCGAGGAACAGGTTCTCAGACACCAGCCGGGTTTCGTGACCGAAGTCGAGGATCGATGACCCGGCCCCGGTGATCACCCGGTGGATGCCGGCGTCGCAGGCGAGCTTGCGGATGGTGGCGGCGTCGAGCGTGGCACCGACGTGGGTGGTGCCACGCTCGTTGGCGCGTTCGGTGATCGTTGCGAACGGGACGGTCGCCAACAGTTTCGTGTTGGAGCGGCCGCCCTTGATGTCGCCTTTCGAGCTGGCGTGTGCGAGCTGGGTGAGGGCGTCGGCGCAGCGCTGATCACGGGTGCGGGTGGTGCCGTCGTTGAACGACTGGTTCATGATGCCGTCGAGCGCCGAGCGGACAATGGCACCCGACTCGGGGTCGAGGAGGCCATCGACTCGGGTCATCCCATCGGGCTGGCCGGTGAGGCGGAGGTAGCGGCGGGCGCGTTGCACGTCGGTGGCATCGGCATCGCGTTCGGGGTATTTGCGGGCACGCCACTTCTCGACTTCGGGCTTCACGGCATTCAGCGGCAAGTCGGCAACGGCTTCGAGCAGCGTGTTGTCGACGGCTTCGTCACCGGCAGCCCCGACGATTGCCGAGGCTTTGTCGGATGACAGGTCGCCGGACGTGACGGCATCGGCGAGCACATCGGACTTCGACATTGCTTCGCCCAGATCTGATGCGGCCTGGTTTTTGCGGGCGGATGTGCCGGTTTCCTTCGCCAACCAGTCGGCGGTGCTGCGGCTCCCGGTGCCAATGAAAGCACCTGCGGCGTCGGCGGCGTGGGTTAACCGGGCGAGTTGAGCGTCGAACTTGGATTGCACTTGCTTCAGACGGGCCAACTGGGTGCGCAAGTTTGTGGCGTCACAGCGGTCAATGCACACGGTCGCAACGCCGTCAACGGCCACGGAGGTGGCAGAGACGGCATCGGCGAGTTCCATATGACCTAGTGTATCGAACGTACGTTCGATTGTCAAGGAAATCTTCAAATTATTTGAGATGGCTGATGGGACCGGATTCTGCATCGGAACGTGGGCCTGAACGTCGGTCGGAACGTCGGTCGGAACGTCGGCCTGAACGTCGGCAGTCCGTAGCGCCGGGAACGTCACCTTGTGCCGAACGAGCATCCGGGGGCCTGCTCAATCCGTCGCGACCGGGCCGTCGGGGTGCGCAGCCGCGTTGTACCGTTGGCGATGGACGGACGCACGGCGATGACACTTCGACACTCGTCGTGTAGGCGGACTGGAGCACTGCGCTGATGTCGACCGCGCCGCATTACGACATCGATGTCGAGCAGTTCTGGCGTGATCCGTATCCCGACCTGGCAGCAATGCGGGCCGATACGCCGATCGCGTTTGTGCCCCAGCTGGGGGCGACGTTGATCACGACCCGTGACGACATTGCGGTGTGTGAGAAGAACGTGGCGGTGTTCTCGTCGGATCAGCCGGGTGGGTTGATGAACGTGCTGATGGGGCAGAACATGATGCGGCGTGACGGCGCCGAGCATCAGGCCGAGCGCAAGGTGTATTACCCGGCGATGTCGCCGAAGGCGGTGCGCGATGTGTGGTCGGCGCTGTTCGAGTTGCACGCTGCGCGGATCATCGACGGCCTGATCGAGCAGCGCAGTTCGGGTGGGGCGGAGGTCGTCGATCTCATGTCGATGTATGCGATGCCGGTCAGTGGCGAGGCGCTGAAGTCGATGACTGGGCTGACCAACGTCACGTCTGGCGACCTGGATGGGTGGAGCCAGGCAATGATCGATGGCATCTCCAACTACACCGGCGACCCCGACCGGGAGGCGCGCTGCCGTGACGCGACGGCCGCGATTGATGCGGCGATCGACGAGATGTTGCCGTCGGCGCGCCGGTCGCCGGGCAACGATCTGTTGTCGGTGATGGTGGAGTCGGGGATGCCGCTCGAGCAGGTGCGAGCGAACATCAAGCTGACGATTTCAGGCGGGCAGAACGAGCCGCGTGATGCGATTGCCGGGGCGGTGTGGGCGTTGTTGACGCATCCCGATCAGCTGGCGCTGGTGCAGGCCGGCCCAGATGCTGGTGGGGCGACGGCGGGTGGGGCGGATGCTGGTGGCCCCGATGCTGGTGGGCCGGAGGCTGGTGGGCCGGAGGCTGGTGGGGCAGAGGCTGGTGGGGTAGAGGCTGGTGGGGAAGAGGCTGGTGGGGCAGAGGCGGCCGGGCCGGGCCCTGGTGGCGCGACGTGGCAGCAGGCGTTCGAGGAGTACTGCCGGTGGGTGGCGCCGATTGGGATGTCGCCGCGGCGGGTGGCGCAGGAGTTCGAGTACGGCGGTGTGCGGTTCGAGCCGGAGGAGCGGGTGTTCTTGATGTTTGGCTCGGCCAATCGGGACGAGCAGTGGTTCGAGGACCCGGACCGTTTCGACGTGACCCGCACCACCAAGGGCAATCTGACGTTCGGAGCCGGCCCGCACTTCTGCCCGGGTGCCGCAGCGTCACGCAGCCTCGTCGGCGATGTCGCCCTGCCGATGATCTTCGACCGTCTGGCTGGGCTACGGCTGGCCGATGCCGATGGTGCGAGCCCGGTCGAGTTCGGCGGTTGGGCATTCCGCGGGCCGCTCGCCGTGCCGGTGACTTGGGGCTGAGGTAGCGAGATCAGTCAGCCGAACAGTTCGTGCACGGCCTTCGCATTCGCATCGGCCGCGACGACATCGGTCGAGTTGGCGGCGCCGGCGAACCCGTTGATGCCGAGGAGGTCGCGCTCCTCGATCGAGGCGCTGAAAACGCCCTGGTCGAGTTGGATGCCGGTGCCGTCGGCGACGCGCACCAAACCATTGAAGATCGCGATGATCGCCGCCGCTTCGAGTGTCGCCTGTCCGCCGATGACGTCGGCGAGTGCAGCGCGGGTTGCGTCGATGTCAGCTTGGTCGAGTTCGACGGCATTGGTGAACGCGAGCAGCTCGGCACCGGCTGGCACCCCGACGTCGCCGACGTAGTCGCGATCGATTGCGGCCTTCAGATCGACGATCAATCCATTTGCTTCGCCACTCACACGGAGCAGCGTGGTGTGCGACGACGTTCAATAGAAACACTCGTTCAGCGCGGTCGAGCGCGTGGCCACCAGCTCGGCCTGCGGACGGCTGAGTGGAAACTCCCACCGCAGGTTCATGAACTCTGCACCGTGGGAGTAGTGCGTGTCGACGAGTTGCCGCCAGGCCTGGTTCGTCACCGGAACGAGGCTGAGCGTCCGGCTCACGTTGGCCTTCGTGGGGCCGGTGGTCTGGCTGACCCATGCACCAATATCGCCGACGTCGTCGGGTCGCACACGCGCCGGTTCGCCGGCAATGGGTTGGGGCAGCGGTTGGGGCAGCGGTTGCCCGGGTCGGCCCATGGCCCGGTCGAACCGGTCGAGCACGCTGACGATTGCCGTCACGCCGACCAGTTCGGTGTACGTCTCTTCGCCGAGTTCGGCGATGTGTTCGTCGGCCCACGCTCGGGTCAGGCGGCCAGGGTCGGACGCAGTGCGATGGACCACTTCCATCGCCGAGGCCGACAGTTCCCCGGTGGCCGCGTGAGCGCCGTCGACGGCGTTGGGCGAGAGCGCCTGCCGACGTTGCTGATCGAGCTCGTTCGAGGAGGAGCCTCGCACTTCACGCCAGACGGCGAGTCGCTGCTCGCCGGTCAACCAGTCTCCCGGCTTCGCCATTGCGTCACGGACAGTTTGTTGGGTGTCCTCAATGTCGCTCATGCACGCAAGTCTGTCACGCTCGCCGTTCCGGTGGCGTGGGACTGAGGTAGCGGTCGCGGTTCCAGCGATCTGCGACTGAGATCAGTCCGCCGGGTCTTGGCTGACGTGATCCCAGTACGACGGGTCGATGCCGACATCAGCGATCTCGACCTTGGTGAGAGCGACGAGCACGGCGGTGAACACGACAGCACCGAAGAAGGGGTCGACGATCGTGACTGTCCGAACGCTTGGGCCCACCGCCTCGCGTTGTTGGTCGAATTGTGAGAACGCCAGCCGGGCCGCCGCGAGCGGGCCGGACTCGAAATCGTAAAACGACGGTCGACCACTGCGTGTTCGTTCGGCCCCGAATTCGATTGCGATTTTCGCGTCGACCTCGGCCGCCACGCCGACCTCGAAGATCGGCATCGGATCAGCTGGAAGTCGCGATTCCGTATCGCTGAGCGACTGCCGACGCTTGGGCGACGGCAGTGGGAGTCAGCGGCTGTTCACGCGGGATGAGGGCGGCTGTGTACGGAATCGTGTCGCCTTCTTGGGTGAGGCGCCAGCCGGCTTCCTGGTGCGATAGATCGGAGACTTCGCGTCCGTTCATGCCTTCGAGGTCGCGGAGCACGTCGTCGATGGTTTGGAGTTCTTCGTCGTCGAACACCGATACGTCGGCGTCGCGCTTGGGCACCAGGCGTTGCTGTTTGTAGCCGAGGAAGTCACGTTCTTCGAGTTCGGCGTCGCCCGACTCGGTCAGTTCGTTCCGCACCGGAAGGAGCCGTCGTGGCGCTGGTCCGTTGGGAAGCTTCTGATAGTCGGCGCCGGTGATCGACCGCCCGGTGCGCCGGACGTGAGTGAAGTCGGCGAAGTAGAGGACCTTGTTCAGCTTCGTCGCGCCACCGGCAGCGTCGTCGGTCAAGCGCCCAGCGATCAAGACCACGAGCTCGCGGAACTTGTCCTCGTTGTACTCCTGCTCCACGAGTGCATCGTAGCCATGGGTGCGAATGGCGGTTTGCGCACGTCGGGTACGGAGCTGCATGGGTCCATCATGAACCTCGGGTGTCACACTCGGCCTGCCCGGCAGAAAACCCGTCGCGCTCGAATCGGGAGTGATGCAGGCACCGGGTTCACGGGAGCCACGTCCTGTGTAGGCCGCCGGCTATCGAGCAACGACCGTCCGACCAGCCCCGGTCAACCGTGAACGAAGTTCTCAGCCTGCAACGTGGGTTCGCCGTCCCATCGGTAGGCGACGAGGTCGCCGCCCTTCACGGCGCTGAAGTCGACGCATGCCGTGTTTGACGTGCTCGGCTTGTCGTCGTTGTCGGTGAACCAGTAGTGACCGAACAGGACGGGCGGAGCGTCGTTGGGGTACGGCGGTACCGATCCGGTGATGGCGCTGAGCGGTGTTTCCGGGAGTTCGTCGACACGTTCGCCGTGGGGGTCCAAGAGTGGCCATGACGGGTCGAGCCGCACGATGTCGCGCAGGGTCGTGGCGTCGGTCTTCCACCAAGCGACCCGTCCGTTGGTGCGCTCATGGTCGTCCTTGTCCGTGTACGAGTAGCCGCCCAACCCGACCTCGGGCCCCTTGAGTACGGTCTCGATCGCCAGGTAGCTCGCATGACCCTTCGTGGTTCCGTCGCGGATGAGTTGGTCGGTCAGCCCGCCGTGGGCGCCAACGTGTCCGCGGAGGTGCTCGATCGAGTCGTCGTGCCAGCAGGCGTGGACCACTCGGACACCCCCGAGGTCGAGCCAGAGTGGCCGCGACGTGAACCAGTCGAGGATGCTGCGATGTGTTGCCGACCCGAACTCGACGGCATCGACGAATGCCTGGTGTTGCCCGCGGTTCTTGGCGCTGTGTGGCCGACACCACTCGGTGTCGTCGGCATTGCGTGTGGCGAACGCGACGGCGTTGAATTCGTGGTTGCCGATGACCATCTGGGCAGTGCCGTGTTCGACCATCGCTCGCGGGATCGCGACCGATTCGAGCTGGGACACACCCCGATCGATGAGGTCGCCAACGAACACGACCTGTCGCTGTGCAGCGTGCCGGTAGGCGCCGCCGCTGTGGGTATACCCAAGCTTCTTCAGCAGCGTGGTGAGCTTGTCGGCGCAGCCGTGCACATCGCCGATGATGTCGTATCCGGTCACCCGCAAAGTATGTCACTGGGTTGGTCGGGCTGAGAACGGACCGCCCCACGTACGGAGTTGATTGGCCACCTCAACTGAGCGTTGGCGTCGGTGTCGAGGATCCGATCTCATCTCGTTCGATTCCGTCGGAATTGACTTCTCTGCGTCGCCGCCTTCGTCGTATTCTCGTTGATATGCCGACTCGGAGCGTGCCCGCGTGAAGCGTTCCACGATGTTGATCGGTTGCAGTGTGGCTGCAGCCACATTGGCGGCCACGTTCCAGTTTGCAGGCGGGTTGGGCGGCGACGCTCCGGCTTCTGGTGGTGCCGCCGTCGCCTCGACTGCGCCGCCATCGTCGAGCGCGGCCCCAGCGACCAGCACCACGACATCATCGACGGTCCAGACCGCGGTCCCGGTACCGGTGCCGGCGGCTCCGCCCACTTCGACAGTCCTTGAAACATCAGTTGCGCGAACTACCGACACCGCTGCCTCAACCGCTACCGACACCACTACCTCAAATTCGCCGACGGCTGACTCGCTGCAAGAGGTGCTGGCTGTGTTGAGCGGCTTGACTGTCGCCGACCCCGACCCG
>Ga0209284_10005855_pt1 | contig 12348 bp, 12 predicted proteins | sample FRY03_FD_187211 | JGI IMG/M metagenome (GOLD analysis project Ga0209284, IMG submission 187211) | Freshwater microbial communities from Lake Fryxell liftoff mats and glacier meltwater in Antarctica - FRY-03 (SPAdes) (version 2) | ecosystem: Environmental > Aquatic > Freshwater > Ice > Glacier... | reverse complement strand
GGGAAAGAGGTCTTCTTCTATGGCCGTCAGATATTCTGCTTGAGACTCCGCACCTGCGTCGCTAAAACCAAATACAGTATCTCCTATGTTCAGTGACTTCACGGTAGCACCTACTTTTATCACTTCGCCTGCAAAATCTGTCCCGAGGATTATTTTCTTGGGTTTTAATAGTCCTAAAAAAAACCGCATAATGAAAGGCTTTGCCGTAAGGTTAGCACAGTCTGTTCTGTTAACGGTAGTAGCATGCACCTTCACTAATACCATGTTGTCTGCGGGTATTGGTTGGTCAATATCCTCCGTTTTTATGTGACTTGGAGTAGTATATTGTCTTCTAATGGATGCTATCATTTTTATAAAAAACTCGTATTATTCAGCTAGTAGCTTATCAGCTATCGCCTGAGTGTCTACTCCATATTGGTCATCACCTTGTGACTTCCATTCCCCAAATTTATCAATGTAAAATTTAACTGTTTTCTCTATTACTTCTTTATAACCGCCATAGAACGTTAATGCTGCTTGTACCTCTTCTTGGTAGGCCGTCTTTTCCAGTTCGCCTGCTATCACCATATCCCAACGCTTGTTCATCTTTCTAGACTTGTCTTTTATTGCGTTATCTGATGATTTGTAAGCCATTAGATAAAGTGAAAGTGCTTTCGCTTCTGGTGTCGGTTTTTCTCTATTCTTTTCCATTTCAGTATCGTTCTTTTATATAGGGCGGCAATATAGGGTGAATAGTTATTTTGGGGAGGTGTTATTCTTTTCTGCTGATTTTCTCTTTGGCTAAAAATATGAAGTTCTAACTCTTTATCTTTCTCTAACTTTTTTTCATTGCTGAAAAAAGTTACAAACCTGCCTGCCGGTCAGGCAGGAAAAGCTAGTAATAACTATGCTTCCCTGCTCTCTGCTTGTGTCTAACAAAATCAAAGCAAATGATGCAGCAGACACGCTCACGCATGGCCTGCAGTTCTGACTGGCCCACACTCGCTTCGCATTATTGTTAAAGGGCTTCTTGATATTTCTAAAGCTTTCATATAGCAAGGACTCTCGCATAAGAAGGTTTTGGTGCTAAAACAAAACAGTGGGAGGGAAGAGCAATGAAAACTGTCTGATCCCGATTTTTATCGGGAGAGTTTTTTCATTGGCGGGCAGAGTTTATGTTTCTTCTTTCACCCTAAAAAAAAATAAGTATTTGCTAATACTTATTTGTAATATCTTGCTTGATAACATAGGTTAAGTAGCCCATTTTTAAAACCTACATTTGCGAGCATATTCAAAACAACTATCACATGTCTTTTAAAGCTTTAGGATTAGCTCCTTATATAGTAAGATCAATAGCCAAGCAAGAGTATAAACTGCCGACTCCCATTCAGGAGCAGGCAATACCCGTTATCTTACAAGGGAAAGACGTATTGGGCATAGCTCCTACAGGTTCTGGAAAAACAGCAGCCTATGCACTTCCTATTATTCAAAACTTAGAAGGCAAAACCACTACAAAGAATAGACATATCAATGTGTTGGTTTTAGTGCCTACGAGAGAATTAGCTATTCAAGTGGAAGATGTATTTCGTTCGTTTACACAAGAGCTACCTTTTCGTCTTAAATCTATGGCGGTACATGGAGGTGTTTCTATAAATCCGCAAATGATGGGGATGCAGCATCTCAATGTATTGGTAGCTACTCCTGGCCGTTTACTCGAGCTCAAGGAATCTAATGCTATGCATTTTGATAGTCTTAGTACGCTGATACTAGATGAAGCGGATAAGATGCTAAATCTAGGTTTCAAAGAGGAAATGGATCGCATTTTTGCACTATTACCTGCAAGACGTCAAAATCTATTATTCTCTGCTACGTTAAGCCCAGAAGTAGAAGCGGTAGAACGCGTTTTATTAAAGAATCCTATAGTAGTCAAGATAGAGGCTAAGCAATTGGATTTAGATCTAATTAACTTAGTAGGATACGCCGTTTCTCCAGAAAAGAAAGGCCCATTACTTCGCCACTTAATCAAAAGCAACGATTGGAAACAAGTCCTGGTATTTACCTCGTCTGTATATCAGGCAGATCTAGTTGCAGATAAATTAAGAAACAATGGTATAGATGCTACTGCAATACACAGTAAAAAAAGTCAGGGGAGTAGAACCGATTCTTTGACCAAATTTACGAACGGAAAGTTACGTGTACTTGTGTCTACAGACTTACTAGCCAGAGGAATAGACATTGCCTTTTTGCCTCACGTTATCAATTATGAATTACCTAGATCTCCAAAAGACTTTGTACACAGAATAGGTAGAACAGGGCGAGCAGAAAACCCGGGCGATGCGATAACGTTTGTTAGTCAAGAAGATCAACATCATTTTGGCGTGATTCAAAAGAAAATGAAACGTACGGTAGATATGATAGATTCAGATACCCTCGATTTCTGATAAGTCAGATAGTAATACTTTCGTTTTTGAAGCGTATTCGATATACTTACTTCAATTTCTTTTTTAGATAACCACTCCAGTCTTTCCTCATTTTTAGGCATAATATCCCTACATAGCCTAGTGCCATTAGAAAAGTAATTTTTTGTAGTAAAGGAAGTGCAATTAGACCTATTCTCGTATAGTATATGAAGATATTTGCGGCGATTAAGAGTAGGAGTAAGCGTCCAGATTTCTTAAATGGTACAAGATCACCCTTGAAGATATGACGTGCGATACCAACGATAGGCAATAGTCCAAATACCAAAGCAAGCAGAAGCATACTGTTATGAAATGGAGTAAATATCAAGATGGCACATATACTTGATAGAAGTCCTAATGTAGGAATTCCTCGCTTCCAAAACTTGGAGAGGTGAAAGTGCATACTAAAGAGATAGTAGAATAAGGCTAGGCATAGACAGGCGATGACCATAGCGACTATGGCATATGGTCTACCCTCGTTTATTTGGCCATTGATAGCTAGAGTAGAAGATAGATCACACCAATAGTTATGAAGCCAGCTAAACCCTACGAAGTCCACATCGGCAACATGTCCGCCAGAGTATAGAGATGCTGCTATCAGAAATAAAACGAAATACAGCACAAACCCAGTAGGTGGAATTAGGCATATGTTTTTAAAGTGTAGGATGCGATTCACTAGGTTACGAATCTAACATAACAGCGAAATATCCAGTTACAGGGCCTGGAATTAGATAATAATCAACTGAAGATCTGTTGCTATTCCTTGAGTAAACGTAATGCTGAACCGAGCTGTACACCATTGCGTTTGATCTGCAGAGTCATCCACTGAAATAAGTGACTCAGTATTTTGGCAACGAGTGAAGATGGACGCTGTAAGTAAACACAAAAGGATAAGTAGGGCGTTTTTCAAGATTTTATTCATTTGAGGAACAATCATAACTGAGAAATGGGTGACTGAGAAAGGAATACAGTTATCTGACTGATAAATGACAGGTACGTAGAGATTATTCTACTTCTATCTTGTCTATCTTCAACTCAAAACTCTCTGCTTTTTTATTGCCAATAAGAAAGGCGATTTCTTCTATATGCGAGTGATTGAAGTTTGGGATGTTGAGTTTTCTGCCTCGGAAGGACGGATACATCTCGGCTAATGGTATTTTTATAGTCTGCCACTCTCCGCTAGTTTGAAAGTCATATATGTATGAGTGGTATTGATTTACTTTGTCCTTCACTCTAAACTGGTACTTTTTGCCGTCTCCTTTGATACGGAGCACTATGCTTTGTTCTTCTGATGCTTCTATGGCATTGAAGCGATATCGAAGAGAAGAGAATCCACCATTATTTTCTGTAGAGACGGTGCCAGAATACACGCCGTGCCCTTCTTCGTCTAGCTTTAGTTTACCTTGTGACAGTCCGCCCATTACTCCATCATCTACTATTTGCCAATTGACAGTAGAGACGTCTTTTTGAAAATCATAAATAATGGATGGTGACATAGTTTGGATCAAAATGAAGAATAGAGTGTAAAGCATTTGCAAGTAAAACAGAGTAGACGCTACTTTGGTTTCGGGAGCAGACAGTATATTTCCTTATTCTCACATACCTATTTTGTACTAATTGTACCTACCCCTTACATAAAGGAGTAATTCATATCGTAATTAGTATGATTTGTGATAGTGTATAGGTTGTCTATTCCGCCTTCTCTGCCTGTTTTATAGCCATCTACGCTAAGTGCTCTTAAGGTGCTATTTTCCTATTTACTTCATCCCTCTTTTTAGCGTGCATACTCCTTTTGGACCTGCTATTCGAAGGCTATATATACCAGGTAAAATAGGGTAGGAGGCGTCTACAGATTTGCATTGCATATCGTATACGCTCACTTCCAGTTGTGGATTTGCCAATAGCTCTGCAAGTGTACTTTTAGAGTAAGCATTACAAAGATTTGTCTTGAATAGACTAGTCTGAGAGGCAGTTTTACCAACGGTAAAATTTGTATCCGCAACTTTATTTCCATCATATTCTAGTTCTACTGTCCATGCACCTTCCGCTAAGTCTTGGTGATTTATAAAACTAAAAGCGTAATAGTACCAGTAGTCTTGATCTAATGTGAATGTGTAGTTAAACCATTCTGTTGCATTTGGTGTATACCAGGTGAAACTGAGTTCCTTTCCTTTTCTTAATCCCAGAAGCTGTGCCCAAAAATAAAGAGAGGAATCTGAAGAAGGAGCTATTGTGTATGGTTTTTCTATGGTAACTATTCTCTCTCTTAGATCATTTATAGTTAAGTCGCTTTTGAGATGCAAACCGCTTTCCCATACCTTAAAGCTAGTGTCATATGTAGGTGGGTCTAAAAATAATGAACTAGGATTGCCGCAAGTTCCGCTAAATGGGTCTACTACATATAAGCTATCATACCATACCTCAAAGTGAAGGTGCGGGTCTGTACTGTTGCCACTGCTGCCTACGTAGCCTATAAGATCTCCAGCGGTCACACTATCTCCTTCAGCTACCAGAATACTATTTTTCCTTAAGTGACCGTAGTAGGTATAGTATTTATTTGGATGCTTTATAGCTACATAGTTTCCGAGTAGTTTGGTGACGTCACCTGCAGTTTCTCTATCAAATTCTCCGTCTTTAGTAAAAGTGACTCTTCCACTTGCTGCGGCGTATACTTTTACACCTTCATCCATGTGCTCAAAGCTACGGATGGTGAAATCTGTTCCTTGATGTCCATCATAGCTTTTTGAGCCACAATTATGATCTTGGAATCCCGTGTTATCCCAGTCTACATAGTTTACTATGATCCATTCCTTACCTTGATTACCTTCTATGGGTGTTTGGAGAAAGCCTTGGGCATTAGATATTAACGTGCCAATTAAAAGAATGGTGAATAGGTTAAATAATTTATGCATTGGTTTCAAAGGTATTCTTTATGGGAATTATTTAGTAGGATTCTCTCTTGATATAGACCTAGGTTCTGGAGGTGAAGTATACCAAAATTTAAACCTTGTTTTCCTACGTCAAACTCAATTCGAACTTTTTAGGAGTTACTCCAAACTTCTTTTTAAAGGCATCTATAAAGTGACTTACATTGGTGTAGCCAAGTTGATCCGCTATTTCTGCTATCTGAAACTGTCTTTTAATAATGAGTTCGCGTGCTTTGCTCATCTTATAGTCTTTTACAAAGGCGTGTATAGTTTTGCCGTAGATTTCCTTAAACCCGGTCTTAAGATTGTGCTCATTAAGAGCTACGTACTTTGCGAGTTGCTTTATAGTAGGAGCATTTTGTAAGTCAGATATCAGATATTGTTTGGCATCTCTCACTTTCGTCACGTTTTCTTTTTGGTTTAAAAAAGGACACTTGTATGCTGTTTGTCTTTTACTAGCATTGAAGTAGTCATCTAATATGGCATATTTCTTTGCTTCCTTTAGTAGGTGATTATTCTGGTTCTCTAGTATCTCGTGCACACATCTACGCACCGTTGTACTTGCTTCTTCAAAGTGGTGGTATTGTTCTTTTTCGAAAATGGCTGCTTGTGAGAAGTTGAGTTCGTCCGTACCTTGTGCTATAATTTGGTGCAGTGTATCTATGCTCAGGTTGATAATACAAAACTGGGTGATTTCTTTGGCTACGAATGCTAGATTAAAGCTTCTTTTTTGATCATAAAATAAATAGATAGAATGAGGCGGAAGTGGCACGCTACGTTGGCCCATAGGCATTTCTACACCGCGAGTAGCTGTGATGAATAAGCAGATAGTGCCATTGGTATACTGATAGTCAGTGGGTTGTGGACTCGTTTTTAGTATTTTTAATGCTATGGATTCGTTGCTCATTTTTGGGCTATTTCTACGACAACAAAAATAAGCTAAAAATGATTGATATATGTAAGTGCTTGATTTTGAGTATTTATAATTATGACAATGTTCAAACAGTTTTTTCGTTTCGGGGTATTTATATTTCTGTATTGGTTATTTAGTGACAAGAGGCACCCGTTCTTTTGCACCATAAAATAATAACAAAAAATGAAAAACATATTTACAAGCATCTTTATCTTGGTAGCATTAATAGTAAATGCACAAACATCGGACTCTGTAACTTCAAGTGGTGGGGCAAACGACATATACTACGATTTTGAAACTGGAACTCAAGTGTCACTAAACAGAACACTATGGGACATAGGTCTTGCTTCAGATCGAATGAGCTCTAGTATTATTATTAATGAAAACGCAGGAGTAGAGTTGTATTTATATAGTGCAGATACTGCAGATTGGAGTACTGTAGATACATCTGGGTTTAGTTTTAAAAACATCTACAACTCAGAAGAAACTTGGGCTTTTGGTTCTTTTAGTAATCAAGGAACCAATCATCCTGACTATGGATGGGGAATTTATAATATGACTACTCACGATATTATGGGTAACAGACTTTTTATTGTGAAAATACAATCAGGTGAATATCTCAAAGTGGTGATAGATAAGTTAGGTAGTGATGGAGTATGGTTTCTTAGAACTGCAAAGTTAGATGGCAGCCTGGAAAACTCATATGAGTATGCAAAGGCAACAAAAGAGTCAGTTGCAAAAAACTTTGCTCTACTAAATCTTAGTTCAGGGGAGTTTGATTATTCTAATGCAGATACAAAAGCGTGGGACATACTATTTACCAAATACATTACTACTGTACAGATGGGGCCGGTAAGTCAAGATATGGCTGTAAGCGGTGTGAAAATAAATGCAGGGTGCGAAGTGGCTGAGCGTGGAGGAGTTGATGTAACTAGTAATGATACTTCTTCACTTGCCTGGGGTACATCTATAACAGAGATAGGATACGATTGGAAAAGCTTTAACCGTGGAACTTTTCAGTATGAATTTACAGCAGATTTAGTGTACTTCGTTCGAGCACAGAATGGTGCAGTATGGAAAATGTGGTTCACAGGGTATGAAGGTGGAGCTGTTGGTAAATACGTTTTCAACAAAGAGGAAATAAAGGTAGGAGTAAGTAACGTAGCGAAATATGCAAGATTAAAAACTGCTGTATATCCAAATCCTACTATGGATGTATTGAATATTACAAATGAAGAAAATGAAGCATTAAATATTAGAGTGATGAATACACAAGGAGCAGTAATGTTAGAGTCTAGTGTAAGTGCTTTTAAAACGACTAGCTTTAATACTACAGAGCTAGCAAAGGGAATCTACTTACTACAGCTAAGCACTGCAAATGCTATAAGTACACAACGTGTAATTTTTGAATAAGACGTTATACATATTAATACTACTGATGTTTGTCCCTCCGGTTTCGTGGGGGCAAATTTCAGTTATAGCGGTAGATGGTGAAACGTCTACGCCATTAGATTTTGGTCTATTAGTTATCGGTGAAAAGGGTGATACGTTAGAGTTAGTCTCTCAGAATGGAGAAGTTACTTTCAAGTCTGACAATTCTAAAAAAGCGACAATTTTTGCCAAAGGATACAATACTAAGTTTGTGGTAGTTTATCCTAATACCAAGTATATCGTACAGCTGCAACGAAATCACTATGTTATAGACGAAGTAATCGTCACTGACATTCACTCCAATAAAAATCTCAACAATACCGTCCTCAATATTTCTAAGATAGATGCTAAACGCACAGAAGAACTAGGAGCGGTAGATCTACGTGACGCTCTAGCTTTCGAAAATAATATTCGTATGAGCCGTGATAATGCCATTGGATCCTCCGGCCTTACTATGATGGGCATAGGTGGAGATAATGTAAAGCTCTTGATAGATGGTGTACCCGTTATAGGCCGCTTGTTTAATCAGTTGGACCTAGAGCAATTTAATCTTGAAAATGTGAAGCAGATAGAAGTAATAAAAGGACCCATGTCTGTTATATACGGTAGTAATGCTCTGGCAGGTACTATCAATATCGTCACTAACAATACCAATACAAAACCACGTTTTAATCTGAATACCAACTATGAGACGGATGGACAGTATGCACTCACAGGAACAGCTTCCAAATCATTCGAAAATCACTTTGTCACCTTAAGCGGAGGTAGAACGATGTTCACAGGATGGAGTGCCAATGATGTAGACAGAACGTTTGACTGGATACCAAAAGAGCAATACACGGGTCGTGTACAGTACAGCTATAAGCATAAAAATGCGACCATAAACGTGAGAAGTGAGTTGTTGCGTTCTAAGTTGCTAGATAGAGGTGCTCCACTATTACCCTACAAAGAAGCGGCAGTAGATCAGCATTATACCAATCAACGGTTTGACAATAGCCTAAGCTACTCTAATAAAATAGGGAAGTCTAGCTTACAGATGATTCTGGGCAATAATAATTTTAATAGAATAAAGAATAAATACTACCGGAACCTAGTCACCTTAGAAGATGTACTAGTAGTAGGAGAAGCAGAGCAAGACACACAGACCTTCAATGCATCTGTATTTAGAACTATCTATGGATTTGAAAAATCCAAAACAAAAGGCATAGAGACACTCATCGGTTTTGATGGTAACTATGAAGTAGGGACCGGAAACCGTATTAAGGACAATAGACAAGAGCAGCTAGATGCAGCACTCTTTGCCAGTGCAGAGAAGCAACTGGCCAGCTATGCACTCGTAAGAGGAGGAATACGATATGCATACAACTCAGCTTTTGAGTCGCCGCTACTGTATTCACTACAGACTAAATTTAATCTGCCAAATTCTCAGATTTTAAAAGTGGCTTACGGCAAGGGATTTAGAGCTCCGTCACTCAAAGAATTATATCTGGACTTTAGTGATAGCCGTCACGAAGTATTTGGAGACAGTACGCTGAATTCTGAAACCTCACACTCATTTACAGCGAGTTATCTGAAGTATTATTCCAAGGGAAAAGCGAAGATGAGTACTACGGTAGACGGGTTTTATAATAACATAGAAAACAAAATTGAACTGATAGTTACAGGACCTATTCAAGCTAAGTACGGCAACATAGGCAAGTATCAGTCTGTAGGTGGAGACATCAGCCAGAAGATACTTTATAAGGACTTTGGGCTAAATGCATCAGTCAACTATACGGGAGTATATAATGGGGTGGAGGGAGCTAAAAAAGAGTTTTTCTTTTCACCGCAGGTGGTAGTAAATCCTACCTACAACTGGAAGAAGCATAATGTGTCGGCTAATCTATTCTTCAACTATTTTGGTGAGGTATCTCGCGTATTTAGTAATACAGATAGTGCCAATGTAAATGTGCAGGAGCAAGACGCTTACTCTATGCTTGATTTTACTATCAATAAGTCATTTAATAATAGAAAACTAAGAGTAACTCTAGGAGCTCGTAACATACTAGGAGTGATAAATATCAATGCCAATACCACAGAAGTAGGAGCTCATACACCGAGTACTACCTTCATATCTGTGAGTCCCGGAAGAACCTATTTTATAAACGTACGCTATGAGTTATTTACAAAAGATTAGTTGCCTATCCGTACTGCTTTTAGCTGCTTGTTTTCCGAAGGAAGATGCTGTAGAACCTACACCACGTATCAATAAATCTGTGACGCTAGACGCGGGCGAGTACAAAAATACAGTTGCCTTCTATTCCTTAGATAAGGCAGAAGTAGTGGCAGAAGCTAGCCCAATGGATTGGGATTTTTATATAGACGAAGACGTGATTCGTCTCAACTATTTTCGTAGTATGAAAGTAGCTAAGTTTGACCAGAGTTGGGATAAGCTAGAAGATACGCTAGGCTTAAATTTCAGAAATCTGACGTATGATAAGTACGATTCGTTAACACAATGGCAAATCAAAGAGAACCAAATTTATGTAGTAGACTACGGATTGGATAATGAGTTTAATCCTATTGGATTAACTTCTGTTCGTTTTGAGCGTACTCGTACTGGTATCAAAATCTGGCAAAATGCTATAGGTTCTGATTATGAAACATTTGAGGAAGTAAATGAAGCTTCTTTTTACTACAACATAAGAGAGAAAAGCACTTTAGACTTGCCTACAGAGACAGAATATGATATAGCTTTTGGTAAGTACAGCGACCTAGTGACTATAGACAATATCACCCAAGATTACTTGATATACGGTGCTATACAAGGCAAATCGTTAGCCTACTATGAGAATGAACCTTTTGATAGTGTAAAGACTGAGAATTTCAACACCATCCGATTGATGAACAAGAAGGACGTATTAGGTTGGGATTGGAAAAACTATAACAGACCAAAAGACGCTTATGAAATTATAGATAATCGTACGTACTTAATACAAAGCAATGCAGGCTTTAGATACAAGCTACGCTTTGTGAATTTCTATAATGCTGCTGGCCAGTCTGGTCATCCTACTTTTGAGTGGGAGCTGTTGTAGGTTCATTTGCCGCGGCGAACAAGTGATTAACTCATCCCGATAGCTATCGGGACAAATACAAACTCAAACACAAATTTTCACCCTTACGGAGATGAGGGAAGTGAGAGACTTTAACCTTTTTAATGATTTATTCTTTTTGCCCTTAAAACCTCCCCACCAAAGTCACATTCTGATTTTTGATGGTTTTCATCTTGGAGCTAGCATACCACTATTCAGAGTGAGGTCAGGTCTTTCATCTGCCATTGCGGACAAGTCCATTCGCTTAGGATTTCGTCTGCTACCTTCATTAGATATTCTTCGGTGTTGCCATCGGCTAGTTCGTAGTTTATGATGCCTTTTTGCATAGGCTTAAAATAATAATTCTAGTCTTTTAATAGGATAGTCTTTGTCGTCCTTTTTATAAATTTTATATCTGATAAGTTGATCTAAATTAAAAGCGATGTCTCCATAATTTCCTTTGAAAACTATTAAATTATTGCCAGGGAATCTGCATTCGAAACTAGTGTAGGATGTTCTCTTTTTTCGTTTTGGGTAAGTAACCTTATACGATTTTATTCCTTCCTTTTCAATGATAGCTTTTAGATGTTCTGCTATTTTATTTTCTGCCGTTTCCTCCGTGCTATTTGAGATTGTATTCAAATTTGTATCTGTTGAAAAACTAGATAGGCTTAGGATGACTGCAGTTAAAAGCAGGATAGAGACGTTTTTTTTCATTTTACAAAGTTATAGATTTTATATAATATTAAGATCCCAACTGTAATACTTGGGATGACGATTCCATTTATGGGTGATTGATGATATTCTTCCCTTCGGTCTGAACCTAGACTCAGAGCGTAGCGAAGAGTCCCTAATTAAAAAAGTATAGATTATCGTCATTCCATCTGTTGGCAAATGGAATCTCAAAATAGTACTTCCTTACCTTTTCAGTGGTTCATTTTTATCTCCCCAGTTGTATTCGAAAAATATACATTGAAGTATTCTTCGGTGATACCATTGGCTAGTTCGTAGTTTATTATGTCTTTGTATTTAGGACTACTTTATTTAATCAAATGTTAATACTAGAATGTTCACTTTACCTTCTATCCTAGTCTCATACTGCTCAAGTTCAAAGTACTTTAAGTTATCCAGGTTATAAGCTCTAGCTTCTACTTCTATATAATTCCCACCAGGGAATGTCCAAGTACTATAAGGTTCAACAGATTTAAACAGTCTTTTTCTGAATATGATTTCTACAATGTTCACATTGTGTTTTTTTATAAGTTCTTGAAGTATTAAAGCTGTTTCGTCATTACTCCTAGTGGTTGGGTCTTCTTGGTTAGGCAAAAAGCTAGAAAAACAGAATAAGGATAGAAATAGAAATGGAATTTTAAAATATGATTTCATTTCACAAAGTTACACCGTTTTGGATAAAGATAAGATTCCAAGCACGCCACTTGGCTCCGATAACTAATGGCTGACGACTTCTTAGTACTGTAAGTGATGAGATTTTTCCCTTCGGTCTGAATCTTGACTCAGAGCGTAGCGAAGAGTCCCTAATAAAAAGTTATAGATTATCGTCATTCCAT
>Ga0209284_10005847_pt1 | contig 12358 bp, 14 predicted proteins | sample FRY03_FD_187211 | JGI IMG/M metagenome (GOLD analysis project Ga0209284, IMG submission 187211) | Freshwater microbial communities from Lake Fryxell liftoff mats and glacier meltwater in Antarctica - FRY-03 (SPAdes) (version 2) | ecosystem: Environmental > Aquatic > Freshwater > Ice > Glacier... | reverse complement strand
CCTCTTCTACGCCAATCCCAACGCGCTGAAAGTGGATGTAACGCTGCACGCCAGTGGATATGCACCACAGACGATCACAATCAACAAAGACCCGATCGGAAAAGAAGCTGGCGGCGACTGAGGATAGGTTATCAGTAGACGGCAGACGACAGACCGCGGACCGCTGGCGCTTCAATCAGTGCCGTCAGCCGTCCGCGGTCCGCGGTCTACCCATTGTGTCGAATTGCAGGAAGGGAACTGATCACGCGGCCAGATTGTCAGAATCGAAGTTTTGCCAAACGGGCGAGAATCCGCTTCTCGTCCATTTGGAATATCTATCCATACCAGTGTACGTTACTATCCAATCGAAAGAGTACAACGATGAACAAGCTATTGAACCGGGTTCCCGAAATCACAATCTTTTTCTGGATTATCAAGATTTTGGCGACGACCGTAGGCGAAACTGCGGCAGATTTTCTGTCAGTCAATCTGAATTTGGGGTTGACAGGCACGTCCGTTGTCATGGGTGGATTGTTGATTGTTGTGCTTTTAGTCCAGTTCTTGAAGATCAAACGCTACGTACCGGCCAGTTACTGGGCAGCAGTTGTCCTGATGAGTATCGTCGGCACACTGTTCACTGATTATCTGGTCGATGAATTGGGGATTGCGCTGACAACAACGACGATTGTGTTCAGTGTTGTGCTCGTGGCGGTCTTTATGCTCTGGTATCTGAGCGAAAAGACACTTTCCGTTCACAAGATTTACACGGCCAAGCGCGAGCTCTTCTACTGGGCTGCGATTCTCTTCACTTTCGCTCTGGGCACGGCAGCGGGAGACCTGGTGGCGGAAAAGCTCAGTTTGGGCTACGCTCTCTCTGCGCTGACGTTCGGTGCCCTCATCGGCGTGATTGCACTCATCTACTACGTCGCCAAAATCGAGACGACACCCGCCATCCTCAAAATGGACGCGGTTCTCTCCTTCTGGCTCGCCTACATCCTGACCCGCCCGCTGGGCGCTTCGATGGGCGATCTGCTCTCCCAGCCGGTTGATGTAGGCGGCTTGGGCCTGGGAACCGTTGGTACGAGCGCGATCTTCCTATTGGCAATTCTCGGCCTGGTTGTCTATATGGGCAGACAACAGGGCAAGGAGCAAACCTTGCCAAAGACTGCGGGCGTATAATCATTCGTAGGGCAGGTTTCTTACCTGCCATCCACGGTAGACCAGAAATCTGCCCTGCGAATTCTGATTGAGGACTATCTATGCGGATTCTGGTTGTGGAAGACGAAACACGCATGGCCGCACTGCTACGTCAGGGATTGATGGAAGAAGGCTATGCCGTGGATACAGTGGCAGATGGCCGGGAGGTCTTTGATTGGGTGGGCGTCTACACCTACGACCTCATCCTGCTGGATGTGATGCTGCCCGGAATGGACGGGATCGCAGTCTGCCAAAGCCTGCGCCGCCAGCACAACGACACCCCCATTCTGATGCTCACCGCCCGCCACACGGTAGGCAATCGGGTGGCGGGGCTGGACAGCGGCGCGGATGACTATCTGGTCAAACCCTTCGCTATCGAAGAGCTGCTGGCCCGTGTGCGAGCACTGACCCGTCGCCAGGCCCCCAGCCGCAACACGGATTTGATCGTCGGGGGGCTGACTCTGGACACGCTGAATAGGCGTGTATACTGGAACGAACAGGTCGTGGAACTGGCCCCCAAAGAGTATGCCCTGTTGGAAACACTCATGCGCCACCCGGACCAGACCCTCAGCCGGGAGCAGATCATCAATCACGTGTGGGACGCCGACTACGACGCCCAATCCAAAGTCATCGAAGTGTATATCCACGGCCTGCGCCGCAAATTGGGCGACGACGACAACCGGCTGATCCAGACCGTGCGCGGCCTGGGCTATCGAATCAGTGGCGGCAAGCGTGACTAAATCCCTGCGTGTACAACTGGTCTTTTGGAGCGTTGCCCTGGAAGCGGTGCTTCTGGTGACATTGGGCGTGGCGCTGGTTCTCATTTTGCGCACTGTGCAACAGCGGAGCAGCGACGAAAGCCTGCATCTGGCCGCGGCCCAACTCAACGCATCCGTCGATGTGCGGGGCGACGCCTTCAGCACACCAGCCGAGGATGTGGCCGCGTTGCAGGCAGCGGGCATCTTTGCCTGGATTCTGACGCCCGCTGGGCAAGTGGCCGGTACTGTTGGTATTGCCGCGACGAATGCAGTACCCGCACCCTTGCCCGCAACGGGCCAGATGCTCAGCCTCGAACTGCCCAACGAGGAGCCTATCCGTATCTTTGCCACACCCCTGCAGGAAGGCAGCAAAGTTCTGGGAATGCTTGTCCTGGGCCTGCCCCTGCGCGAAGCCCAGCGCTTGCAGCAACGCTTTATCTATGCACTGCTCTTTCTCATCCCCGCAGTGTTGGCCCTTTCCGCGTTCGGCGGTCTCTTTCTGGCCAACCGTGCCCTCGCCCCGGTCACAGAAATCACCCGCATGGCCCAACAGGTCAGCGCCGAAGAGTTGAGCGGGCGGCTCAATCTGGATCTGCCCGACGACGAAATCGGACAATTGGCCCGCACCTTTGATGCGATGCTCGCCCGGTTGGAAGACGCCTTTCGCCGGGAGCAGCAACTGACCGCCGATGTTTCCCACGAACTGCGCACCCCCCTCAGCCTGCTCAAAGCCCAACTGAGTCTGGCCCGTTCCAAACCCAGAGACGCGGCCACATTGCTGGCGATGATGACAGATATGGAAAGCGACGTGGACCGCCTTACGCGCATCGTCGAACAGACGCTATTGCTCACTCAAATCGAGCAGCAGGGCATTGCCGCGCCGGTGCCTGTGCAGTTGGACGACATTTTGCGCGGTGTAATGGAGCGGGTGGGGAAAAGCGCTACGAACAGAAACGTTCGCTTGGTATTAGACCTGCCCCCACAAATGGAGTGGCAACTGCCGGGAGACGGTTCTCTGCTGGCCCAGGCCTTTGACAATCTGCTGCAAAACGCGCTGGCCTACACCCCCGCCCAAGGCACTGTCACCCTGCGCGCCCGCCGCCACTGGCAGGAACTGGTGGTGACAGTGGAAGATAGCGGAGCGGGCATCGCCGCCGAACATCTGCCCCACCTCTTCGAGCGCTACTACCGGGTGGACAGCGCGCGTGCCCGCAGCAGCGGCGGCTTTGGCCTGGGGCTTGCCATCGTCCAGACAATTGTGCGTGCCCACGGCGGCGGCATCAGCGTAGAAAGCGTTGTGGGCAGTGGATCGATTTTCACCGTCACCCTGCCCGCATTCACCAATTGAGCATAAATTGAACGCTGATTGGGGCCAATTGGGCGGAAAAGATGCGGATAGGAAAAACCTGTCTAAGGAATGACGATAAAATAAGACCGGAAAGTTCTCCGCTGGAAAAGGCCTAAAGTTTCTGGTTTAATAGAATTCTCGTAACTACTCATTAGTACCTGCAACTTTTTCATCGCCCACCTTCCCCTTCCTACCCATTACAACCATATTTTCGTTAGCACAACGTTTTTTCGTGCTAACATAAATGTTACGAGGACACACTTGTATCCGGTTGTCTTTTATTTATTCGGTAAAGCTGGCCTATACATCCTGGTTTGGGGCAAAACCCATTGCGTCCAACAGTTCGCTGGTGGAGCACCCCTTAAGCAAAAATGCATCGGCACCGGCCAGCAGAACAGCCGAGCGATCCGTGGCATACATTGTAAGGACAATCACCCGGACAGCCGGCCAACGGCTCTTGATCGTCCGAATGGCAGCCAGACCATCGGCCTGTGATCCGGTAACCGGCACATGATTTAAGGGAGCACGGATCGGGGAATGGGTGGGAAGGTCGAGTACGACCACATCAGGATGGAGCGCCTGCACCTGGGCCACCGTTTGCTGGCCGTCATCGGCTTCCCCGACGATCTCAATTTGAATGGACGCGCGCGTGGGCGAACTCCAGCCCAACGCCACAAGCAGCGCCTCCAGGCTCTGGCGGACGCGCGGCTGATCGTCTGCGATGAGGAGACGAATATGAGGGAAGTGGTCGCCCACACGTACTGTATCTTTGCCTGTAGATTGGCTCATGGGGGTGTTCCGAGGGTCATATTCTTCGTAACTCTCCTGGCCTGGCAAGTGAGTGCAATCGCATTCTGGTTTATTCCGACGGTGACGCCGGTCGGTTCATTTCTTTGTACAGCGCTCGCTTATTGACAAAGATATTCTTTGTGTACCGTTCACTGTTCAGCTTTTCATCGAGATTGTCTACGCGCATAGTCCACAGCCGCTGGAAGTGGACATAGAGGTCACATTGGCGTGCAAGAATTACCGCAATTTTGGTCACTTCCTGCATCTGACCATTCGTCAAATGTTCCACAATTGCCACTTTGTCAGCGTTGGCCAGGAGTCGCTCGTGTTGTTCTTTGGGCTTCAATTGATACACGGTTCGTTTCCTTCCCTATTCGCCAGTTTGCATCCTGTTAACTTCGATTCCCGGCGGATCAGACTGTCCAGCACAGTCATTGGTGTGCCTGAGGAAACGGTCTTCCCGAGAGCCGTCGGCTTTCGGGAAGACCGTTTCGCCAGATTTGTACAAACATCTCCACCTTCATCAGATGAACTTATTGGATGATCAGTTTGGCGCAGGCATCGGCCACTTTCGGGTCCGGTTTTTCCATCCCGGAGATGGTGGCCCAGCCCTGATCGCGCACAAATTGGGATCGCTGGTAGGATGTGGTCTGCTTGTTCAGTTCAACCAGTTTCGCTGCCTTGTCTGGGTCCAGGTCATATTGAGCCACACAGATGGGGGCCAGGCGGTCGATGACGGCAGTCTGTGCCATTGCCTCGCCGGCTTTCAGGGAACTGGTACCCGATACCCAGCCACCCCAATTGAAGCCGACGATCATCGTCAGAATGACTGCAATCAGAAAGGTCCAGACAAGATGGGCTTTAGTTGGTTGCAGATTCCTCCATTTCTGTCCAAAAGTGGGCTTGCTTTCTTCGCTTTTTATAGGGTTTTCCTTCTGCGCCGAAACGGGCTTTCGCTCGCGCGAGTCGTTTGTTGGTCGAAATTCATTTGGTACTTCCTCTGCCATAAGATTGTCTCCTTGTTGCTCTGGTCTACTTCTTCTCACCCAGATTAATGCCACCCTTGTTTTCCTTCTTCTCCCGCTTGGCTACTTTCTTCTCTTTCATCGTCAAGAGGGGCTTCGTCTTGTCGTTCTTGTTGGGTTTCTGTTCTTTCGCCATTGTTCGTATCTCCTTGATTGGGAATCGTTGATGAGGAATGTTGTTTGGTGTCTACCACGAACCTGATTCAACCGTTACCGCTGTTCACCGCTGCCGAAAGGCTTGCGGTCAGCCTCTTTCTTGCGCCGCAGATATTTGCGGAAGCCTTTGGACAGTCGTTTTGTCTGGGGCTTGACTACTTTGGGTTTCTTCGTTGTTTCATCCGACATTGAGCATTTTCTCCTGTGTGGCACACAATAAATGGGGTAGTTCTAAACAATTCATAGGCTTCCCTTCTCACTCAGAGTCATCGCTATTCTCACGTTGGCAAGCGATGGGCTGGAGGTGATTTTCCGGTATCTGGCTTGACGCTGCGCCAGGTGAGTATCCCCATAACCAGCATCCAGAGCGTCAAAAAGCTCGAAAAACTGGTGAAGAGTATATTGGTCACCAACACGGAGAGACCGGTGTAGACTTGTACAACGCCGACAACGAGACAGGCCACCGCAAGCACTACCGCCACCCACCCAAGCCATTGAGGGTACGTATCACTCTGTGCCACTGCCAGGCCATAGAGGATAAATGTAATCCCAAAAAAGACGACAATATAGAGGCTGAAGATACCGATGTCGATATTCTCCATCATATCAGCGATGCGGAGAGCAGTTGCTTTCTCTGCCAGCGGGGCGGTAGCCCAGGCGCTATGCACGACTTTGGAGGTGATGCCATCGACTGCCATGAGAACCGTCCAGACACTGGTGCTCACAATGGCGCTTACGTAGCCTAGCTGCGCCCATGCCGCGCCCACACCGGACGTGATCGAGCGCTGAATTGCCACAAATCCACCCAATAACAAAAAGCCGCCGAGAAACAGCAACAGGTGATCGGTCAACCAAATGCTACTGTTGGCGACTGTCTCGATCTGTGCCTGGTTGACTTCTATATTAGGCGAGCGTGGATGGGCGATATTGGCGAACATAAAGATGATTGCTCCCACAATAGACGATAGCGCCCCAATACGAATCAGCGTTTGTTGAGCAATGCTGTCGTTGGCTATTGTTAGTGTAGTCATTTCAAATTCCCTTTATGAAATTTGGAAAAGTCAAAATTGAAGTCACATATTTCCCAATACACCTTCTTAGCATAACCGGGGTTCACGGACCTGTCGTCAGCGCAAGCGATAGACTTTGCCTAGCAAACGGATCGTCTTTGCATGCGATCCGTTCTCTTTTGTCGTACACTATTTGGTGTAGAGACCGCCGTGCGCTAGTCGTTCAAATCGCGCTTGGCAGCTTGTACCAAATCCTGGGCTTGGCGTTTGGCCTCCCGCGCCGCATCGTCCACCGCATTTTTTAAATCGTGCGCGGCATCCTGGAGCTTCTGTTCGGTGTTAGACATACGTTCCTCCTGATGGATGAAAAAAAGGCCCTTTTGTTATTCGGTGTACGCTTTTTGATGTATCTCCACTCGGGAGACGAACCCACACCGGGGTTATGCTTCGTCCGGCTCCGTCCCACTGTCAGCTTCCAGCCCCTCGCGCACGGCGTAGAGCGCGGCCTGGGTGCGGCTGGCCAGATGCAGTTTGCCCAGAACCCGGCTGACGTGGGTGCGCACGGTCGGCTCGCTGACCGCAATCTGATCGGCGATTTCCTGGTTGCTCAACCCCTGGGCAATCAGCCGCAATACGGCCATCTCGCGCGGCGTCAACGCCTCTGGCGCGGGCTGCAAGCGATGCCCTGAGCCAGTCGAAGGGTCGGCAGGCTGGGCGATCTCCTGCAGCAGCTTGCGGGCAATGATGGGATGAAGTGCCGGTTCCCCCCGATGGACCTGGCGGATAGCCCGCATCAGGTCCTTGGGCGTGGAGTCTTTGAGCAGATAGCCCACCGCCCCGGCTTTGATAGCGGGGAAGAGTTTGTTGTCCGCGGCGAAACTGGTCAACACCAGAATACGCGCGTCTGGCCGCTGACTGGTGATCTGACGCGTCGCCTCAATGCCATCCATGCCGGGCATGAGCAGATCCATCAGAATCACATCGGGTCGGGTTTCTGCCGCGGCCGCCACGGCTGCCTGCCCATCCTCTACTTCTCCCACAATCTCAAATCCGCCGGATTCGGAGAGCAGGGCGCGAATGCCCTTACGTACAATCGCGTGGTCGTCCACAATCAACACTCGAATCACGGGGTCACCTCAACCGTCAAGCGGGTCCCTTCATTGGGCACGCTTTCGTATGTCAGTTGCCCGCCAAGGCGCGCCGTGCGTTCGGCAATACTTCGCAGGCCGCCGCCGCCCCGCCCCTCGGCGCGTACGGCTGATTGATCAAAGCCCACCCCATCGTCTATCACGTCCAGGCGCAGGGATGATGGGGTGAAGTGAAGATGGACGGTCACGTGTTGGGCTTCGGCGTGTTTGCGCACATTGTTCAGGGCCTCCTGAGCGATCCAGTACAAATCTTCCTCAATGGCAATAGGGAGACGCCGTTCCTCTTCCACGCGGAATTGGGTCTGCAAACCGGCACGCTCTTCCACCGCGGCCAGCCGCGCCTGCAAGGCGGCCACCAGCCCCTCCGCCTCCAGCACGGGCGGATGCAACTGGAAGATGAGCAGCCGCATATCCCGCATCCCCTCCTGGGCGATATCCTGCAATTCAGTCAGATAGTCGGCCACGATCTCGCCTTTGTCCGCGGCCAGGGCCAGGGAAGCCGCGTTGGCATAGAGCGTCACACTGTAGAGAGATTGGGTCACAGAATCGTGCAGATCCCGGGCCAGCCGCTGCCGTTCCTCCAACACAGCCAACTGCTCGGCCTGTTGTTGCAGACGGGCGTGTTCAATCACCATAGCCGCCTGATTGGCAAAGATGGACATCACCCGCACATCGTCGTCAGTGAAGCCCCCGGCTTTGTTAACCACATCCAGCACGCCGATGATGCCGCCGTTGACGTGCAGGGGCAAAGCCAACAGCGCAGTCAAATCCGCGGGCCACTGGTAGACCTGGGCCTGTTCCACAAGGCTGAAAGCGTTCAGACGCACCGGTTCGCCCTTGCGCACAACCTGGCCCGCCACTGAGCCGTCCACAGGCAGCCGTTCGACCGCCGCCAGTGGCTGGCCCAAGTGGTGTTTCACCTCCAGCCAGGCCGCATCGGTCAGCAGGAGTACCGCGCTGCCCGTTGCCCCGATCAATCCCTGGGCTTCGGTGCAGACAATATCCAACACCTGATCCAGAACAGTCTTCTGTAGCAGACTGACGAGTATCCGATTGTAGCTCTCGCTTTCCGCCAGCCGTCGCTGCAATTCGCTGTGCAGTTCCGCGTTCTGGCGAGCCAACATAGCCGCCGCCTCATCCAGCGCGCCGATGTTGGCCGTCTGCGTCTCCAGTCGCTGTTGCAAAGATTTGCTATCGATTGGAGAAGAAATTTCCTGGGCCATCGCGTCCCGCCTCTGATCTTTCCGGTCACTCTATGGCCACTGTCAGTCCAATGCTGTGTGGATGTAACTTTATCATACCCGACCTGCCTCTTCCATCCAAGTTATTCCAGAAGACCGGCAGTGGTTCACTTGCTACCGACCACCACATCTGCTACCCTATTCGTATGAACGGAAACCCACCCGACACCCTGCGCGGCGTCGTCGAACGCATCACATTTCACAGCGAAGAGACCGGCTACACCGTCGCCAAACTGGCCCCGGAGCAGCGGCCCAGCCACCTGCCCGCCTGGCAGACGGAAGTGGCGCTGGTGGGCACAATGCTGGGCGTCGCTGTGGGCGAATCGGTGGAGGTGCGCGGGCGCTGGACAATGCACGCCGAATACGGCAAGCAGTTCAGCGTCGAGACAATGCGCTCGGTCCTGCCCGCCACTGTGGCCGGCATCGAAAAGTATCTGGGCAGCGGGCTGGTGAAGGGCGTCGGCCCGGTGACGGCCAAACGGATCGTCGCCCACTTTGGCGAGACGACGCTGGATGTGATCGACGGCGAAGTGGGGCGGCTGATCGAAGTGCCGGGGGTGGGGAAGAAGCGGGTCTTCCTCATCCGCCACGCCTGGGAAACCCAGCGGGCCATCAAAGAAGTGATGATTTTCCTGCAGGGCAACGGCGTCAGCACCAGCCTGGCCACGAAAATTTACAAGCGCTACGGCGACGACTCCATCGAAATCGTGCGCGCCGACCCCTACCGGCTGGCCCAGGATATCTACGGCATCGGCTTTCTTACCGCCGACAAAATCGCCCAGGCGTTGGGGATGGCGCTCGACTCGCCCCAGCGCATCGCGGCGGGTGTGGAATATACCCTCAATCAGTCCACCGACAACGGCCACGTCTTCCTGCCCAGCCGGGAACTGATCGCCCAGGCCGCGGAGTTGCTGGGCGTCACGCTCGGGCAGGCCGCGGCGGGGGTGCTGCATCTGCGCGGGAGCGAGCGGGTGAAGGTGGCCCCCAGCGCCGGGGCCGAAGCGCCCAATCTGCACTGGGCCGTTTCCGCGGTCTACGGCGAGGCGGGCGAAGTGCAGACTCGTACTGAGCTTGTCGAACGTATGGCCCTGGCCGAGCAGAAGGCCGTCTACGCCGCGCCCCAGCCGGAAGATGTGGCGGCCTTTTTGCAGGAGGAGCAGGCGGTCTATCTGACGCCGTTCTATTTCGGCGAGGTGGGGGTGAGCAACCGGCTGCACCGCCTGCTCGCGCCGGGGATTGGCCGCTTCGACCATTTCCAAAGCTGGAATTGGGAACAGAGCTTCGGCGAAATGGAAGCCAAGAGCGGCTTTGTCCTGGCGGAGAAGCAGCGGCTGGCTGTCCGTTCTGCTCTCACCCATCGGCTGACAATCCTCACCGGCGGGCCGGGCACGGGCAAGACGACGACTGTGCGCACGATTTTGCGTCTCTGCCAGGAGACGGGGCGCACGGTTCTGCTGGCCGCGCCCACAGGCCGCGCCGCCAAACGGCTCGCGGAAACTACCGGCCAGGAGGCCAAGACTATCCACCGGCTGCTGGAGTTTCAGCCCAGCGAGGGGATGAGCTTCAAACGCAACGAGGAATCGCCGCTGGCCGGCGATCTGCTGATTGTGGATGAGGCGTCGATGCTCGATCTGATTTTGACGAACAGTCTGCTCAAAGCCGTGCCAACCGGAATGCATCTGCTGCTGGTTGGGGATGTGGACCAGTTGCCCAGTGTAGGCGCGGGCAATGTGCTGGATGATATTATCCAGGCAGTGGAGGAAGCGCAGAAAGCAGAGTCTCCCGCAGAGACGCAGAGGCGCAGAGGAGGGAAGGGGGAAAATTTGGCTGGCGCGGCGGTGGTGCGGCTGGATACGATTTTCCGTCAGGCCGCGGGCAGTTATATTATCGAGAATGCCCACCGCATCAACCGGGGGCAGATGCCGGTGCTGGAGAACGACACCGCCACCGACTTCTTCCTCTTTCGCACGGAGGAGCCGGAGCGGGCCGCGCAGCTCGTCGTGGAGCTGGTGCAGGAGCGCATCCCCCGCCGTTTTGCCATCCCCTCCCAGGATATTCAGGTGCTCAGCCCTATGCACCGGGGCGTCGTAGGCGTGGGCGCGCTGAACGACGCCATTCAAAATGCGGTCAATCCGTCCAGACCGGACCGGCCCGAACGGATGGTGGGCAGCCGCATCTTCCGGGTGGGCGACCGGGTGATGCAGATTCGCAATAACTATGACAAAGAGGTGTATAATGGGGATATGGGCCACATCACTGGGCTGGATGCGATTGAGCAGCAGGTGGTGGTCTCCATCGACGGCAAGCCTGTGGCCTACGACTTTCTGGAACTGGACGAACTGACCCACGCCTACGCGGTCAGTGTACACAAATCCCAGGGCAGCGAATTTCCCGTCGTCGTGATTCCGGTGCTGACCACCCATTATATGATGCTGCAACGCAATCTGCTCTATACGGCTATCACCCGCGCCCGGCGGCTGGTGGTGCTGGTGGGCCAGCCCAAAGCCATCGGGATTGCCGTGCGCAACAACCGGGTGGCGGAACGTTATACGGGCCTGGCGGAGCGTTTGCAAGCAGGCGATTAGCGCCGGTTGAGTAGGAGCCGCTTAAGAAAGCGGGGGCTGTTTCCCGCCGTATCGCTTGTACTTGAGCTTCTGTCGAAGTGAAACCAAGCGGGTAAACCCGTAAACCCGTTCGCTTGATTTCGATACGGCTCGCTTGACTCGGCGAATGCTTCGGCTACTCAATCAGCGCTCGCTGACCAATGTTACCTGAACAGTCTTATCCTATTTTCACTTTCAAATTTCCAATCTTCAAAGGAATCTGATTTATGAACGGAAACTCTTCCCCCACCATCGCTGTACAGTTGTATAGCCTGCGCAATTACACCAGCGACTTTTCCGAGTTGATCGCAACTGTGGCCGGTGTGGGCTATAAAGCCGTGGAATTGGTGGGTACGCCCAGCCTCAGCGGTGCGGAGGTGGCCGCGATTTTGCAGGAGAACGGCGTGCAGGCCGTCTCTGCCCACGTGGGCATTCAGGGGATGCGGGACGATTTGGCCGGGGCCATCGCCTTTCACGAAGCCGTGGGCAACCGCCATCTGATTGTCCCCGCGCCGCCCAGCGAATTGCGGGAAGTCAACGACGCCGCGGCTTGGCGTGCATTGGGCGCGGAACTGGGCGGCTATGCCCAGCGTTGTGCCGATGCGGGGATGAAAGTCGGTTATCACAACCACTGGTGGGAGATGACCGAAGTGGACGGCAAGCGGCTGATCGATTGGCTCTTTGAAGGCGATGCCAGCGGCAGTGTCTTCTTCGAGCCGGACCTGGCCTGGGCCGCCAAAGGTGGGGCCGACCCGTTGGCGCTGCTGAAGCAATACGCGGGGCGCTGTCCCCGGGTCCACGCCAAAGATTTGGCGAAGCCAGGCGAGAACGAGGACGAAATGGGTCTGGCTGATGTGGGCCACGGCACGCTGGACTGGGACGCGCTCATCCCCGCGGCCAAAGCAGCCGGAGCCGAGTCATTTGTCGTTGAACACGACAAGCCGCTCGACGCGGTGGCGAGTGTGCGGCGCAGTTTTGAATTTCTGAGTGGACGGGTATAGTCAGTGGGAAGATGATGAGATGCTGGGATGACGGAGTGTTCATCACCCTGCGCTCTTTTGACCGTTGGAAAATGTGAGGTTAACTGTGGCAGCAACAGCGATG
>Ga0209284_10005846_pt1 | contig 12360 bp, 10 predicted proteins | sample FRY03_FD_187211 | JGI IMG/M metagenome (GOLD analysis project Ga0209284, IMG submission 187211) | Freshwater microbial communities from Lake Fryxell liftoff mats and glacier meltwater in Antarctica - FRY-03 (SPAdes) (version 2) | ecosystem: Environmental > Aquatic > Freshwater > Ice > Glacier... | reverse complement strand
TTTAATAGTTGGCCGGGTCAGTTGCGTGCGCAAATAATCACTTAGCAAACCATACTTCAATTGATAAACAGTTGTCTGACAGTCGTAAGCGATCTGCGTAAGCCTGAGCCAAACCAGGCTTGCCGCAGGAATTGCTGCACTTTGTACGGAAAGAAACTGCGGTCACTAGTCTTTATTCTAATAGTTATTTATCTTAGAAGCTGTCTAAAATTTAATTTCAACCGAAATGAGGAGTCGGTGAGTTATCCAAGAACTGCTTGCTGACTAACGAAAACGCAAACATGATTTGCGAAAAGTATTTAATGCGCTGTTCTACCTAGTAAAGGGCGGTATTCCCTGGCGGCAGATGCCTAATGATTTACCACCTTAGAAGACAGTGTATTACTATTTTCGCAAGTTCCAAAGGCTAGGCATCTGGCAAGAACTCAATGATGCCTTGGGTGAGAAAGTCCGCTTGAAGAAGGGTCGGAAGGTCAGCCCTTCGGCTGCCATATTAGATTCGCAAAGTGTGAAAACGACCTTAGTAGGCGGGCAAAGGGGCTAGGACGCAGGTAAGTCAGTGAAGGGAAGGAAAAGGCACATCATCGTCGACACGATGGGGTTACTGCTTGCCGTCGTGGTTCACCGGGCCGACATTGACGAGCGACCTGGTGCGGGCTTCGTTTTTGCCCGCCTACACCAGACAAGGGTGAATTTTCCCCGCTTGAAGGTCATCTTTGCGGATGGGGGATATATCGGCGAGTTTGAGGCGAAGGTCAAGAAAACTTCCAAATGGCTACTGGAGATTATCCGTAAGCCGTTTGGAATCAAAATGTTCGTCCTCTTGCCCAAACGCTGGATTGTAGAAAGAACATTTGCATGGCTGACCAATCAGCGACCGATGAACGTTGACTATGAGAGGTCGCCAAAAGTCTCAGAGGCGATGATCCAACTAGCCATGGTCCGTATTATGATTCGAAGATTATAAAATTTAGACAGTCTCTTAAAGATAGGAGTCCAAATGCTACTATTATTAAACAAAGCCCATTAATATAATTTTACACTTAAAAACTTAAAAAGATGAGATTACATAATTTAGTTGTTTTTTACGCCTATATTCTTACACCCATTGTTATCATGATGTCGCTAACTATGCTACAACTGATTGATTCCCGAACCTTTACGATAGCTATTTTGGGGTATGCCTTGGTGTACCACCCGTGGATATCTGGCCTTAGACTTGTGGCACTAGCTGTGATCACTCCTTCTAAACTAATTTATAACTTTATTCCTTTCTGGAACACCAGGTACTTCGATTATCTGTTTATAGATGGGACAAAGAAGGCTTAAACATAAACAGTGCCTTAATACTGAGTAGGGCCCGTACCGGCTGGTGCGGGCCCTACCCTTTGGTTTGAGTTTTCCTAAGGAAGACTCAAATCAACGTATAAAAGCCCTTTGTAAGGGCTAGTTACTCCCCAACAGCACCCTACGAGCACCCATACTTGCTCCATCGAGCGAGCCACCGGCCATTTAATTCTATAATTCTGCCCTCGCACAGCTCCTTAGCCTTTGCTCGGCTCTGTTGAGTAAAGATAATGATTACGTCCTCTGGACGCTGTCAGAAATAGTGCTTTTGAAGACCGCCCGGAGGGCTGCGTCATAGGGGTCACTCGACAGAGCCGAGCGACGGCGGGTACCTAGACATTTTTTGATGAAAGATTTTCTTCTTGTAGGTTTGGTGCAACCAATGAGACGCACAGCGGCCGATTAGAATGTATCATAAATGATCAATATTGATCCCAAAATGAGAATTCTACTATTTTTTGAACAAGCAACATCCTACCGAGAGTCGCCTGTGTTTCGGTAGGATGTTTATTACTTTATCATTTATGTACCGATTCTTGGCTTTACTGTTCTTGCTAGCCGGCTGCCGAGCCATAGATCTCACCTTAGAATTGCCTGCAACTTTGCCGAAGCTTGTCCTATGGGGAAAGTTAGAAGCAGGCAAATCATTCAGGATTCAACTGAGCCGATCATTTCCTGTGGGGAAGATCCCTGCCGACTTGGAAGTAAAGGACGGTACTATTGAAATACTGAGGAACGGTATTCCGTATACTACACTAAAAACATCCACTCAGGCCGGGCTATATGTATCAGACAGCCTGATCAGAGAAGGCGATAGCTACATAGTGGTAGCGACGGCGCCGGGTCTTGAAGAGGCTACATCTAAAAAAATACGGATTCCTTCAAATACCGAAATTCCCGAAATTAGTTATGAGCTCAAGAGAGGGGTTACGGGCATAGTCAATCCTACCGTACCACAAGACCTCCTAAGTCTTTATTTTGGAAAAGGCTCCGAAGCCAAAGAGACGTTTTATCTCCTTTCTTTTCTCTTTTATTACAGATCAGGAATTAATTACGCCCAAGTTTGGCCAGCCTATGACAACGTAGTAGCTAATGAAGAAGGCTGCCTCATTAGGACGATAAATGGGGAAGGTAAAAATCGTGCTTTTACTTATATATTGTCCAGCCGATGCTTGCCAGCAGAAGGAATTCCGTTGAAGTTTTTTCTTCAAACTGGAAATGCAATTATCGATCCGGATAAGAAGCTAGTTTACGAACAACCTTGGAAAATTGAAATGGGAATTGGCACTGTCAGTAAAGATTGGTTTGACTACGCTACCATAGAAAGTAAACAACCCGAAGGGCTGGATTACCTGGTGTTACCACCACAGGCTGCCTATACCAACATCATCAATGGGTATGGGTTGCTGTTTGCTTCTAATGAAACAATAATCGAACTGAAATGAAATACTTTTCGATTATATGCTTGATAGGGTTACTCCTTGCTCAGCGTTTGCACGCTCAACAGGTAGTCGTTAGTGGTACGGTTCGCGATGCCTCAAACGGTGAATTATTGATTGGGGCTGTGGTGCGCGATAGCCTATCGCTCGTTGGGGTAGGCACCAATACCTATGGTTTTTTTAGTTTGAGCGTACCCAATACAACCACTTTCCTCCGTATTAGCTATGTAGGTTATCAGACTCTGGATTTGTCTACTAAGGATTTGGAGGTACAAGTGTTTCCTCTTGATATTCGATTATCCCCTCATAAAAACCTCGAAGAGGTAACCATTCGAGATGATAACTCAACAACTCGTGCCCTGGGGCATATCTCGTTGCCAATCTCACGTATCAAGGCTATTCCTTCCTTATTGGGCGAGGTGGATGTAATGAAAGCCCTTAGTCTGACGCCCGGCGTTGCAAGTGGTATGGAAGGGAGTGCCGGGATCTATGTACGGGGAGGCACTCCTGATCAAAATCTAATTCTGCTTGATGAAGTGCCAGTATATAATGCCACTCATTTGGGTGGTTTTTTCTCTGTTTTTAATCCAAACTCGCTAAAATCGGTCGACATGTACAAAGGGGCTTTTCCGGCGCGCTATGGAGGCCGCCTTGCCTCGGTGATTGACTTGACTATGCGAGACGGAAATAACCAAAAGTTTGGAGGAGAAGCAAGCATTGGATTGATCAATCAAAATTTAACCCTTGAAGGGCCAATTATTAAAAATAAGGCTTCGTTTATAGTATCGGGCCGAATATCGACCCTGGGGTTAACATCTCTGCTCGGTAAAAAACGTCCTGATGAAGGATATGGCGAGGAATATGCCTATCGATTTTATGATCTAAACGCCAAGCTAAATTATCAGGTATCCAAAAAAGACCATCTCTTTGTGAGCTTTTACACAGGGTATGATCGATTTCGGTATACTACCTGGGTAGCCACGGAAGACCTACAAGCCGAAACAATCCTAAGAAATGAATGGGGAAATACTACCGGAACGATTCGGTATAGCAAAATTCTGAGCCCCAAGGTTTTTGCCCGATTAGCCTTTCTGTATTCAACCTACAATAGCTTATTTGCCATGGATATGGTTGAGTCCGATTTGGGGACTGAACAAAAATCTAACAGCTACCGCTACATCAATGCCGGGGTAACTGATTACGGCACAAAGTTTCAGGTAGATTATTTCCCCGTGAGCTTCCTCAGTCTAAAAGCCGGAATAGACCTGACAAGGCAGGTTTTTAGGCCATTTTCCAGAAAAACCAATTATACCGGACAGAACGCCCCCCCACTAGTCGGGGACAGTTACGACAATCGACTTATGGCAACTCGGATTGATGCCTACCTTGATGGGGATTATTCGTTGACTAATAAGCTCTATCTAAATACCGGGATCAGGTATAGCACGTATAGCACTAGCGAGCAGAGCTACCTAAACCCCGAACCTCGACTAGGGCTTTCCTGGTCATTACCCCACCATTTTGTAGCAAAAGGTGGGTATTCGATCATGAACCAATACTTGCACTTACTCACCAATAATGGATTCGGGTTTGGTTATGATGCCTGGCTTCCTTCCGTTAAAGATGTTGTACCATCCAGAGCGAGACAGACGACCGTTGGGCTTTTCAAGACGCTGCCCAAAGCCCGACTGGATATTTCATTAGAGGCCTACGCAAAATCCATGAAGAATTTGATTGATTACCCTGATGGGACCAACTTTACGGGGCTGCTTGCGGATTCATGGGATGAGATCGTGGTCAAGGGTGGAGTTGGTCGTGCAAAGGGTATCGAGTTGATGGTAAACAAAACGGCCGGTAAGTTTAATGGCTGGGCGTCGTACACGCTCTCAAGAAGTGAAATAAAATTTGACGAAATCAATCAGGGAAAATGGTACCCAGCTACATATGACCGCCGTCATATGCTATCTATAACGGGTAGCTATTCATTAAAAACCAAGTGGCGACTTAGTGGCACTTTCGTTTACCAAACCGGCCATGCGGTCACGTTGCCAGATGCCGCTATATTAACCGATGGTTCTTTCAGTCCAAGGTTTATTTATAGTACACGAAATGGCGGCAGAATGCCCGAGTACCATCGTCTGGATGTGGGAGCTACCCGCTTTCTAAAAACAAAGAGAGGCAGAAATGCCGAATTTAACTTCGGGGTTTACAATGCTTACAATCGAAAAAATCCCTTTTTTCTGGAAGTTAACACTACGTACGGTGGGCCGGATTTTAAACCTAGTGCAACCAACATAAGACAGTATTCATTGTTCTCCGTATTGCCTTACATTAGTTATTCTATCAAATTTTAGAACCTCGACAAACATTCTGTATGAAAACCCCTTGCAATCTTGTATTTGGCCTTAGGGCTATTATGTACCTTCACCTGATGGTATTTTTGCTGCTTAATCAAAAAGCGTCAGCCCAGATCAACACCTTCGATTTCTCTGGTAAGGTTCCTGATAAGCCTATGACGGGCTACTTACAAAAAGGAAGTAGATATGTAGGATTAAATGGGATAGGAACTTACAGTAACTCTTCTGATTTCAGTACTGGTTCGTGGTCGGTTACTACCCAGGGTGGGTACTTTGTTGCCAATAGATTTGTGGCCGGAGTCCAGTTATCTTATGGTAAAGTCTCCCAAGCCTTGAAGGCAAATACTTCGTATGTAGTCCCTACGTATAAAATCGTCACATGGGCTCCTGAATTGTTCGGTCGTTACTACATAACATCATTGAAGGTAAAACCATTGCTTCAGTTTTCAACCGGATACAGCTTTCAAGGTTCACGGGGAGAGATCAGTGGATTACCTGAATTTAAATTATCGAATCAATTTATTGCTAATGGTGCGGTCGGGATCAGCTATTTTTTCTCCAAAAGTATCGCTGCTGAACTTACCTATAATCGCCGACTTACAGATAGTCAAAAATTTGATGCTAATACAAGTACTAAAATAAGATTGGGCGTAGCTATATTTCTTGACTAATCAGGAAATAACTGGTAGTAACAGCGAGTTTCTGGCCTTCGCTCGGCTTCGTCGAGCAACGGTGGGAAGAGCTACCGTGTCCTAAGTTTTAGCACCCTTGCCCGTAGTAGGCATCCTTGCCGTGCTTTCGTTCGTAATGTTTTTGTCGTAGCGTGTCCTTCATCCGGGGCGTATCGGGGTTTATTTGCAAGGTCAGATAGGCCATGCGGGCGAGTTCTTCCAGCACCGCCGAATTATACACCGCCTTTTCGGCATCTTTTCCCCAGGTAAAGGGCCCGTGATTTTGTAGTAACACCATTTCGGTTTCGGCATAGCTCAGCCCTTTCGTTGCAAAAGCATTCACAATCTGATGCCCCGTTTGGTGTTCGTAATCTCCCAGAATCATTTCGTCGGTTAGTACCGGGGCGCAAGGAACATCGCGGTGCGTGTGATCAGCATGGGTAGTACCAAAGATCGGAATATCTAGCCCGGCCTGCGCCCAAGCCACGGCATGGGTACTGTGCGTGTGTGATATTCCACCAATTGTTTCCCAAACCTTATACAGAAAAGCGTGGGTTTTGGTATCCGAAGAAGGGCGCATAGTACCTTCCACGACTTTGGCTTCGTAATCACAAATCACGATGTCAGCAGGCCGTAACTTGTCGTAGGCAACTCCGCTGGGTTTGATGGCAAATACCGCCCGGTCGCGGTCCACGGCACTTACATTTCCAAACGTAAACAGCACCAAACCTAGTTTGGGGAGCTGCATATTGGCTTCGTAGCATTCTTCTTTTAGGGATTTGTACATGGGTTATTAGGTAGTAGGTTGTTAGGTAGTAGGTTTTTTGTGATTGCCTAAAAAAGCTGTTAGCCAATAGCTGCTAGCCATTAGCTTTCTTGTCATTGCCTAAAATAGGTTGACCGGTTGAGAACTAAAAAAAGCTGATAGCCAACAGCTACTAGCCATTAGCTTTCTTGTCATCGCCTAAAATAGGTTGACCACTTGTGAACTAAAAAAAGCCGTTAGCCGATAGCTACTAGCCATTAGCTTTCTTGTCATCGCCCAAAATAGGTTGACCACTTGTGAACTAAAAAAAGCCGTTAGCCGATAGCTACTAGCCATTAGCTTATTTAATAGCTAATAACCTAACGCCTAACAACCTAACACCTATAAGCCACCTCATTCCAGCGCAATTCATTTTTTAGCTGCCGCAGGGTGGTACTTTTGTCAATCACCACTAGTTCGACGTTGAATAGTTCGGCAAAATCTTCAATCTGAGCGGTAGACAGGTTTTGGCTGTATACGGTATGGTGGGCCCCTCCGGCCAGAATCCAGGCCGCGCAGCCCGTCGCTAGGTCGGGCATGGGTTTCCAAAGCGCCCTGGCAACGGGTAATTTGGGGAGTGCTTCGGTGACTTCCACTGCCTCCACTTCATTAACCAACAGCCGGAACCGATTACCCATATCCACCAGCGAAACGTTGATGGCCGGACCCGCCGGGGCGTTGAATACCAGCCGCACCGGGTCGGCCTTACCGCCAATACCCAACGGGTGGATCTCGCAGGTAGGTTTGCCCTGAGCAATACTAGGGCAGATTTCCAGCATGTGAGAGCCCAGTACCAGCGGATTGGCGGGGTCGAAATGGTAGGTATAGTCTTCCATAAAAGAATTACCTCCGGGTAGTCCGGCCGCCATCACTTTCATGGTGCGCACTAGGGCGGCGGTCTTCCAGTCGCCCTCCCCACCAAAACCATACCCTTCGGCCATGAGCCGCTGGGAGGCAATACCGGGTAGTTGCGCCATACCGTGTAAGTCTTCGAAGGTATCGGTATAGGCAGTAAAGTTACCCTCTTGCAAAAAGGCCCGCATGCCCAACTCTATCTTGGCCGCCTCTCGCAACGAACCATGCTGACGACCACCTTTCAGCAGCGTGTCCATCAGAGTATAGCAGTCGGCGTACTCGGCTACCAAGCGGTCAATTTCGGCGTCAGTTACCTGATTGATCACCGCCACCAAATCGCCGATTCCGTGGGTATTGACCGACATACCGAAGGTCATTTCGGCGGCTACCTTATCCCCTTCGGTCACGGCCACTTGCCGCATGTTGTCGCCGAAGCGCACTACCTTCATTGTTTTTAGTTCAAAAGCCGCGACGACTACCCGACTCCACGCTCCAATCTGCCCCACCACGGCCGGGTCTTGCCAGAAACCCACCACTACCTTACGGTTTATTCGCATCCGTGAAAGCATAAACCCAAACTCCCGGTCGCCGTGCGCCGATTGGTTGAGGTTCATGAAGTCCATATCAATCTCCGCCCAGGGAATATCACGATTGTACTGAGTGTGCAAATGCAAGAGTGGTTTTTTCAGGATCGTTAAGCCCCGAATCCACATCTTGGCGGGCGAAAAGGTATGCATCCAGGTGATCATGCCCACGCAGCGAGGTGCCACATTGGCTTCCTGACAAATAGCGTATATTTCATCGGGGGTTTTCACTACGGGCTTGAATACGACCCGCACGGGTATGGGGCGAGCCTTATCCAAATAGTCCGCAATCACCTGCGAATGGGCGTCTACCTGTTTGAGGGTTTCTTCGCCGTACAGATGCTGGCTGCCGGTTACGAACCAGACTTCGTAGTGTTTTAAGTCAAGCATGCTAGGTGGTTAGGTTTTAGCAAATAGGTTTAGCTAGTTTGCGTTGCAGATTCAAACTAGCCGTTAGTTATTTTCAATAAAACCACCCAGACTGAGGTACTTTTTATATAAGACATCATAGGTTGCTACCCGCTCAGGACGGGGATGGTACTCGGCGTCGAAGCCTGACCCCATAGCGGCTTGCGCGGCTTCAAGAGTAGGGTGTACGCCTGAGGCCACCGAGGCAAACATCGCCGCCCCCAGCGCACACGCCTGATCGGCCGTAGCTACCTGAATGGGCCGGTTGAGTACATCAGCCAGGGTTTGCATCACAAAGGACGATTTTTTAGCAACACCGCCAATAGCAATCACCTTTTTGATGGGTACCCCTTCCTCCACAAAACGCTCTACAATAGCCCGCGAGCCGAAGGCCGTGGCCTCTACGAGCGCCTTAAATATTTTGGGAGAATCCGTCCCCAGGCTCAAACCGGCAATGGCGGCTTTGAGGGTATGGTTAGCATCAGGGGTTCGGCGTCCATTGATCCAGTCGAGCGCGATGATATCCTGCTCCGTTACGGGGAGCTGCACGGCCTGTTCAGACAGGTACGGAATAAGCTGCTGACCCAGCGTATCGGCGGCCTGATCTCCCAGCAATGCCCGTACCGGCTCAGTAATCAGGCGGGCAAACCAGGCGTACACATCGCCAAAAGCCGACTGCCCGGCTTCCAAGCCTAGCATACCCGGCGCTACGGAGCCGTCTACTTGTCCGCAAATACCCCGGATCAGGCGGCCCCCCATTTCTTCGTTGGGGGCCATCAGGATATCACAGGTGGAAGTACCAATGATCCGGACGAAAGCGTAGGGTTCAATCTGTGCGCCCACGGCTCCCATGTGGGCGTCAAAAGCACCTACCCCGATGGTAACGTCGGTAGAAAGACCCAGTTTTTCGGCCCATTCGGATGAGAGCTGGCCCATTGGCAAGTCGGAGGTATACGATTCCGTGAACAATCGTTGGCGAACACCCGCCAGCAGTGGATCAAGCGTGGTAAGGAACTCCTCCGAGGGCAAACCATCAAAATCGGCATGCCAGAGGGCTTTGTGACCCGCCGCACAGCGTGACCGCTTTAAGGTAAGCGGATTGGTATTGCCTGTAAGCTCGGCGGATATCCAGTCGCAGTGCTCTACCCACGAAAAAGCATGCTCACGCACCGCCCCGTCGACCCGGAGGGTACGCAGCATTTTGGCCCAAAACCACTCCGAGGAGTAAATCCCCCCCACATATTTGGTAAAATCAGTGGGGCCATTGTGCGCTAGCTCGTTGATTTGGTCTGCCTCAGCGTTTGCCGTATGGTCTTTCCAGAGAATAAACATCCCGTTGGGGTTTTCGGCAAAATCGGGCCGAAGCGCCAGAGGTAAGCCCGTTTCGTCCACGGCACAAGGCGTAGAACCCGTGGTATCCACCGAGATACCCACTACCTGCTCGCGCACACCCGCCGGGGCCTGGGCCAAGGCCCCATTGATGGTTGCTTCCAGTCCTTCCAGGTAGTCGAGCGGATGCTGACGAAATTGAGATATGGCTGGGTCGCAGTACAGCCCCTGCTTCCAGCGGACGTACTCATGTACGTGCGTGCCGACGGTTTCGCCGGTATGGGCGTTGACCACGATGGCCCGGACGGAGTCGGTGCCGAAGTCTATTCCAATAACGTATTTTTCAGTTCCCATGAGGATGTTTTATGTGGTTGTTGTGGCTAGTGAAATGATTGATAAGCTGCGTGAGTCATCCTTAGTATCATGAAAAAGGAGTTTTGATGCCTATGCTACTTGTCTTACCGGATGGGAAGTAAAAGATGAGAGTCAGAACGGAATAAAAATTGGGATGGAGTAAATATGTGCTGATCATCCCTTTTCTTTGCTGCCAAATCAACTTGTATAATTTTCAATGAAAAAGATTCTGCTTCCGTTTTTCTTGCTGTCCCTGCTGTTTCATACCGTGCTGGCCAGTCAACCGCCCAAAAGTGAGTTTTACGAAATAAAGGTGTACCACGTCACGGCCAAACAAATAGGCATGATGGACAACTACCTGAAAAACGCTTACCTACCCGCCCTGAATCGCGCTGGTGTTAAAAGTATAGGCGTGTTTAAAGCCATCGAGACCGACTCATTGATCTACGTATTTACACCCCTTAAATCATTAAGTCTACTCACCAAACTGCCGCAGGTACTCGCCAAAGATCAGGCCTATCAGGCGGCTGGAAAAGAGTATATTGAATCGACTTTTAAGGAGCCTGCCTACACCCGCATGGAAACAATCGTGCTGGAAGCGTTCGGCGGCATGCCACAGTACCAGAAATCCGGTGTGACAGCTCCCATGAGTGAGCGCGTATACGAGCTACGGAGTTACGAAAGCCCCTCGGAAACCCGCCACCTGAGTAAGGTAGATATGTTTAACTCCGGGGAGATCGACGTTTTTAAGAAACTGGACTTCAACCCAGTTTTCTTCGCCAAGGTAATCGCCGGTAGCAAAATGCCCAACCTTATGTACATGACTACCTTCCCCGACCGCGCCACCCGCGACGCCCGCTGGAAGTCCTTCGGTAGCGACCCCGACTGGGGCAAGCTGAAAGTAATGCCGAAGTATCAGAACAATATGAATAAATCGGTCGTAACGTTTGTGCGGCCTACTGATTATTCGGAGATATGATCTAATGACTGAATATCGGAATGAGTGAATGAATGAGGGGGTTGTCCCTCGGTGAATAGCAAAGAGGCCTGTACCGGATGGTGCGGGCTTCTTTATGTATAAGGGTTTTTAGGATAAATTGTCAGGGTTCAGCCGAGACTTGCCTGATAGGCTATCCAGGAGACGAAGAGAATTCCCCCCCCCCCGCTTTTACTCATTAAAGAGCGGATTTGCTGCTGCAATTGTTGGATGGTACGTTCGTAATACTGCCGCTCTTTGTCCGTTAGGGCTGCACTCTCGGGAGCGGTGGGTTGGAGCACCATTTGATAGTCAAAATCCAGGAGTTGGGAAACTTCTACTTCGAGAATTTCGGCGAGGTGGCGCAGCCGCTCGGGCGAAATGGCCGCAACGCCGCGTTCGAGTTGACTATACGCCGTTTGGCAAATACCCAGGCGTAGGCCCATGTATTCTTGACCGTAGCCCCGTAGCTCGCGTAGTTTGCACACTTTTTGTCCAAGAGTCATAGTGAGGATTGGTGGTCATGGTTGGAGTTTGTGTTAAGTTTTAGCCGTGTGCATCGTACGAATTCCAAAAACAAGTATCTTTTTTATCACGCAAACTATCCGGCTGCTTAGTTATTCAACGGTCAATTTGGGCTTGTAGGAAAGTTCGTGACCTACCTAACGGGAGTACTAATTTAGCACTTCGGAAAAGTGCAATTCCCAGCTACTTTTCTTTATAATTTAGATTATGTAGCCTTTCTTTTGTGCACAAATATACTTTGTGACGTATATCCCTAAATCCGGAAAAGTGCTAAATTAGCACCTAGGCATTTTTGGGGAATATTTTTTCTTCTGGTAGGTTTGGTGCAGCCAATGAGACGCACAGCGGCCGATGTGCGTAGAAGGATACAGGTAAATCGAGCGAAAACCATTTGCATAGGGAGATCAACTTCCCGGATGACCCTACATGTTTGTAATCACTTTGACTAAAAAAAACCGAGCAGGTTTGGCGACACAAGACAGGGGCTTTTAGTCTGCTATCGGGTGGAAACATCCGACAGCAGACTAAAAGAGCTTTTCAAAGAAGCTTTCATATTTATTAGACTTTATTTGGAAATATTGATCTCGTACGCCTGTGCCCGCGAGCTTGCCTGATACAGTCTTTCGGGGTCCACTGCCTGAACCCTGAGATTGTGCATGCCACAAGCCAGCACTCTGACTTGATCCCGAATCTGGGAATCGTGAATCCTA
>Ga0209284_10005845_pt1 | contig 12362 bp, 9 predicted proteins | sample FRY03_FD_187211 | JGI IMG/M metagenome (GOLD analysis project Ga0209284, IMG submission 187211) | Freshwater microbial communities from Lake Fryxell liftoff mats and glacier meltwater in Antarctica - FRY-03 (SPAdes) (version 2) | ecosystem: Environmental > Aquatic > Freshwater > Ice > Glacier... | reverse complement strand
AGTGCATTGCGTGCTTTGGTGGCGAGGAGTTTGGTCACAGGTGCAAGATTAGTGGCTATCAATGAAGACTTGAGTTTCCACCCGCTTCAACTCCATGCGGCGCATGACCTCATCGAAATCAAACTTAGGTGGCTTGCTGATTTCCTTGAAGTTCGCATCAATGCATTCTTCTTCGGTAAGCATCTTGCTGCCGATTCGAAACTGTGCAATTAGTCCTGGTGACACATCTCCAAAAAGTGCGGTGAAGACAAGCGGATGGCATTGAATTCTCCTTTTCCCTAGTCTCCGCTAGACGAGAAGCCGCCAGATAATAGCAAGCTGAGTTCGACCCAGACGAAAAGCGACATCGCTCACTTCAACCCCCTCCTCCAGCAACAGTTTCATGCGCTTGGCATCCTCTGTCAGCCACTTCTTGCCATGATTTGGGGCCGCAGTGAGGTCTTCCAGGTCGCCCTTGCAGTTGAAAGCGTGGCGCGCTACAGCGTAAACAACATCCTTCGCATCAGCACCTAGTTGAACCGCAATAAAGCTCAAATTGCGCCCCTCTCGATAGGCATCCAGCAAAGTCTCTAGCTCTCTTTGAGTCCACTCTCGCTCTGAACTCCAAGAGTCCAAAGTTTTGCCGTCCTGCTTCGTGGTTCGGGTGACTATTTGAATAGCATGCGACTCGGGCTGTTTTTCAAGAAATTTAGGGCTCGCTATTTCTTTTGACTCGCTTTCGTTCAATCTTGGTGGTGGAAGAGTTGCTGCTGCTTTTCGCCCTGCTGGTTTTTGTTTATTCCGTGTGGGGGATTTGGTCAATACGGAAACTTCCTTCGAAAGTGTCTGATTTTGATCTCTAAGTTTGTGAACTTCCGCCGTGAGATACGACAATTGCCGTCGCAGAGATCGGACCGTGCTTCGCAGGGACAGAAGGAGAAGTAGGAGGCCAGCAAAGACAAGGCCTGCTAGTGCAATAAAGCTATCTAGTTGCCCCAAATGAATCCCCTCGAGAAACTGCCATCCAAGTCACAAGTCGCACCTGTGATTTATTCACAGCGGGCAGGGGCTGAGGATCTGGAGTGGGCTGGACTCCTTCAGCATCGAGCAGGCCGATGATTTCTTTCAGTCGGTCCTCATCCTTTAATTGCTCATTCAGAATGCCGCGCATTGCATTCGAAACTCTTCGCTTTGGCACACTCCTAAGTCTTGCGAGAGTGGAGGATTGAATTTGTGGTCCGAGACCTAAACCTTTTTTCATTACAAATTCTGTTGCCTCTAAGAAGGAGAGCGGGGTTTCCGGTTGAAGATTATTTGGATCCGTCAGTCTTTGCCAGGCCGAGAACACGGCATCTTGGGCCAGCTCCCAGGCCGTAAAGGCGTTTGCATAAGCAGCCTCGGGCAAGAAACGCTCCATGTCCTTATCCTTTGGGTCAGCCATTGTCAGACTAAATAGATGTTCCTCTTGAAGTATGGGTTTCCCGTCAACTAGGGAAACGCTCCAGTCATCATTTGCCTCCACGTACCTGAACCAAGGGTCTTTGTGTCCGGCGATTTTGACGCAGAATACATAACCGTTACTCCTGGCCTTCGGATTCACAAATCCGCTGCCAGCCCCATACGGAAGGTGCTTCACCTGGTCTTGGAGTAACTTGAAATTATTCAGCTCCTTGAATAGACGTCTTCTAAACTCCTCCCCGGACATGGCGGTTCCCGTTGACCCTCTATCTAAGAGAAGTTCTACCTCTTTTTCGATGTTTGCAGGGTCATGGAAAATCACATCAAGAGTCGAGTCCCTATCCGGGAGAACATTTGCTGCTCCCACGGCGGCTTCTGCCTGGGCCAATTTTCGTTCAAGGGTTCTTTGCAAGCCCAGCATTTCGTCTAGATGCTCCGCAGGGAAAAACAAACCCAAATGCACTTCCTCGTGTTCACTAAAGAGCCTGTCAACGCGACCATGCCGTTGCACAATTCTCATTGGGTTCCAAGGCAGGTCATAGTTGATGATTTGGCCAGCCTGCTGCAGGTTTACACCCTCTGCAAGAACATCAGTGGTCACTAGGATGTCGAACTTGTCCTCACCTGTTGGCTCACCAGCGTCGTTCACCCGACTCGCTGTCTTTGGAGCAAAGCTCTCAATCACGCGAGCTCTGCCACCCGGATCCACACCACCTGACTTGCGAGCTTTGTGGACAGACTTGTACGTGCCTGACTGCGGTGGAGCAATCCTGTTCTCGTAAACCATGATTGAACCCGTTGGCTTGCCCGCCATGAGTTTTTGAAGGCGTTCGTGAACATCAATGACAGTGTCAGTGTATGTGGAAAAAATAATAACCTTGCGACGGTCCCCCTTTGAGGCGCCAGAGGCATGGCTCTTCTCGGAAGCAGCAGCGAGTGCTTCAAGCTGCTCAGCCAGCTGGTCAAACTTGGGGTCGGCCTTTCCTAACGCTGCATCTGCTAGTTCTTGGAGTCTTTGCAGCAAGTCAAGATCAGACTGCGCGTCGGCCACGAGTGCTTCAATATAGTAATCCGAAACAGGACGAACCTTTTGTTTTGCTTTCTCGTCAAGCTCGGCCAAGGCCTCATCAAGATCATCAGAATCAGAGGAAACCCACTCTCGAAGCGCCTCCCCTTCAAGAACAAATCCGGAGTTGATGCCCTGAATAAACTTTTGATGCGAACCAATCAAAGTTTCAATGGTGAAGCTCAAGGCCCTAGACGAGCTCTCCAGTCTCTTTAGCAGCGCGCTTCTAAGAAGGCCAGCATTCTGAATTTGGATGCGCTCCACGGCACCGGATTTTCTCAGGTAACGGCTTGGGGTGTACCTTGCCATCATCAATCTGTTCGGGTTTGCCTTGGCGCTGCTGTAGGCAGAGTAGAGATCCTCATTTTCGTCTATCCTGAGTGACTCAAGAACAGCATCAACCAAGAGATTCCCCTCATTGCTGAGGTCATAATCAATTCTTCTAACTCTTGGGGTTGGGAACTTTATAGGAACCGATTCACCTTTGCCGTTGCGAATTGTCTCGTTTGGATAGTGCTCCTTCACAAACTTTCTTGTCCGACGAACCGCAATCTGATCCATTAGCTGAAACAGGTGCTCTGGGGTCAAGTTTTCCGGATCCATATCTTGCGCCCTGCGGATGTACTTCTTGATGCTAGGAATATCCAAGTTTGCAAACCTGGCATCGTCACGAATGAAATACCGGACCAAAGTGTCTAGATCAGACAGTGAGTTGTTGACTGGCGTTGCCGTCAGTAAGACAACTTTCTTTGGATACTTTCCTTCAAGGATGACCCGATCAATGGCCTTAGATTGCTCAGCTGCAGAGTTTCGAAGGTTGTGTGCCTCGTCGACCACGATCATTGCGTAGTCGCTAACCTGATTTAGAAACTTCGCATGATCCTTGTGTTCAGGGTTCATAAGATCGCGAACTTTGGCATATGACATGACATCCGTGAGCCTGAAGCCATGCTTACTCAAGAACGGCTCCCACATGCTCTCTTTTAGAGCTGCGGGGCAGATAATCAGAACTCGTTGGCGTCGCTCGTCCGTGGCATCACGGATAACTTCACCTGCAAGATAGGTCTTACCGAGACCGACCTCGTCAGCAACAATCACGCCGCCATTCTCTTCGAGCAAGCGCTTCATTCTGGCTATTCCATCTAGCTGGAACCCCGCAAGGTCAAAGGTCCCTGGAGTTGGTCTCTCCTCATCCAAAACCGACCCATAAAGTTCAAGCAGCATTCGTAGGAATATCTCCCAAGGCGTGTGAGGTGCCCAAATCGCCTCATAAACGCCAGCCAGATCATAAGGCTCAGATTGCTCCCAATACTCCTCAAACCACTCAACGACCTTCTTGCCATTCTGCTGATCACCGGCTGGATAACCGAGGTTGAGCTCAGCATTCAACTTCAAGCCGGCATAAGTCATGTTGCTTGAACCGGCTAGCACTCCATCCATACCAGGAGAAGACGAGATGTAGGCCTTGCCATGCAAGAAGCCCTTGGTGAATCTGCGGACCTCCACTTTCGCTTTGCCATCGGGATCAATCTCACGTAGCCAAGCCACCATTCGCCCAGCTTCATTCAAAGCCCCTCGGGTGAACCCCGTTAGATCTCGCTGATGCCGTAGCCACTCCTCATGTCCCGAAACGGCTGTTGCCAGAGCCTTCTCGACGCCCTTCTCGTCTGAGACTTGGGCCTGCACAACATGTTCGTCTGGCTCTGCACCAAGTAGCAGTCGGATCCTGGGAGCCTTCTCTAGCTCATCAGCAAGCAGATTGAAGCCGGCGGGGTTTATGTAAGCAGTAGCAATCGCTATCTCGGGTGAATCCTTGAGAGTCACCCGCAAGAATCGAAAGAGTTGATTCACTTCGTTCGCCACTGCTTCGCGTTTGTCTGGGCGATTTGTTGCAAATGTTGGCAGCTGTTCAGTCATAGTCTGCGTCCTGGTCTTCATTCGTTTCTGTTTCGGATAATGGGATTTGTTCCAGCAGCCAGGAAAGCTCTTCACCGGCGACTCCGTAAGCCTTGGCCACTAGACCATCTAGACGTTCAAGATCCTGCACTTTTATGTCTAGTTGAATGCCGAGCTCGAAAAAAGTTGGATCTGGCGACCAAAGATTTACTTTTCCACTGTTGGTAATTAAAGCTTTGGAAAGCTCAGCGATCGAAAGATGCAAGTCGCTTTCAGGGTTAAATTCTGGAAATCGCAGTTTTTCTAGAATGAAGAAATTCATGCCAAGCTCTACAAATCGCTTGACTTGCCAATCAAACAGCCTGGAAGAAAAGACGCCTAGGTGATAAAAAAGGCTTGCAGGTTGACTGTTCTTCAAGAGTGCGTAAGGTGCTTTATTTGTTAGGTAGACACCTGCCGGTACCACAGTAAAAATCGCCGTTCTAGGATCGCTTGCCCTAGCTATGTCTCGAAAAACCAACCTAGGTGACCTGACTGCAAGTTCATGAGTTTTGAGTTCATCCTGTCGGGAAGGATCATAAAAAGCACTTCGCTTGTTCTTAATTTGGTGACCCAGTTTTTTCAAGAGCGCCTGGTCTGAAACATTGATTTCTGTCCATGCGTAGTTTTTCCCGGTCAAAGGCCTCCACAAATTGAACCCCTTGCCGCCTATAACAGGTGCAAATCCTACTTGATACCCACTCTGTCCTGAGTCAAAAGTTTTCTTGTCGTTTGTAGCGTCAAACTCTCTGACAAACCTGATGCCCTGATCACTTGTAGTCGGATGCCTTCCTATTTGATTGAGCAGGCTTACTTCCTCTGGTCTTGATAAAAGCGGCACGCCAAGCCCCTGCTTTATTGATGTCTCCCATTCTTCGGAGAGTACGGTCTTCTGATCTTGGACGCGCCTGAACTGTTCTAGGTCTTTCGCCGGCCCCTTGAGATAAATATGATGCTCAGGACCGGCCAAGAGAACCAGCAGAGTGAAAGTGTACTGCTCGCCAACATCCTCGAAAACCCATTTGCGTTTGTTCTTCAAGACAAATAGCTCTAAGGAGCCGAGCTGCATGGCTGACTTGCGCCAAGGCGCTGAACCAGCAGTGGTCAGAATCGACCTTGGAAAGACGATACCCAGAGCCCCGCGTGAGCTCAGAAAATCAAGACTTTTCCAGGCAAACACGCTGTAAAGATCTATGTCCCCTGTTCCCAAGCCCGGATAGGCGTTCGCCAACAAGGCTTTGCGTAGGATTGCGAGCGTCTCTTTTTGCCGTTGGAACTCAAGATACTCACTCGGATAACGAGTCCTGAGGGCAGCCATTTCGGATTTTAGAGCGGTGGAATTCAGTCCGAGAATTCCCGGCCTAACGCGCAACCAAAACCGGGGTTCCTCAATTGTTGCTTCTTTCCAAGGAGGGTTTCCGACTAGTGTGTCAAAGCCAGGGTCTTCTCTCAAGAACACCTCTGGGAACAAATATGGCATGTGAGCCGGCCTAAGAGCATCTACAAGTTCCTGCACCTTCTGATTCGAGTAGAGAGCTTGCAAATCAGACTCAGACATTGCAGCGCCGCTAGATACAACGCCGTTTCTATTTGCAACAGCAAGATCAAAAATCATCTTTGCCTTGGCCGCGGATGCGCGTGCCTGCTTGGCTGCCTCAGCTGCTTTGAGGGCCTGTTTTTTATCCGCTTCATCGGTGTTAGCTACTTCCTCCAAGAGCGCTCTTGCCTCGGAAAGAGATGCCTCGACAATGCCTTCGAACAGGGTGGACTGTCCTTTGGCTCTCTCTGGAATAAGAGCATTCAAGCCCTCATCCACTGATCCGATTCCCGTCAAGCTGTTTGCGCAAACTAGGTTGTGCTCGAGGCTGGACATTGGAAGGCCTGGCACGAAGGTGTGAATCCAAATGGCCAGCCTTGAAAGCTCAACGGCTAGAGGGTTGATGTCTAGACCGTAGATGCAACGCCTGGCAATCTGCCTGCGCAGCAGGCTGGAGCGCTCTATTTCTGCATATGCAGCCTCGTCCTTACCTAAAGCAGTCTTTGCCGCCTCCTCAAGCCTTATGAGCTCAGCATTTACGCCTTCAATGTTGTTTCCGGGTTGAATCAAGAAAGAGCGCATGATGCTTTCAATCTTGTCTATGGCTGCCACCAAGAAGTGGGCTGAGCCCATTGCCAGGTCTGCCACCCTGAAATCAAAAAAGAGTTTGTAGGCAGCTGCTTGATCGCCTGAATCAATAAGCTCTTTGACTCTGGCTAGGTGATCGTTCAATGCGGGCTGTACCGAACGCTCAATTAGATGATCAACAATGAACGAAGGTGTGTAGTAAGAGCCTGTGGCTTTTCTCTCTCCAGATGCGGAATGAAAATAAACCTCGTTAGCCTGCGCGAAGATTTGATCCTTCTCTTTTGCTGGCACCCAAGCGCCTTTTGAATCAACCGTCAGGTCTTGATCGGTCAGAGACAGCGAGCTCTCAAGAAGCCCTTCGTAAATGGTTCCGAACTCGCGGACGCTTAGTGACCTGAAGTCAACGGCTCCTGGAACCCCATCCTCGGTAACTTCATCAACCACCAATGCCCTAAGGGCCGGTCCCATCACTCGATCTGGAATGGAGAGAGTCCTGATCAGGCTCCCTGTTGGGTGAAGATCAGGATCACTTCCAAAGAGGCCTCCGTTATAGACAGGGATTTGCATCTCCGGGTTGCCCTGATCTATCGCATCCCAGACTTGCATCAGGTCAAACCAGATTGTTGAAGAGTCCCCAAATGAAATGCTTGGGTCTCTATTTAAGAGGTGCCGAGCCCAATGTTTCATGCTATTGCTGTCAAAAATTTCGTTGCGGCCTGCTGGTAGCAGACCTCTGTCCTCGGCATAGGCCTGGAAGAGTAATCTGAACAAAACCCTCAAGGTCAACTCATAAGCGAGCTGAAGTCCCTTTGAATCGAGCTCATTGCCCTTGGTTCTGAGCTGGTTGGCAACTTCAGTTGCGAGCGGAGGTACTACCTGTTCGTATACGCGCTCGCGGAGTCTTACACCCAGTTCTGAAGCGAACTTCTTGCTGTCGTTCAATAGCCCTTCGGCGGTACCGCCCTCGGCAAGAGCTGCTGCTGAGAAAATAAGGTCAAGGAGGCCGACCTTCTCATCTTCCACCGTCAGCAGGTCAATCTCGAAGTAAGTTTCAGCCTGGCTCTTTTGACCAACGCCAACGCCGTCCTTAGCTGGATATAGCCTCAGCTGGGAATCCTTGATTGCAATGACCCAGGGAGCACCCTGTTGGGCTGCGATACCCAGGCTCCACTCGACAGGGCTAGCTTGAAGGCGAGTGCTCTTTGCATCGAAGTTCTCGCTTCTGTCTAGAAGGATCGCGACGACCCGTTTGTCTTGACCCCCCGCAGAGAGCAAAAGCGTACTTGAGGGAGAGGCGCTGATTTCAAAACCGAGTCCGGAAATCAGCTCCTTGTCTCTCAGATGCTGGATTTCGGTTGAGCGCTTCTGGGCCTGATCCCACTGACCGTGTTTGTTGATGCTTGTTCTGATGAAGTGGCTTGCGAATAGTCCGTTATTAGTGAACCCCACCATGTCAGTCGTCTGCTTTGATCGCCACAAAAAGATTGCCCGTTGATATGCAGAAATTTCGTTTTCTTGATCAAGAATTGAGTTGAGAACGGCCTCGGCGGTTGACTTTTTTAGAACAATGGTTTCGGAGTCGGGATCCGGACCAAAAATGCTGACAGAATCGCCGTGAGAAACGGCAATGATCACAAACACTGGAAGTTTCCCTTTGCGGTCCTGAAAGAGAGTTTTTAAGGTTGCCCTAGATGGGGCAGCCTGAGATTGGGCAACCGCTATTTGTATGGGCTGGGCACCCTGCCCAAAGTGAACTGCATCCGGCTGGACGCTTGGTAGTGACACTGAGACAGCCCATTCGATTGCCGTGGTTGATTGCAAATTCATCGACTACCCCCCTTGTTCAACGTATTTGAGCCTACCCCTAGCCTGAGACATTAAAAGAAACGAGGCTTACTTTTTGCGGGGTCTTGAATTCAATCACCGGGTGGCCCAGTTCGTGCTTGACGATGACTCTATTTGAGTCATGGGCGTCATCAGTCAGTCGCGCCAAAGTGATCCCCGTGCTGCTAGGGCTCAAATTCGGAATTGGGAACTCCAGGCTGCAAGGAGCTGCCCGTGACTCGCAGTGTGTTTATCTGGCGTTAGCTGGCTTCCAGGTGTTGGTGAACTTACACAATTATCTGGGCCATTCACTCTGTTGCTTTTCTTGCGTGGGTTACTTCGGTGTTGATTTCGGGCATTGATCTCTAAGGCTATTTATGTTGTAGACCGACGGATGGGGCTGCAGAAATATTCTTGAGCACAATTCTTGGGCATTCAAACAGACCAGCTACACAGAAGTGACCAAGGTGTAGCCTGATCTGGAACCGAGGGGATTTAGGGGAGACATGGAGCTTGGCAGAATTACTCAAGTAGACATTCGAGAGGTGTGGCCAAACGAAGCGACATCATTTACTCCATGGCTAGAAGAGCACCCGCAAGAACTCGGAGACCTACTCGGCTTGGAACTTGAATTTGTTCGGGAGCAAAGCGTTGGAGCTTTCTCTCTCGACTTGTTTGGTCGAGATGTAAATTCGGATCGCTTGGTGATAGTGGAAAATCAGCTAGCTCGATCAGATCATTCACACCTGGGCCAGCTGCTAACTTATGCGGGGGGAATTGAGCCGGCATACATCATTTGGATAGCTAGCGAAATTCGAGACGAGCACAAAGCTGCCCTTGATTGGCTAAATTCAGTCACTAATTCCGAAACATTCTTCTTTGGTATTGAAGTGAAAGCTATCCGAATCGGAGACTCCGAACCAGCGCCCATGTTAGATGTGGTTGTTCAGCCCAACACATGGACAAAGCAGGCTCACGACTCAAGGAGCGCTGCAGTTGAGTCTGAGAGGAACAAAAGTTACCAGCGCTTCTGGCAAACCTTCATCGACGAGGTTTCTAGTGAATTTAGCGGACTCACAAATAAAGCCGCTCCGGGCCAACAGTGGCTTTCGACATCCACTGGAATTACTGCTGTGTCACTTAATTTGGTCTTCCACTCGCAGGGGTTGCGAGTGGAGTTTTACTTCGGAAGCGCCGATGCGGACTTAAACTCACGGCGCTTTTCAGCTGTTCTGTCAGATAAGCAAACGATAGAGACAGTTGCGAACCGGCCACTGGATTGGGAGCCCTTGGAAGGCAAGAAGGCCGCCAGAATATCCACTTATGGGATTCCAGGGGCTGATGTCACCAACACTCAGGAATGGTCCGGTTACACTTCCTGGTTCATAAGTGCCTATAGAGATATGCGTCGAGTGGCTTCGGCAGAGTTCGTGGAGACTATTCGTTCGGCTGGAAAGTAGTAAACAGGTTGCCAAAAATTCGTTAACCAGGTGGGGGTAAGAGAATTGAGGATTCTTTGAGATATTGGTGGGTGAACCAAAAACAAACGTATCGGCAAGAACTTGCGGGAGGTTTCATGTGGTCTCCCAAGCAAAACGCCAATGGTGCGAAAAGTGCTTACTACGACTTTATGACCCAGGTAATGCCCGGAGACATCGTCTTCTCCTATGCCAACGGCTTCATTATCGCGGTTGGTGTTGCTCTTACATCCGCGTATACCTCGCGTAAGCCGCGTAACTTTGGGAAAGCTGGTGAAGTCTGGTCTAACGACGGATGGCGCGTGGATGTCGACTTTAAAAGGGTTACCGCGCCCATAAGCCCTAAGAATCATTTGGGAATCATCACAGCTATGCTGCCCAAAAAGTATTCGCCTATCAAGCCGAATGGAAAGGGGAACCAGGTTTATCTAACTTCGATCTCAGACGTCTTGGGCCAAACCCTCTTAGGGCTCCTAGCGGTGGATGATATCGACTGGCCGGTTGCCGACTTGAGCGAACTGTCCTTTGAGCCCGAGGAGCAAGAATTAATACTTGATCAAACTGTTCCTGAGACTCAGAAGGCGACTCTGATTCTTGCTCGACGAGGTCAGGGGGTCTTCCGAAACAGGGTGGCAAATTTTGAAGGATCCTGTCGTGTAACAGGTGTTGATAAACCTGAGCTTCTGATCGCCAGTCATATCAAACCTTGGGGTTCATCCGATAATGAAGAACGGCTCAATGGGCACAATGGACTCTTCCTCTCTCCACACATCGACAAGCTCTTTGACTCCGGCTTCATCTCATTTGAAGACAATGGGGAGTTCCTGGTCTCACCTCTGCTGGATGGCGATGTACTCTCAAAGTGGAACGTTGATCCACAAGAAAAGGTCAAGAAATTTGGGCAAGAGCAAAGTTATTTCCTGGAAACTCACAGAGCAACTGTTTTCAAAAGGGCCCTAGCAAGGTGACAAGGAATCTCCATGACGCTCCTGACAACGTGGAGAGCTATCTGTCGGCCGTGCTCGAGATTGTTTGGCAAGGTGTTACATGGATTGGGAGGCCGGGGCTTGACCCACTCAAGCCGGATGCGACGACGAATTCTCCGGGATTTAGCATTGGCATTTGCATTGTCATAACGGCTTGCAACCCGATGGGTGAAAACTACACAGGCCAAGAAAATGCAGTAAACATGGGGCTTCTATCCGCCGCTCTCTCGGAGAGAGACCTGGCATGGTTGCCGTGTTTAGGTCGAGACGCCGATTCCCAGCACATAGAGGACAGCTTCCTGGTGCAAAATGTTGATTCTGGAGAGCTTATCCAACTCGAGGCCCTCTCCCTCGAATTCAGGCAGGAAGCTCTATTTATCTTGGAAAAATCCGACAGAGTTCTTAGATTTTCAAATCGTTCGAGGCCAGACATTAGCCAGAATTTTCAATGGAGCACCGCCCCATGATGCTCGGGATTCTAGAAAGGCAGCGTTCCAAGGACTGCCAAAGTGGACTTCGCGCGTTCACTGAAACCCGCTGCCATTTTGCAGCCATCACTCATTTTCTTTGTGACCGTGGTGTCGCCCTAAAAAAGCCTGCAGTTTGGGCAGTCTCAGGTGGGGGAACATTTCTGCCTGTTCGCAGAAGCTTTTAGGCTTTAGAGCTTGGTTACATTTGCGGGCATGTCTGCAACAGCTACATTTTCAACGTCCACTGCACCAGTCGCCAATAGATGACCCAGATACTCATTTACTTCCCAAGATCCAGTGACTAGATCCCAGCGATAGTCACTGTAAAGATGGCCGCTTTCATGGACTCTTGCGTATAGAGCCGTCTCTGGGTCCAAGGGCTTTGGGTCTATTGCCGCTCCATAAACAAAATACATAACTCTCTTCATTGCACGAGTTCCCTTCACATCGGAGGCTTTCGCCCAAGAGATCAGCCTTCTGACTCTTTAGCAAAACCTATAATCAGAGGCACATCCAGGTCTAAAAAGACCTCATACTGCTTGGTTAGACCGTCTTGCTTGATTCTGGCAAGGCAAGTGGCCTTTCCATCAAATTCCTCCAGCTCCTGGCAAATCTCTTCGTTTGAAGGATGATGCAAATAACCAAAAGTGGCTTGTGAGACCTCGACCTTGATGGCCCATTTACTCTGGGCCTTGTCTTTTTCAAATTCGAGAACTGCTACAAAAGTCTGACCCAAGTCAAACTGACGCTCCAGATACTCTGCGTACATGTCGATAACGCCCTCATCTGCGAAATGAGTATTGACTCTCACAGTGAACTCTGATGGGCCATAGATCGTTGGCAGGCTCTTCACCCACTGGTCGTAATCGGTCTGCTCTGATGAGTGTTCTTCAACAGCGTCACGAATTGCGCGGTCATAGATCGCATCTTCTTTCTTCTTCTCCTTGCGGGCCTTGTGTGAAAAGTAGGCCCAGGCTCCAAGAGATGGCCAAAACAGATTCATGTTCCCTCCTTATGAACCGATCGATATCAGACTAGAAC
>Ga0209284_10005843_pt1 | contig 12368 bp, 15 predicted proteins | sample FRY03_FD_187211 | JGI IMG/M metagenome (GOLD analysis project Ga0209284, IMG submission 187211) | Freshwater microbial communities from Lake Fryxell liftoff mats and glacier meltwater in Antarctica - FRY-03 (SPAdes) (version 2) | ecosystem: Environmental > Aquatic > Freshwater > Ice > Glacier... | reverse complement strand
ATGTCCCTTAGCAACTTCAGGCATTACAGAGGGCGAAATATTTTCCATCAGAGATGTCAATTTCAAATTTGAATCGGAAATTAATTTAGAGATTGTAGCCCGATCTTCTTTAGAAAGCAATTTGGGCTCGGTAGACCAACCGGGCAACAAGCAAAGTTCGATAGCATCAAATCCAATTTTTCCAAGCTGAGGAATTGCTTCAGCGTAAGGAATGGTTTTCATTCCATAATTGCTAAACCCTAAAGTAATAGCTTTTGGTTTCGCAATCGAAGTCGCAAAACTATTACCACCAATTCCCATTGCGACATAGGAAAGGAAGTTTCTTCGGCTGAAAGATTTTAGCATTAATGGCCCCTAGCTTTTTTGAGCATTTCAATAAATGGCTTGATGAAGTAAGGGTTATCGTGCCAAGTTCTGCCGGAAACTAAGTTGCCATCAATAACGCAGCGTTCATTGACATAAATGCCTCCAAACGAGGTAATATCTAAAGCACACTTAGCAACAGTAGTACATTTTCTACCTTGAAGACAACCAGCAGCGGCGGCGATTTCAACGCCATGGCAAACGATAGCGACCGGTTTATTTTTTTCAAAGAAGTGTCGGGTGATGCGCATAAGATCTTGATCATAACGCAAGTACTCGGGGGCTCTGCCACCTGAAATAAACAGGCCAGAATAGTCATCCACATTCACATCACGAAAAGCGATGGTAGCTTTGATATGATAGGCAGGTTGTTCGCGGGTGATATCCCAAGGGATAGAGGCATCGGGTGGAATTTCGTGCATAACGCCGTGGTAGATTCGTGCCTCTGGGCCACAAACAACAGGTTCAAAATCATCTTCTGCCAAGCGAAAAAAAGGGTATAAGGTGTCTAAAACTTCGGTGGCGTCGCCTATGGGGATGAGAACCTTTGCCATGCTTTTATTCCTTTTTAAAATCAAAAATAATTCGTTACTTATCAACCGCATTCAGGTTTAATTACTATAGTTTATTAAATTAATAATAACAGGATTAATTCAAGTGAAAGCATTTATGGCATTGGTTCTTCTACTTCTTTCTTGCTGCTGGAGCATTGCCCAAGAGAATTCAAACTCTTTATTACCAACCAACAAAGCTACCGCTGCGGAAGAAATCAATCTTATATTTAATAACACCAAGGGTTGGATTGGAGCGGATGGAAATTATTCGGTAAAAATATCTGCTGACAAAGCCCTGTGGTTTTTTAGTGATACTTGGCTGGGCGAAGTGAAAAACAACAAGCGTATCAACCCTGCGCTTATCAACAATTCGATTGGGGTACAGGTTTTTAAAGGTGACCAATCCGCAGTGCAATATTACTGGGGCAAACCTGCGGAGGGCAAACCTGCGGCCTTTTTCATTCCCAAGGATAACAAGGGATGGTTCTGGCCTGTTGCAGGAAAGATGCAAGGAAAAAAACTGATGCTTTTTCTTTGGCAGTCAGAAAAGACAAAGACACCAGGTGCATTTGGATTCAAAACTATCGGCACCACACTTATTGAAATTGATAACCCCGAAGCTAATCCCCTCGATTGGAAGTTAAAGCAATTATCATTACCCTATTCCAAATTCAACGACAAGAAAAACATAGTGTTTGGTTCCGCACTTTGCGAAGACAAAAACTTTGACTACATCTTTGGTTATGAAGAAACCCCAAGTGGCATCTACAAAAAAATGCTAGTTGCAAGGTCGCCTAAAAACAATCTTGCAAACTTTTCCGCTTGGAAGTTCTATGCTGGTGCAAACTGGTCTAGTGATTTGAATCTGGCAAAACCTATTCTCGATGGTATTGCATCCGAATACTCGGTGCATTATTCAAACGGGCACAAGAAATTTGTTCTGGTTTACCATGATGCTTTTTTATCGCCTAATATTGTTGCACGAACCAGTGACAACCCATGGGGCCCTTGGTCCGAGAAAATCCTTTTACACACCTGTGTTGAAAATTCTTGGCACAAAGATAACTTTTGTTATGCTGGAAAAGCTCAGCCCAATTTGTCTGATGATAAACACCTTCTCATCAGTTATGCTTCTAATACTAAAACATTAGCAGGGGTTATTAATGATGCTAGGTTATATTGGCCAAAGTTTATCAAGGTAAATTTAACTCCCTGAATCACTGCGTTTTCAATTAAGTATTTATAAAGGATTGTATTTCGATGAAGATTAAAACCGTGCTATTCAGCCTGCTCTTGCTTGCCAGCTTAACTATTCCCAACACTGCTTCTGGTGCAGAAAAACCCAATATTCTTTGGGTAGTCTGTGAAGATGCGAGTGTTAACTGGATAGGTTGCTATGGAAATAAGCACGCCAAAACGCCAAACATCGATGCACTTGCCAAGCAGGGTTTTCGCTACAAAAACGCTTACGCTTGTGCGCCTGTATGTGCGCCTTCACGCAGCACTTGGATCACAGGAGTATATGCAACTTCTACAGGCACGCTGCCTATGCGCAGTCGGAATGCTATACCACACGACCTAATCAAATATTACCCAGATTATTTGCGAAGGGCTGGTTACTTTTGTGCTAACCATACCAAGACTGATTACAACATCGGTGGCAGACCGGATGGCGCTTGCTGGGATAGTACTAAGGCTAATGGCTGGGATTTGCGCAAGCCTGGGCAGCCTTTTTTTCAAATCATCAACCTTACCGAATCGCATGAAAGCAAAGCTCACGGTTCGGTAAGCAACACCAAGCATTCGCCCGACGATGTGACTTTAAGTAAGTATCACCCCGATGATAAAACCATTCGAATGAACTATGCAAAATACCACGATGCGGTTGAGGTAATGGATATCGAAGTGGGTAAAGCGCTGGCATCTTTAGAAAAATCAGGGTTAGCAAACGACACCATAGTCATCTTCAATTCTGATCATGGCGGTGTGATGCCTCGAAGTAAACGCTTCCTATATAACAGTGGAATCCATACGCCCTTGATTGTTCGCATTCCAGAGAAATGGAAAAGTTTCTGGCCAGCTTCCGCACCTGGTTCAACGGTAGATCGCATGGTGAGTTTTGTCGATATGCCAAAAACTTGGCTAAGCCTTGCTGAAGCGGAGATTCCAAAAGTTATGCAAGGGAAGATTTTTTTGGGCACGGGCACAGAAACCGAACCTGAGTATGTTTTTAGCTTTCGTGAAAGAATGGACGAGCGGTTCGATAATCAGCGAGCGGTTCGCAACAAGCAATACCTCTACATTAAAAACTTCATGCCTTATGTCCCCCTAGGGCAGCATGTTGATTATTTATGGAACATGGAAGCAACCAAGGCGTGGGCAAGGCTTTTCAAAACCAAGCAAACCAACGAAATCACAGGTAGGTTTTTTCATACTAAGCCTGTTGAAGAGCTTTACGATATGCAGGCAGACCCTGATAATGTTGTTAACCTTGCGGATAAACCCGAGCATAAAAAAACAGTTGAAACCATGCGGCTTAAACTGCGTGAATGGCAACTCTCCACTTATGATTCTGGCTTACTTCCTGAATTCGAACGCAATGCCCGTGCTGCGACTAACAAGACCACTATTTTTCAGATGGTGCGGGATGTCCAGCTTTATGATTTACCCAGTTACCTAGACGCTGCTGATTTGGCACTTGGGAAAAATCCTGACTCTAAACCCCAGCTTTTAACCTACCTAAAAAGTAAGGATTCCGCCCTTCGCTACTGGGGAACTGTTGGTTTACTCATGCAGGGACATGATGATGCCGAGGTTCAAACCGCTTTGGCATCCGTTTTAAATGATTCTTGTATTGAAGTAATTGCAATGGCTTCATTTGCCCTTCTCCAAGCTGGTAAAAATGAGAAAGCATCTGCTGCGCTGATCGATCAGTTGAAAAATAATTCTCATGGATTGTTGTTTGTTTTAAATGTTTTAGATTGGTCGCATACGGATATTAAACCCTTCGCTAATGCACTTGGTTCACTTAAGACAAATGGAAATCCCTTGGCAGAGTACGATCAACGAATGATTGAATATTTAAGCGAAACCAATGGTTTGTCTTTGATCAGGCAACCTCTGAACAAGAAAAAGAATAAGTAGCCCTGATTCAAGATGTATAATTTCAACCGAGAGAGAGAATATGAAAAACTTTATTGCGATATTTATTACTTTTCTAGTTTCAGCAAACTTGCAAGCTCAACCAAGCAAGCCCAACATTATTGTTATCCTTGCAGATGACATGGGTTTTTCAGATCTCGGATGCTTCGGGGGGGAGATTAAAACTCCAAACCTTGATAAGCTTGCATCCAATGGCTTGCGCTTCAACCAATTTTATAACACTGCTCGCTGTTGCCCCACTCGGGCAAGCTTACTTACAGGGTTATATCCGCATACCGCTGGCGTTGGCCATATGGTTTATGAAACGCCATTAGCTGGTTATAAAGGTGATTTGAACAAGAATACACCAACCATTGCAGAGGTTCTTGCACCTGCAGGTTATAGGAATTATGCGGTGGGTAAATGGCATGTAACTCGCTACACCAACGAAAAAGCTCCCCAGCATAATTGGCCTTTGCAACGAGGCTTCCACAAATATTATGGCACGCTTCAAGGTGGTGGGAGTTTCTACGACCCTTACACTCTTACCCGCGATAACACCCCTATTTCTGCCTATGCAGACCCGGAGTACAAACCAAAAAAATTCTATTACACCGATGCTATTAGTGATCATGCGGTAAAGTTCATCAACGATCATAAACGCGATCAAGCAGAAAAACCTTTCTTTATGTATGTGGCTTATACTGCAGCGCATTGGCCTATGCACGCCTTAGATGAAGATGTTGCAAAATACAAAGGGGTTTACGATAAGGGGTATGAAGCTATTCGCCAGGCAAGGTTCGAGAAGTCCAAATCTCTGGGGATGATTCCGATGAATTCAGTAATGACCCCTACGGAAGGGAACTGGTCAAAGGTTGAAGATAAGGCATGGGAAATTCGCTGCATGGAGGTTTATGCAGCGATGGTAGATCGGATGGATCAAGGGATAGGAAATATAGTAAAAACGCTGGAAGCGAATAAGTTGGATCAAAACACTTTGATTTTTTATATGCAAGATAATGGTGCTTGTGCAGAGCCTATGGGAAGAAAAGGCACGAAGGATCACCCAGAAGAAGCCCGATCGAATCAGCCTACCCTACCCCCAGTACCGTTGGATTACCGATTACCCGGGATGATTCCAAAATCGACCCGAGATGGTTATCCGATTCTGATGGGCAAAAAAATCTTGCCAGGCGGGCCAGATACTTTCGTGGCTTATGGCGAGGCTTGGGCCAATGTTTCTAATACTCCTTTTAGGGAATACAAGCACTGGGTTCACGAAGGGGGTATTTCAACACCTTTGATTGCCCATTGGCCCAAGGGCATTACTAACAAGGGAGAGGTGCGAAATCATCCGGGCCACTTGATCGATATTGCAGCGACTTGTGCAGATTTAAGTCAGGCTAAATTTCCCGCAATGCAGCAAGGCGAGGCTACTGTTCCTCTTGCAGGAAAAAGCTTAGTTCCTGCATTTGCGAATAAGCCAATCGAACGCGATGCACTTTATTGGGAACACGAAGGCAACCGAGCTATTCGTATGGGGGATTGGAAGTTGGTTGCAAAGGGGCCAAAGGGGGCATGGGAACTTTACGATCTTAAAACTGACCGTGGAGAATCCAAAAACCTTGCTTCTACTAACACCGATAAGGTTAAAGAGATGTCAAAGAAATGGCAAGATTGGGCAGTTCAAGCTAAGGTTCTTCCTTGGATTTGGGATAAGGATGAGAACTCTAAAAAAGGTGCTAAGAAGAAGTAAGCCTAATTGCGATTGATTCTTCTTCTCTTTCTTCTTGACAGTCCGTTTTCCATCATAAATGATTGCAAAAGACATTATGCCCAGTTCTGCGACTCGTCGTCGCTGGAGATTGTTTGTGTAGGGCATAATGTTGACCGCGATAGCTTGCGCAAACGAATGCCTGTTAGGCAGCGGTGGGTGCAAACTCTCCAGTCTGGTAACGCATCTGGACTGTGTCGAAAGAGCCGACGGAGCGATCGGTATTGGTTCCGACAGCGACATTCCCTGTAAGGATTGCATATGGCGATGTTCAAGCAATTCATCGGCAAGTTATTCGGTTGGAGTGCGACCCCCGTCCGGCGTAGCGGCCCTCAGAGGTCGCCTGCCCTGTGTGTCGAGAGACTCGAAGCCCGCGACAACCCAAGTACATTCGGCACTGCCACTCTTATGGACTTTCTACCAACTGGCTATCAATACGGCCCTAACTCCGGATCAGACCCTGTATTCCAACAGGGCAATGCTGCATGGATGGCGGCGACGATGAGTTCCGGATCGGGTACCGTGGTTACCGATTCGAATACCGTCGGATCAGGAATTCTGTCCGACATTTTGACAATGGCATCCAATCCTTGGACAACCACGACGGGGTTCGTATCGGGAATTGGGAGCACTTTTATGGATGGGTCTGCCGCTGACAGTCTTACAGGGGCAGCCGTGCAAATGGCTGACACCATGTTTGGATGGACTGAAATTTCCATCTTCCAAGCCGAAAATTTCGGGCCAAAGTTTGGCAATCAAGAAGCATTTAACAACGGTCAAACGGTGGGAGTTATCTGGGGAACCGCGAACAATGTCGTGCTTCTTGCAAACAGCGTTTACAACTTGCCCGCCAACATCCAAATCTTGGCCAACGCCACTGGTTCGCTGGTCTTTACAACTGCCGAAGGGTTGCAAATTGTCGCTGGCGGCATCGCCACGATCGAGGCGGCGGTCCCCGTTGTTGTGAACGGGGCAATTGCGATCGATGCGACAATCGCAATTGCAACTGGCCCGCTGGGCGGCGTACCCGGCAATGTCATAGCCATGACCGTAACGAACTCTGGTGGTGGTGCGGGTAATTTTAGGCCAATAAACCCAGATGGGCTCGGCATAAATGCGGAAACTCTAAAACCTGATTTTGCAGGTGGACTGGCTGGTCAGTTTAACCTTGTCGTGGACGGCAATGGCCAGATTGTATTGGTTCCTGTAAGGGCAGGAACACATCCTAATGTTCCTACAGGTTTAACCTTGGAACAAGCAGTCCAGATGTATCCTCTATAAGGCAGTGCGACATGACTTTGGAGAATATTCCGACAATTACAACCGTCTTGCGTATCGGCGGACATGAGTTTAATCCTGATGAACTCACTTCATTGGTTGGCATTGAGCCTACTAAAATATGGTATCAAAAACACGAATGGATTAAGTTGAGTCACCCTTACTTCAATACAATTTCATGGGTGTATGAACTGAAAAAACAAAGAAAATGGAGTCTGGGCGAAGCTATCGACGAAATACTAGATGTCTTTTGGAAAAAGAAAGACGAAATAAATCTATTTCTTTTGGAAAACCGTTTGGGAATGGAAATCCGTTGCAGGCCATACGGCGATGCCTCTACGATTGAGTACATTATTCAGCCGGAAGTATTGAGGAAAATGGCTTTTTTTGGTGCGTCTCTGTCTCTAGCGGTCTACAAGGATGAATTGTGAGTGTAGAAACAATACCACGAACCGGTTGCGCGAGGTAGGACAAATGGCGATCATTATTCCCGGCAAACCGAAAACCCAACGCAAGCGGAGATCTTAGCTGAACTGGCCCGGCTACGGGGCGTTTTTAGATTGGAGTGAAAATGGACACAAACAAATTTTGGAATCTGTATGGCTCCAAAAGCCAGAAAAAACTCGGTGAAGAAGACGAGGGCACGGATTGGGAATCGATAACTTGTCCCATCGACGAGGGGCATCTGCGAGGTGGGAAACGGCTCACGAATCTGAGCGTAATACTCCCCGGAAGCTCGGTCAATAGTTTTGTGTGGACCTGGGCTAGCCAATGTCTTATTCAAGACCATGTTCTCGATTCCTTTCGCTCCCACGGTTTAACCGGCTTTGATGTCAAACCGTGCAAGGCCAGGTTCAAAAAAGACATTGGCAAGCAACCCCCTAATCTGTGGGAGTTGATCGTGACCGGTTGGGCGGGAATGGCCCCGCCCGAATCGGGGGTCAAGCTCGTAGAGTATTGCGAGGGATGTAAACACATGGTTTACTCAATGTTTACCGAGGCAGAGAAGCTTATTGACGCAAAACAATGGGACGGCAGCGATTTCTTTATGGTTTGGCCGCTACCGAGGTTTGTGTTCATAACGGATCGTGCTGCCGAAATCATACAAAAGGCAAGCTGGAAAGATTCGCAGATTCTGTCCTTGGCAGACCTGCAGGCCAGGGCACTGAAACAGAGGAAATATGTTGGCGACATACTAAGCCCTGGCCGCTTGTCTTATGTGATGCAGGATGATCGTGCAAGGCAATTAGGATGTCCCTTGGGGATATATTGATCTTCGATATCCGTCGGGTAGGAAACATTGGCATTCACGCCCAACTGGCAGGAAAGCTTCACCACCGTCAGCGGTTCCGCCACTTCGCTCATCAAGGGCAACGCCAATTCCGAATCGACTTCCCGGGGATCAGGAGCGAATGCCAAGATAAAGCTTGTCAGCGGTGGGCGGTCCCCGTTGTTGTGAACGGCGTACCCGGCAATGTCATAGCCATGACCGTAACGAACTCTGGTGGGTCAGGAGGCGTGAACCCAGCCAACTTTGGGATTCGCCCAATTTGGGACGACATTGATAAGATAGAACATATCTTTTCGGTGAAACATAATCTGGTGGGTCGGATAGGTTTAACGCAGGAACAGATAATGGATTATGCCAACGCATCTGTTGTTAGAGGTGTTACTTCTTCATTGCCCGACCCTGCTGGAATTTATGAATTCTCTACCACGATTAACGGTCACACTGTAAAGATCACTGGCACGATGGTGAACGGAGAATGGCGGTACGGAAGTATGTGGATCCCAATCCCATGAGGTGGAAACCGTTCACTTACCGGAGATCGCTTGATTGTGACGAATTTTTGAGTTGCGAGCCTAAATAAATAGTCTGTGCAAACCTTTGGCCGCTTAGAAATTTTTGAAATTGGCATCCTAGTCTGTGATCGGTTACTATTGAGGCGAACTATGGACGATAAACAATTCCTAGAAACACTGTATAAAAGAGAGACCGCCGAGCCTGAAAATATCGACTTGCTAATCAAATTGGGTCGAATATACTTTGTGCCCTTTTATGAAATTAAGCAAGCGCTGTTTTATCTCGACAAGGTTTTGACACTTGATCCCAAAAACACAGAGGCTCGGTTCTGGGTAGCAAAATGCATGTATCATTACTATTGCGATTTTGCCCGAGCTAAGACTGTTCTTGAAGAGGCATTGGCTATTAATCCGATTCTTCCGGAGTGCCTGAGCCTACTTGCCTCCGTTTTGGGTGATTTGGATGGGCCAATTGAACAACGTATTAAACTGCTCAATGAGGCTGTTAGACTTGCACCTGATTGGACTAGTCCCCGACGAAGTCTAGCGTTGTTGCTAATTAAAAAGGGGCAGCTTTCCGAAGCCGAGAGATTATTGTTAGATGGATTGGAGTTACTCAAGCCGCAAGAGACGATTAACGACCCCCTTGATGCATACTATGAAAGTGCGGTTACTGGAAGGAACTCGCCTGATATTCGCATGAAGTTTGAGTCTCTTATTGAGAAAAGTAGGGAGAAATAAATGTCCATTATGTCTACAAAACGATGGTGTGGAAGGGTTTGAAGCCTACTTTGAGCAACTGCGACAGGCCTTCCCAAATACCAGGGTCGTATATCAAGGGCACGGGTGCTGATGCCGTACAAAGGGCCGTGATCGTACTCGAACGGCCATGATGCCTAATCGGAGGTACGCAGAAATGAGGATTCCAAATGCCTATACAAGTTTATCTTTGCATTGAGGAGCAAAGGTTGATCCTGCTCCCAAACGAAGAGGCCATTAATATCTGTTCGATCAAGCAAGGAATCCTATTCATCTTGGCAAAATGGAGCGGTGCATCACAACTGGCGTTCCTAGCACTTAGCAAAGCACTGGTTTCTTTGCCCGCCCTCGATGGCTTGTACTTGTATGTCGCTGACACGGACAGCGAAAACACCCAAACACTTCTCTCGGAACTTGGATATGGCCCTGCCGGTGCTGGAGAAACATACTGGTTGCTCGAAGGTCAAATTCAACATAAAGTTTGGGCTACCTTGAGTAGTCGTTGTCGGTACTTCAAGACTACACCCAGCACATCTTACCGGCGAGTGGCCGGCTACCTTGAGGCTGCGCACCAGTTCTTGCAAAATATGTTGGGAGGGCAATGACCATGACTCTTCCATACGAAGAAGGGACTTGGTTTGCCGTTCCGTTCCGTTACGGCAAGGGGGCTATGGCACGGGGGTTGTTGCGAGGCATTCGCCAGACGGAAGTATTGTGCTTGCTTATTTGTTTGGTCCAAAGCGGCATGAAGTTCCGAGTCTGGCCGAAGCCAGTAAGGTGACCCGGAAGGATGCGCTCAAGGTTATTATGGTTGGCGCTCTTGGCTTTATCGAGGGCAGTTGGCCGATTATCGGCAAATCCGATTCTTGGAAGCGGAAGGAATGGCCAATGCCCAAGTTTGTGCGCCGAGATGACATTAGCCGAACAGCTTGGTTAGTGACCTACGACGAAAATAACCCCAATCAGGTGGTTACTGAAGAATGTGTTTCCTTTGACATAACAGGTTATGAGCGGGACGCTTTGAGTGGGGCAGTTGAGATTGTCTTAACTAGGTTGCTTTCCTGAAAGATGCACCTTGCTTTCGGTTTCGGGCACATTATACTTACTGCAGATGGAGAGAAGAAAAGGGGTCAGGAACGAATGTTTAGATAAAGCTTGTCAGCAGTTGGCGGTGCCCGTTGTTGTGAACGGCGCAATTGTGATCGATGCGACAATCGCAATTGCAACTGGCCCTCTGGGCGGCACACCCGGCAATGTCATAGCCATGACCGTAACGAACTCTGGTGGGTCAGGAGGCGTGAACCCAGCCAACTTCGTTGGTGCACAAGCGATCACCCCACCCCACCTGCCTGCCGGAACCTACTGCGCCATCGTCGTCGATGGGAAGGTCTATGTGGCCCGGATGCACACCACCTGCTGGGAACTTGCGGATAAGTCGGTGAACATTCAGTTCTACGGGTCTGCGCAAATCGATGCTGCTGGCACCGTGGGGAGACTCTTTCAATGAGCGAGGCGAAAAAGTTGGACATCCTCAGATTCTTGGCGCTATCGGGCCGAAAACTTGCGGACTATGCCGAGGCATTCCTGACGGCGGATGTGCCTGTCATTAGGTTGCCGGCCGCCGAGGCGCTTGTGGCCGCCCTTCCGTCGTTGGACGAAGAGCACCTCATCTATGCGTTGGAACTGGCGATGATGGCGGGGCCCGAGGGGTTCCTCGATCACTTGCTTGCGTACCTAACGCACCCCCGGGCTTCCGTCTGCTGCACGGCTTATCGGCTCTTATCGGATGCCCCGCAGGTCTTATTGCCGGCCGACTTCCTGAGGAAGCTTGCGGCCATCCCCATCGTCGAGTTGTCTACTGACGACCTTATCACTGGCGAGAAACGGGCGGTCGGGACGAACGCTGAGTTTGTGCGGAGCCTGATTAATAAATTCGCCTGATACTCACGCGGCCTTTCATGAGGGCTGTCTCAATGCGTCGGGGGAGACCGCCCCGAGTTGGGGTTGCCCGTTATCTAAGTTAGAATAACTCTGAGTTGTTGCTTGCATTTGGCCGTGCGAGAGTTACGCTCGGTGCAACCTGATTGAAGCGATGCGCCAACCTGAGTTGAAAACGCGGTTTCCAGCGAGTTGGTTTGAATCACTGTTCGGTCGCAGAGGGTTCTCGATGCGTCAAGTCTCTGGGCATGCGTTATGACAAACTCACAACTCCTTATTGTTGATTCTATGTTACAGTCGGGGTCATTCGATGAAGCGCATGCACTTCTGTCGCAGATTATCTCTGATCGCGAAACAGGCCCCCAAGTGAAGGCTGATGCGTATGTTTGGCTAGGGACGCTAGCCCGTATTCACCCAGCAAGCAGCCCCGATGATGAATCTGGGCTTACACATTATCTGAAAGCATTAGAGTGCAACCCGAATGAGGTCTGGGCAATGATCGGAATAATTGAATCCTTTGGCGCGCATTTTCCAGATCATCAAAAGGTTGCACTCGTCAGAGAATTTGCACCACGGGTTCTCCAACACGATGGGGAACTCAGCGAGACTGTCCGTGCCTCAATCATTTCCAAGCTCGATCTTTGCGAATCGGTTCTACGACAACAGACCAATGCCCAAAAAAATGCTCAACCCGACAACGATAAGCCCGGCGAATGAAGTCAATCGTATTGCCTACGCCCCTTGCGCGGGGCCGGGCG
>Ga0209284_10005842_pt1 | contig 12368 bp, 10 predicted proteins | sample FRY03_FD_187211 | JGI IMG/M metagenome (GOLD analysis project Ga0209284, IMG submission 187211) | Freshwater microbial communities from Lake Fryxell liftoff mats and glacier meltwater in Antarctica - FRY-03 (SPAdes) (version 2) | ecosystem: Environmental > Aquatic > Freshwater > Ice > Glacier... | reverse complement strand
GTTGTTCACTTGTCCGAGAAGGCAACTGCAACAGCCGATGACGCAGCCGCACTTGTAGCAGATGCAGTAACACCGGCAGTAACTGCTGAAACCGATAAGTAGCAGGCTTTACCCTTAGGCTTTGTTGTTATGACGTGGTTGGTAGTCGGACTTGGAAATCCAGGAGATCAATACGCTGCTACCCGTCATAACATCGGCCAGATGGTGATCGATGAATTAGCAAGACGCCACAACATCAAAGTTTCAACGCATAAATCACGCACAGATATAGCCGCCTTTAAATTAGGGGTTGGCGCTGACTCGCTTTCGGTTATTCTTGCAAAATCAAAGAGTTACATGAATGAAACTGGCGGCCCAATTAAAGCCTTAGCAAATTTTTATTCCATAGAACCTAATCACATAATCGCACTACATGATGAGTTAGATATTCCATTTACTGCAATCCGTTCTAAAATTGCCGGCGGCGACAATGGCCACAATGGTCTTAAATCAATGACTTCATCATTTGGTACCGCCGATTATTATCGAATCCGTTTAGGTATTGGTCGTCCGATGGGACAGCAAGATCCAGCTGACTTTGTTTTAAGAGCATTTTCAAAGGTAGAGCAAAAAGATCTTGCTGATTTTATTGTCCGTGGCGCAGATGTCGTTGAATCTTTGATTTCAAAAGGTCTAGAACTGACTCAGCAAAACTTCAATAGTTGATTAACCGGTATTACGAAGACCGGCGGCAACACCATTTATCGTGAGCAAAAGCGCTCTGCGCAAAACTGGATCAGCTGCTTCGCCGGCATCACGTACTCGCTTGAGTAAGTTGATCTGCAATAAATGAATCGGGGAAAGATAGGCAGCACGGACCTGCAAAGTGCGTGCCAGAATTTCTTGATCACCAAGCAGGGTTTGTTTGTTAGTTAGCTTTAAGATTTCCGAAACCGTTAAATCAAACTCGGCCTGAATTTCTGGCAAGAAGTGGTGAAGTTCGGTGGGTACCAGCGTTTCCACGTAACGCTTGGCTAGTACCAGATCAGTCTTGGCCAGTGTCATCTCCACATTACTGATGAATGTTGTAAAGAAGTGCCAATCCTTGAGCATCTGCGCCAAGAGTTCAGTGTGACCAGCCTCGCGTGCCGCCTTTAAGCCAGAACCCACGCCAAACCAGCCCGGCACAATCTGGCGCGATTGGGTCCAACCAAAGACCCACGGAATTGCACGTAATGACTTAAGGCCACTGGCCGCATCTGGTCGGCGCGATGGTCTTGATCCTAAGAACATATCTCCTAATTGCTCAACTGGAGTTGAGGCATAGAAGTACGCCGGAAGATCAGGCTGTTCAATCAAAGCCCGATACCGCTTAAATGCCACATCACTTACTAACTGCATGCAATTACCCCAGGCCGACAACTGATCTGGAGTTTGCCGCGGACCACGATTTAGCACCGTTGCCTCAAGGGATGCGGCAAGTATTAATTCAATATTTTCTCGGGCCAGGGAAGGCAGCGCATACTTATCGCTAATTACTTCACCTTGTTCGGTCATCTTGATCGCGCCATCGACCGATCCCCATGGCAATGCGATCAAAGCCTCATAGGTTGGGCCACCGCCGCGGCCAACCGAGCCGCCGCGACCGTGGAACAAACAAAGTTTGACGCCATACTTCATGGCAACATCGCGTAATGAGCGCTGGGCCCGGTGAATCTCCCACTGGCTAGTTGCAATTCCGGCATCTTTATTTGAATCTGAATAACCCAGCATTACTTCTTGCACATCACCGCGTAGGGCGACAACCGCGCGGTAGCCGGGATTACTTAAAAGCTGCTCCAGAATTTCGCCAGCTGATCGGAGCTCGGCCACGGTTTCAAGTAGTGGGGCAAAACCGATCCGAGCTTTCTGAACTTTAAGTGAAACCAAACCGGCTTGTTGGGCGATAACAACCGCAGCTAGTAAGTCATCAGCACCTTTCGTCATCGATACGATGTAAGTCTCAATAGCTTCTGGTCCAAAACGATCAATCAAATCATTAATTGCCAAGAAGGTATCGAGCGTTTTCTTTCCGGCAGTATCCAGGCCGGTGGTCGCTAGCGTCACGTTGTCGGCAAGTAATTTGGATAGTACTTCAAATTTTTCAGCATGACTTTTTTCCAGATACCCATCGATACCCACGATTTGATTCAAAACATGGTGGTGCGCATCGGAATGTTCACGCACATCCATAGTCGCGTGATTGATGCCGAAAGCGGCAACTGTGCGAATAGTGCGCTCGAGTAACCCGGTGGCAATCAGTTCGCCGCGGTGGGCAAGAAGTGAATCACGCATTAAAAGTAGATCGGCCAGCAGCTCTGCCGTATTTGCATAATCGCGGTTTGGAACATGCGGGCCACTTTTTGCATGGCGATCGCGGGTAAGGGCTAACCGGTGCACAATCGCGGTCGCCTTTAATCGGTAAGGCTCTTCGGCATTTAGGCGTAAAAAGCGAGCTTCAAATTCCGGAATAAGTCTCAAATCCTTTTCAACTGATGCGATTAACTCAGGGCTGGCACCAACAATTTTTGTTGAAACCGAGAGCATTTGGCGCAAAGTATTCATGGACGAAATTGTTACGCGAATCGCATGGCCAACTTGCAAAACCATGGTGTCAGTTGTTACTCCAGCGGTGATGTTTGGGTTGCCATCACGATCGCCACCGATCCAGTTGCCAAATGATAACGGACGGGCTGTAATGGGAATTGTTACTTCGATTCGTTTTAATTCTTTAGTAAAATCATTTAAAACCTCTGGCACGGTATGGCTAAATAAGTCATCTAAGTAATACAAAGCATTTAAAGCTTCATCAAGTGGCTCTGGTCGACCTAATCGAAGTTCATCGGTCTGCCATAACAAATCAATAGTTTCGGCCAAGCGATCTTGTTGGGAAGGGTTACGTGGGTCATCCAGTAAAGTTGCGATGCTGCCTAACTTATTTAATATTGAACGGCGCGCTGCTTCCGTTGGGTGCGCGGTAAAAACTGGACGTACTGACATCGCACCCACCCATTGGGCAATCTCGGCTTTTGTTAACTCATGTCCAGGTGTTTGCGCAGTAAGTGCCGCTTCGATTCGATCCACTGCCCGTGCCAGCCAGGAACCGCCGGTCGCACGAGCCTCTGCCAATACACGTGCGCGGTGAACTTGTTCTGCCACATTGGCCAAATGGAAGTAGGTGCTAAATGCGCGCGCCAGTTGCACCGAATCTTCAACTGAGATCTTTGCTAGCACTTGATCTCCAGCGCCTTCCCGAACAGCCCTGCGTACCTCTTCCACTAAGGCCAGCAGTTGTGGTCCTTCTTGCCGTACCAGCGTCTGCCCAAGTAAATCTCCAAGCCTGCGAACATCGCTGCGCAGGCTGGCATCATCTGCTGCGATCTGGCTTTGGCTCATTGCGCAATCCTCTCAGGTATGACCCACTCCACACAAAACTCATTTTTAAAGCAAAATTTAAAAGCAATTAGACTGCGCTTTGTTAGCCCCCTTCCATTTCGGAAGTTGGGGCCTTAAGGCATTGGAGGCAAGTATGCGCGGATTAATTCCGATGCTTCCTATTAACTCGGATTCATCTCATATTGTGGCGCCGCAATCGACATATCCATTTTTGCTGGCCGCCCGCGCAACCTTGCATCCAATCTTGGTAGTAACAAGTTCTAGCCGAAGTAGTGAAGATTTAGTCAATGAACTTGGCGAACTCTACGACAATGTTTTGGAGTTTCCGGCCTGGGAAACTCTGCCCCATGAGCGGCTGAGCCCTCGAAGCGATACCGTAGCAAAGCGAATACAAACCTTGTATGCCTTAAAAGATCAACAAAAAATAAATCCAATTGTGGTTACCCCGGTTCGCGGAGCCATTCATAGAATCATTAGCAATTTGGGTTCGGCGCCATTGCTGACGTTGGAAATTGGCCAGGAACAATCATTGGATGAACTAGTGCGACATCTTTCTGCACTTGCCTACACCCGAACTGATTTGGTGGAACGTCGCGGAGAGTTTGCCGTACGCGGCGGAATTGTTGATTTGTTTTTGCCACTTAGTAATCATCCAATCCGGATTGATTTCTTTGGAGATGAGATTGAAGATTTGAGTTACTTTGAAGTCGCAGATCAACGCACCTTTAAACCAGTAGTTGGTCGGGTAGATATTTACCCTTGCCGGGAACTCTTGTTGACCAACGAAGTCAAACATCGCGCGCTGGCAGTCAAATCTGAGTATCCCGGGGCCGCCGAAATGTTAGAAAAAATTAGCGAGGGTATGGTTTTTGAAGGTATGGAGTCGTTAATTCCATTACTTATTACCGAAACCGAAAGCTTGTTGTCCCGGATGCCAGCAAATACCCAAATTATTTTTATTGATGAACAACGTATTCGCTCACGCGCAGCCGACTTACTGGCAACTAACGAGGAGTTCTTAAATGCATCCTGGTCTAATGCTGCTCATGGGGCGATTGCCCCAATTCATCATGGGCTTGCCACCTATATTTCTTGGGATGAGTTAGCCGAAGAGATATCTCGTTACGGTATCAAAACCGGCGAACTAAGTCCGTTTGGCACTGATTTAAATTCTGACACCACCTTTTTGGATTACGCCGCAATTGATCCGATGCGCGGTGATATTGAACGTACCGTTGAGGCTTTGCGCCAATCCTTGCAAGGGCACCGCACCGTTGTATTTGCCACTCATGGTCACGGAATGTTAGAGCGATACGCCGGAATCTTTCGCGGCGCTGATTTACCAGTACAAATCGTTGAAAAATTACTGGCAACGCCGACAAAGGGAAGTATTCACTTAACCACTTCGGTTATTGCTCATGGTTTTGAGAGTCAAATCGATCAAATTTTCTTCATGACGGAACGTGATTTAACTGGGAGTAAGGGCAGCGTCAGAGATAGTGAACGGCTGCCGACAAAGCGAAAACAAACAATTGATCCGCTAGAACTTCGAAGTGGCGATTTTGTAGTTCATGAACAACATGGAATTGGCCGATATGTTGAATTGCTACAGCGCACCGTCGGCGGTGTCACTCGGGAGTATCTAATTATTGAATACGCCCCGGCAAAACGGGGCTTGCCCGGTGATCGTATTTTTGTGCCAACCGATACGTTGGAGCAAGTTTCAAAGTATGTCGGCGGGGAAGCTCCCACGGTGCATCGAATCGGTAGTGGTGAGTGGCAGAAGGCAAAGGGTCGAGCTCGGAAAGCGGTGCGACAAATAGCTGGTGAATTAATTCGGCTTTACGCTGCCCGGACAAGTTCACCTGGCTTTGCCTTTTCCCCCGATACACCTTGGCAACGCGAATTAGAGGACTCATTTTCCTATATTGAAACGCCAGATCAGTTGTCCTCGATCGATGATGTTAAGCGCGACATGGAGCGTGCGTACCCAATGGATCGTATTATTTGTGGCGATGTTGGTTACGGAAAAACAGAGATCGCAATTCGTGCCGCATTTAAAGCGGTACAAGATGGTAAGCAAGTTGCTGTGCTAGTCCCAACCACATTATTGGTGCAACAACATACAAAAACATTTATGGAAAGGTATGCCGGATTCCCAATCAGAGTAGCAGGCATGTCCCGTTTTAATACGGTAAAAGAGAGTAAAGAGATTCTGATGCAGTTAGCGGCGGGAAGTGTTGATGTTGTTATCGGAACCCATCGAATCCTTTCCAATGATGTGCAGTTTAAGGATTTGGGTCTAGTAATTGTCGATGAAGAACAGCGGTTTGGGGTGGAGCAAAAAGAGTCATTAAAACGGCTGCGGACAACGGTTGATGTACTAGCGATGTCGGCAACGCCTATTCCGCGCACCTTGGAAATGGCGGTAACTGGAATTCGTGAGATGTCTACGATCACCACACCGCCGGAAGAGCGCCACCCCATCCTTACTTATGTTGGTCCAGCTGAGGAAGCCCAAATCGTCGCGGCAATTCACCGGGAACTTTTGCGTGATGGTCAAATTTTCTATTTACACAACCGAGTTGAAAGTATCGATCGCACCGCGCTGCATCTGCAAGAACTAGTCCCGGAGGCGAGGATTCGGGTTGCCCATGGTCAGATGTCCGAGAGCGAATTAGAAGATGTGATCTTAGCTTTCTGGAACCGTGACTTCGATGTCTTAGTTTGTACAACAATTGTTGAGAGTGGTTTGGATATACAAAATGCAAACACACTAATTGTCGAACGGGCAAATCGCTTTGGTCTTTCCCAACTTCACCAGATTCGTGGCCGAGTCGGACGTGGCCGAGAGCGGGCATACGCCTACTTCCTTTACCCAGCGGATGAACCACTTTCAGAGTTAGCCCATGAGCGATTAACAACAATTGCAACTAATACCGATTTGGGTTCAGGCATGCGAGTTGCACTTAAAGATTTGGAAATTCGTGGTGCCGGAAATCTTTTAGGTGGTGAACAATCAGGCCACATTGCTGATGTCGGATTTGATTTATATATGCGAATGGTGGGCGAAGCGGTTGAGGAGTACAAGTCTGGGATTATCGAAACTGAGGAAAAGGTTTCCGAGTGCAAAGTCGAACTACCAATAAATGCCCACCTTTCCATGGAGTACGTCCCGGGAGAACGATTACGACTTGATTTGTATCGGCGCTTGGCCGATGTGAAATCGCCTGCGGATGTGGCGGCTATTGAGTCAGAACTCCTGGATCGATTTGGCGAATTACCAGAAGAAGCAACCGCCTTGCTCGGCGTTGCATCACTGCGCGCACAAGCAAAAGCTCTCAAATTAACAGCAGTCGCGATCCAAGGAAAGTTTCTTCGACTGGCACCTTTGACCTTGCCCGAGTCCAGGCAGTTACGTCTCTCACGTTTATATCCAGGCTCACTTTACAAAGGCGCAACCAGCACCGTATTAGTCGCACTTCCAACGGCATCGGCATGGGTCCCGTCCCAGAACGCTCCCGAGATAGTGGATACTTCTCTTCTAGCCTGGGTCGCTTTGGCCCTAAACCAACTTGGTCAAGCACCGAAAGTGAGTCCATAGTGAAGCAGTCTGAGTTAAGAGTGAAGCAGTTTGCGGTAGCCGCCCTAGCCACCCTTTTACTCGCGGGTTGCGCGCAAGTTGGTGCGGCCGCAACCGTAGGCGACACCAAGATTACACAAGCAACAGTGCAAGCAAGTATTGAGGCAGTTCTGGCAGAGCGGGCAAAAGTAGATACGACCCAAATGCAACTTGAGACCGGTGAAATCCTAAATCGCTCACAACTTCGTTTTCACTTATTAGGGACCCTACTTCGTGAACTTGGTAGCGAACTAAAACTTAATGTCTCGAAAGCTGAAATCGATACCCGGCGCGCCAGTATTGTTGAGCAGGTCGGTGGCGCTGAGCAACTTCCAAATGCTTTGGTTGGTGCCGGAATCGCGCCAGCTAATTTGGATTTATATATCGAGGCGATCTCATTCTCGGAAAAGATTAGCAAGGCGTTAGTCGGTAGTGGCGTAGCTGAAGATCAAGTTGGCACCGAAATTCAGAAATTAGTCATTGCCAAAGCTAAAGAGATTGGCGTCAGTGTAAATCCACGGTATGGCAAGTGGGATGCAAAAATCGCTGATGTAGTCGCAACTGATGCTGCAGGTTCCGCCGTTACGCCATCTGGCAAGTAAGAAAATCCTGATGGAAGTTTCGCAACTTCAACGTCTTGTTGAAGTAATGAATACTCTGCGCTCTCCTAACGGTTGCCCATGGGATGCCGAGCAAACCCACGACTCACTTCTAAAGTACTTGCTGGAAGAGTCCTACGAGTTTGTCGATGCAGTTCAAAGTGGTAATCGGGTTGATATGCGAGAAGAACTTGGCGACGTCTTGCTGCAAGTTTATTTTCACGCACGAATGGCGGAAGAAGATTCGGTTGATCCGTTTTCTATTGAAGATGTTGCCCAAGGCATCGCGGACAAATTAATTCGCCGGCATCCCCATGTTTTTGCAGGTGGGCAAGTTAGAGATTCGCAAGAAGTTTTAGAAAATTGGGAAGAGATTAAGAAGAAGGAAAAAGGACGAACTTCACCGCTCGATGGCATCGCGATGTCGCAACCAGCGCTGCCACTTATTGAAAAACTTTTGTATCGCGCCGAAAAATATAATGTGGAAGTTCTCACCCCGGATGAAGTTTCAATAGCCGGCGTTGCGGATGAGACATCAGTGGGTCAGGCGCTGTTGGCGGTCATTGCTTGGGCTCATGCCAACGGCATTGACGCCGAAGCCGCCCTGCGCAAGCAGGCTATGCGGATCCGCCAACAAATTGGCCCGGCATAACTCACGGTAGGATTGGCCAAGTTAGCCGTGCGATTTCAGAGTTGAGGTCGGCAAGAAGATAAAGACGCAACTGGTTAAAAATTTAGAGGAGAAATGCACATGGCAATTATTAAAGATATTGGCGCCCGTGAAATTCTTGACTCCCGTGGAAATCCAACGGTTGAAGTCGAAATCCAATTAGAAGATGGCACCCATGCCCGTGCTGCGGTTCCAAGCGGGGCATCAACCGGTGCCTTTGAAGCGGCCGAGCTGCGAGATGGTGGCAAGCGTTACCTTGGTAAAGGTGTCGAAAAAGCGATTGCATTTGTAAATGATGAGATAGCTCCAGACATTATTGGTTTTGATGCCCAAGATCAGCGCCTAATTGATGCAGCCATGATTGAACTTGATGGCACAGAGAACAAGTCCCGACTTGGTGCAAATGCGATTCTTGGTGTTTCACTTGCAGTTGCAAAGGCATCGGCCGAGTCCTCCGAACTCTCATTATTCCGCTACCTGGGTGGGCCAAATGCACATGTGCTGCCAGTTCCAATGCTAAATATTCTAAATGGCGGCGCCCATGCCGATACAAATGTTGATATCCAAGAGTTCATGATCGCACCAATTGGTGCGCCAACTTTTCGGGAATCACTTCGTTGGGGTGCCGAGATCTATCACGCACTTAAATCGGTACTTAAACAACGCGGCCTGGCAACATCTGTTGGAGATGAAGGCGGATTTGCGCCAAACCTAGATAGCAATCGGGCCGCATTGGATTTGATTCTGGAAGCGATCACCGCCGCCGGATTCAAACCGGGTACTGAGATTGCACTTGCCATGGATGTTGCGGCAACTGAGTTCTACGACAACGGTAACTACACCTTTGAAGGTGCAGTAAAGACATCGGATGAAATGATCGCTTATTACACATCACTAGTTGATGCCTATCCAATCGTTTCGATCGAAGATCCACTCAATGAAGAGGACTGGGCCGGTTGGACGCAAATGACTAAACTGCTTGGTTCCCGCATTCAAATTGTTGGCGATGACCTTTTTGTTACTAACCCAGAAAGACTGGCTCGCGGAGTCGCGGAAGACTCTGCCAATGCGATGCTGGTGAAGGTTAACCAAATCGGAACGTTGACCGAAACAATTGATGCGGTCGATATGGCGCACCGTGGTAATTTCCGTACCATGATGAGCCATCGTTCCGGGGAAACAGAGGACACAACTATTGCCGATCTAGCGGTTGCCTTGAACTGTGGCCAAATCAAAACTGGGGCACCGGCGCGTACCGAACGGGTTGCCAAGTACAATCAACTGCTTCGAATCGAAGAAGAACTAGCAGAGGGTGGACGATATGCAGGTCGGGCAGCTTTCCCACGTTTTCAGGGTTAGGAGTTAGTTATGGCACGCCGACAACTTCATTTCGGTCGTCGGCGTACCTCTAACCGAGCCTTAGCATTCGCGGCAACTCTCTTTCTATTGGCATTAGCGATTGCACCACCCGTGAAGCATTACTTCACGCAGCGCGCCCAGATAAGTGCATTGCAGTCACAACTTTCAGCCGACAACACCGCGCTGGCAAAAGCTCGGGACGAGTTGTTGCTGTGGCAAGATCCAGAGTACATAAAGTCGCAAGCGCGCGAACGGCTGCACTTTGTACTTCCAGGTGAACGTCAATACATCGTAATTGATGATTCAACAACAAACACCCAACCAGGGCCAACCAAGATTGCAAGCGCGCTAACTGACGGTCAACCTTGGTATGCCAGGTTAATTGCATCGATCAGCGGGGCCGGTAATTAATGCGGCAAGTTACGTTGGCAGATCTGGATTGCATCCAAACGCAATTAGGTCGTACACCGCGCGATGTACATGCCATCGCATATCGTTGTCCGTGCGGAAAACCGGGTGTTGTAGAAACCCCACCTCGGCTTGAAGATGGAACGCCTTTCCCGACTTTTTATTACGCCACCTGCCCACGATTAACCGCGGTTATTTCTACCTTGGAGACAACTGGCCTCATGGGTGAAATGAATGATCGTTTGGAAATTGATGCCGAATTAGCAGCTGCCTATGCTACTGCCCACGATCAATATATCGCCGCGCGTTCGGCGCTCGGTGTCCATGTGCCAGAAGTAGAAAACGTTTCCGCTGGAGGAATGCCTAATCGGGTTAAGTGTTTGCATTCTTTGGTCGCACATTCACTTGCCGTAGGTCCTGATGTAAACCCATTTGGTGATGAAGCTTTGGCAAAATTACCTGACTGGTGGAAGAACAATCCATGCGAGTAGCAGCGATCGATTGCGGCACTAATTCCATACGTTTGCTGATTGCAGATGTTGTAGAAAATAATTTGCACGAAGTTATTCGCGACATGGAGATTGTTCGACTTGGGCAAGGCGTTGATCAAACTGGCCAATTCCACCCCGATGCCATTGCTCGAACCCTAAGTGCGGTAACTAAATTTGCAGAAGAGATCGCAAAGCACGGGGTGCAAAAGATTCGATTTTGTGCAACCAGTGCAACCCGTGATGCCACTAACCGACAGTTATTTATCGATGGCGTGCGCGAGCGTTTAGGCATTGAACCCGAAGTCATTAGTGGAGAAGAAGAGGCCACACTTTCTTTTATTGGCGCAATTCAAGATTTAGATCCAGCCCTGGCGCCTTTTCTAGTTGTCGATATCGGTGGTGGTTCCACCGAGTTTGTCTTTGGCAGCAATACCGTCGAAGCTGCGCGAAGTATAAATATTGGGTGTGTGCGGATGGCCGAACGCCACTTTGCGAATGACCCACCAACCGGGCCGCAGATTGAGTCAGCGCTAGTTGATATCCAGGAAGCTATTGCCCAAGCCAGCGCTCTAGTTCCTATTACCCAGGGAAAAACCCTGGTCGCAGTAGCTGGAACGGCAACTACAGTTGCGGCAGCTGCTTTGAATCTTGCTAAATATGATCGATTTGCTATCCACCTCTCAACCATAGGTGCATCCCAAGTTGCGGACGTATCAGCAATGTTTTTAAGTAAAAATAGGGAAGAGCGCCTAGCCCTTGGTTACATGCACCCTGGTCGGGTTGATGTTATTGCGGCCGGCGCGTTAATTCTTTCGGAGATCATGAAAGCAACAGGTGCGCAAGAGTTCATCGCATCCGAGTCTGACATTTTGGATGGAATGGCACGATCAATTGCCCAAAGTTAAGACTCTGCCACTTCTAGACCAAGAGATTATTGCTTGTCGTAAATGTCCGCGGTTGGTGCAGTGGCGAGAAGAGGTTGCCGTTGTAAAGCGTAAATCTTATCAAGATGAAATTTATTGGGGAAAACCAGTTCCAGGTTTCGGTCCTGCTAACCCTAAATTACTAATTGTTGGATTAGCCCCAGGTGCCCATGGTGCAAACCGCACCGGGCGAATTTTCACCGGAGACTCATCCGGAGACTGGCTCTACGGTGCATTACATAAAGTTGGTATCGCCAAGATTCCAACTAGTAACACAATTGATGATGGTCAAAAATTGAAGGAGACCAGAATTATCTGCGTAGTTCGTTGCGCGCCACCTGGCAATAAACCATCAATTGAAGAACGAGATGCTTGCGCGCCATTTTTACAATCTGATTTTGAACTATCACTTCCAACAACTAGCGCCATCGTTGGTCTTGGGTCTTTTGCCTGGGATGCAGTCTTTAAAACATTGAAAGCGTTGGGTCACCCAGTTAAAAAAGTAAAGTTTGCTCATGGTGCAACCGTTAATTATTCACACCTTGGCCGGGAGTACCTGCTCATAGCCAGTTACCACCCCAGCCAACAGAACACCTTCACTGGAAAGCTGACTCGGCCAATGTTGGAATCTGTACTGGAAAAGGGCGGTAGATTTGCCTCCGTTATCCGCTAGATAACCAGCGCCCCGATAGCCCAATGGCAGAGGCAGAGGACTTAAAATCCTCCCAGTGTGGGTTCGACCCCCACTCGGGGCACAACTTCGAGCGTTAACTTTAATTTGGTTGGCTAAGGCAGATCTTTGATCAGGCAAAACTCGTTACCGAACGGGTCACTCAGGACCGCCCATTCAAGGAACGGCTGCGCCGAATCCAGCGGGTAGGT
>Ga0209284_10005832_pt1 | contig 12378 bp, 13 predicted proteins | sample FRY03_FD_187211 | JGI IMG/M metagenome (GOLD analysis project Ga0209284, IMG submission 187211) | Freshwater microbial communities from Lake Fryxell liftoff mats and glacier meltwater in Antarctica - FRY-03 (SPAdes) (version 2) | ecosystem: Environmental > Aquatic > Freshwater > Ice > Glacier... | reverse complement strand
GGATCGTCTTTGTGCCTGCCCTTGCCGGGCTGGCCTGCCCGCATTGGAACCGCAGCGCGCGTGGGGCTTGGCTGGGCCTGTCGCAGGACACCAGCCGCGCCGATCTGCAACAGGCCCTGCTGGAAGGCATCGCGTTTCGGATGGCCGAGGTGATAAAGACTTTGAACGACGCCACCGACTTGGCCCCCGTTCTGTCCATCGACGGCGGGATGGTGACCAATCCCTGGTTCCGTCAGCTTTTGGCCGATGTCTTGGGCCGCAGCCTTGCCCTGCCCGGATCGGTCGAACTGACCGCCCTTGGCACCGCGCATATGGCAGCCGAGGCGGCAGGACTGGTCCTTGATCCACAGCGCCCTGCCGAACTGCTGCACCCGCGCGCCTTTCCCAAAGCTGCGCATCAGACCTTTCGGCAGGCGCGCCTTGCCGTCGAAAGTTTTGGCGCGGCGCGACCCGTCAACAGTTTGTAACAATTCCCGACCCCCCGGCGAATGGCCCCCTATGGCGGACCAATCCGCATTTGATGGGCGTTGTTGCGCAATTCGAGCTTGAGGCGTGACGCCCCCTTGCCCCCTTGAGTTCATGCCACGCGGACGATCTCGGCGGTGCCGAGTGCGTTGAAGCGGTTGATGAGGGCGACGCGGATCTGGATTTCGGCGGTCTGGCTGTCGGGGTGCTTTGCGGCGATGCGCTCGCCGAAGGCTTTGAGGCAGCGCATCTTCGCCTCGATCCGGCTTCGGACATGATACCCGGTCCAGCGCTTCCAGAATGCCCGGCCGTAGTGCCGGGTGGCGCGCAGGGTTTCGTTGCGGGCGATCGCGGCGGGGCAGTCCTCTTTCCAGGGGCGCCCGTTCTTGCGGATCGGGATGATCGCGGTGGCCCGCCGGTCGATGATGGCGGTGTGGCAGCGGCGCGTGTCATAGGCGCCATCCATTGCCCGGCAGGCGATGCTTGCATCGCCGAGAGGGGGCGGTCACGGTGCCGATCTCTTCGCCGTCCGGGATCTGGTCCAGCAGCTCTGGCAAAACCCCTCGCCGGTTCGCTCGAACCGGTGGCGCTCACCGGCTCGATGTCACCATCACTGCTGGGGGTGAACTCCCGGGGTTTGATCCGCAGGTTCAGCTCCAGTTCGCGGTAGATCCGATAGACCCGCTTGTGGTTCCATGGGTGCCCTTTGACGTTACGCAGATGCAGGAAACACAGGCCAAAACCCCAGGTCTTGCGGGCATCGGTCAGCCCGACCAGCAGATCGGCGATCTCCTCGTTCTCGGCCTTCAGCTTTGGGCCATAGCGATAGCAGGTCTCGCTCACCCCAAAGGCACGGCAGGCTAGCGCAACGCTCGCTCCTCGTCGCGCCACTGCATTCTCGGCCATCTCGCGGCGTTGAGATGGTCGCGTCACTTTTTTCCAAGAGCCTCCTTCAGCAGATCGGCCTGCATGCTCAGGTCCGCATACATCCGCTTCAACCGCCGGTTCTCCCTCGCCATTGTCTCTCGGACCAATGGCGTTCCAATGGCTCGATCCATCGCCTTCATCTGGCTGATCAGGGACGCATCCATCCCGCCATACTTCGCGCGCCATTTGTAGAACGACGCGTTGCTCATCCCATGCTTGCGGCACAGCTCGGCCACCGGCACACCGCCTTCGGCCTGACGCTTGATCGCGATGCTCTGCGCCTCAGTGTATCTGCTTGTCTTCATTCAGAATTTTATCATGCATATTGCCGAGAAAACTCTACTTATGCAGCCCCTTAATTTCGGGGGGGATTACGCAGCAGGTTCATCAGGTCCGCTGCCGGAGGGCATAAACCGTTAGTGTGATGTCGGCCGGGGTGCGTTGCGGGCTCGGCGGCAGATCATAAAGTATCATGTCGGTGCGCTTGGCCTCGATCCACCGCGCGCCGCCATCGGTGAACCGGGCCAGTACATAGTCAGGCGTCCGGCCGTCATGTTTCAGGCGGATCACGTCGGTCGTGTCCAATGCCGACCGGGATGGAGGAAAGGCGAATACCGCGACCCCGCTCCCCACCCAGTCCTCAAAAAAGCTTCTGGCATGCTGCCCCATCCGCCAAGGCAGCGGGATGAACAATCGAGAATTGCTCTCTCGGCACCCGGGCGGTATCCACGGTTACCCGCCGCGCCCCGACCGACAGCGCGCCATAGTCCTCGTCCGGCATCAGCAAGCGCCATTCCAAGCCGCGCGGCAGTTCGGTTTCCTGCGCGCGGGTGAAACTGATGTCCTCCGCATTCCGGTCGGTGATCACCAGCGTGTCGGCGGCAATCTGCGCCACGGCGGCGCGGCCGCGGGGCACAAATCGCTATTGGCCGGAGGTCTCGACAACATCGAAGCTATAGAATTGCGCCAGCGGGGCGATCGACGCGCTGGCGCTTTCAATGGCGGTGATAGCGTAGCCCCGCACGGTGGCCGCCAGTTGCGACACGTCGATCAGGTTGAGGGGCACACTTCGGACTGGCAGAGTTCGCGCACCGGTTCGGCGAGGCCACAACCGCCAATCCGGCCGGTCAACCAAGTCTCCAAGCGGGAATTGTCGACATCGGACCAGATATCGGACCAGATATCGGACCAGATATCGGAGCGGACCGGAAAAGCCGGATAGGGCCGGGCATCCCATGTCCAGATCGCGGTCTCGGCGGTGTTTATCATCCGGGCGAAAAAGAGCCCCGATGCCGGGTATTTGGCTGGGGCATTCAAGTAGGGATAGAGCGCCTCGATGTAGCGGCGCTGCACCGGGTCATCCTGACAGCCGCGCGAGAAATACGGCAGGAAGGACTCGGACGATTTTTTATCATGGATGATGTTCGGCTGGTTGGTGCCGCGATCAACCGCGGGCGCCCCGAGTTAGGGCGTCGTGCTCAAGAGGTTCGGTTCCAAACAGGTCCGCTCTGATGGGTGTATCGTCTTTCCAAAGATCGTGGGCAACACCTTGGCTTGCCACGAAAGCATCCGGCGCATGGTGCGCGGCACGTCTCGGGCCTTGGCTACCGGCATCGTGTCGGAATTGCAGGCGCCTGCAGGAAATACCGGCGCTGGCGCTGACCGGAGTTGCGCGTCGGTTTTGTGGGTGACCAACGCGGCAACTGCGTCGCTAACGGCCGTGCGCGGAAGAAGGTCGCCCTGCACCCGGCGCGTCATTGCGGTCCACTAGCTTTCAATCTGATCCCATTCCATTTGGTGTCGCCCTTCGGTCATGGCAGCGCCCAGAACTTCGCGCCCGGAACTTCGCGCCCGGTGCCTGTGACGGCACGTCGTTCCATGCCAAACCAAATCCGGGCGTGTCTTTACCGGGGTCTTGGTGCCGGGTGTGTTCTGCACCATCCGGACGCACAGGCTGGCGCTGTGCGGATTTACGCCCCGGGCATGCCTCGCCGCGTGGGTTGCGGTCGGGCGTCCTGACGCAGGCGGTGCTGGACGGCGCGCCGGTACAGGCTGCAAGGCGCTTGTCGTTGCATCGGTCAATGGCACCGGCCCAGCGGTATCATGATGATGTGGAAATCGGGGATCACCTTGCGACCGATCTGATAGAGTGGCTGTTTTGGGTGCCTTGGACTGGAATTCAGGTCAGCCGTGCGAGCAGCCCCAGCAACGCCGCACGCTCAACGGGCGACAATGGTGCCAGCGTGCGGTCAGATACCGCAAGCCCTGCCGCAAGCAGGCTTTCCAGCAGGACGCGCCCGGCGTCGGTCAAGGCCACCGTCAACCGTCGGCGGTCGTCGGGGTCGGCAGCCGTGATGGCCAGACCATGCCGCACCAGCCTGTCCACCACTCCCTTGATCGTTGCCGCATCCATCGCCGTGGCACGGCCAAGATGGTTCTGCGACAACGGTCCAAGTTCTTGCAGCCGCGCCAGCACCGCGAACTGCGTGGTGGTGATCTGCGGTATCGCTTCTGAAAATATGGCCAGATGCCGCTGCGTCACGCGGCGCAGGACGTAACCGATCTGGGCATCCAGATCATAGACCGGCACTGCTTTTTTCATTCTCTCCGGATAGCCACGCAAACGGCACAGTGCAAGGCGGTTGACAGCGGGCAGGCTGCCGCGACAGTATGTTTGCACACAAATGATTTGGCGCATCTGCCGCGCCGGGACCAGCCCTGCATGACACCCTATTTTCGTCCTGCCAGCCTTCCCGAAGCCCTTGCCGGGCTGGCGCAGGGGCCGCTTGTTCTGGCTGGCGGCACCGACGTGTATCCCGCCACGCAAGCGCAGGCCTTGACGCGTCCGGTGCTGGATATCACTGCCGTCACCGGCCTGCGGGGTATCACGGCGGGTCCAGCAGGGCTGCGGATCGGCGCTTGTACCACATGGGCCGATATCATCGCCGCCGACCTGCCGCCTGCCTGCCGCGCGCTGCAAGCGGCAGCGGCCGAGGTTGGGGGGCCGCAGATCCAGAACTCTGGCACGATCGGGGGAAATCTGTGCAACGCCTCCCCCGCCGCAGACGGAGTGCCGCCCCTGCTGGTGTTGGATGCGGTCGTGGAATTGGTATCGGCGCGGGGGGTGCGGCGGCTTGCGCTGGCAGATTTCCTGACCGGGCCGCGCCAGACTGCGCGCCAGCCCGATGAACTGCTGGTGGCGGTGCTGATCCCGTCTGCGGCGCTGGAGGGCAAGGCCGCGTTTCTGAAGCTGGGCGCGCGGGCTTATCTGGTGATCTCGATTGCCATGGTGGCGGTGCGGCTGGTGGTGGCGAATGGTGTGGTGCGGCAGGCGGCGCTGGCTGTGGGGTCGTGCAGCGCCGTGGCCCGGCGTTTGCCGGGGGTGGAGGCGGATTTGATTGGCGCACCCCTGGCTGGCGCCCGCATCGCCGATGCCGCAGTGGCAGCTGCATTGGCCCCGCTGGATGACCTGCGTGCAACGGCGGATTACCGGGCCGGGGCGGCGGCTGAATTGTTGCGCCGTGCCGTGGCGGAACTTGCAAAGGGATACGCATGAGCCTTGGCTTCACCCTGAACGGCACTGCGGTTGTGCTGGACGCCGACCCGGGCCGCCGCCTGTCGGATGTGCTGCGCGAAACGGCAGGGTTGCGCGGGACCAAGGTGGGCTGCGATGCCGGTGATTGCGGGTCCTGCACTGTGTTGGTGGACGGGGATGCTGTCTGCGCATGCCTGATGCCTGCCGCCCGCGCCGAAGGCTGTTTTGTGGAAACGGTCGAAGGGACGGGTGCCACATTGACCCGCCTGCGCGCGTCGTTCCTGCGCCATGGCGCGGCACAATGCGGCATCTGCACGCCGGGGATGCTGATGGCCGCCGTGGCCCTGCTGCGGGTCGTGCCAAACCCGACCGGGGCCGAGGCCGAGGCAGCACTTGCGGGGGTTTTGTGCCGCTGCACCGGGTATCGCAAGATCCTTGCGGCGGTGTGCGATACCGCGGATGAACCGCCAGCCCCGGTGGCTCTGCCGGGGAAAGCCGTCGGCATGCGGCTGGCGCGGCTTGACGGTGCCGCAAAGGTAGCGGGCGATGATTTCGGTGCGGATGTGTGGCTCCCTGGCGGGCTGCTGCTGAAGGCGCTGCGGTCACCGCATCACCGCGCGGGTTTCCGTCTGGGCGATGTGGCGGGGTGGATGGCGGCGCGCGGCAATGTAGCGGGGGTGTTCACCGCCGCCGACATTCCGGGTGTCAACCGCTTTGGCGTGATCGCGCCATTTGCCGATCAGCCCGCGCTGGCCGAAACCGAGTCGCGTTTCCGGGGCGAGGCGGTCGCGCTGGTGGCGTTTGACGATGACGGCGGCGCGCATGATCTGACTGATTTCCCGGTGGAATGGCAGGTTCTGCCGCATCTGCTTGATCCAGCCCATGCGGAAGCGCCCGGTGCGCCGCAGCTTCACCATCATCGCCCCGGCAACCGGCTGACGCAGGGGCGGGTGCATCGGGGGGACGCTGTCGCGGCGCTGACCACATCGGCGCATGTGGTCAGCGGAGCGATGGAAACCGCTTTCGTCGAACACGCCTGTATCGAACCCGAGGCCGGTGCCGCGTGGCTGGACGGCGACACGCTGGTAATCCGGGCCTGCACGCAAGCGCCGGTCATGGACCGCGACGATTGCTGTGCCATCCTCGCGTTGCCGCCAGACAGGCTGCGCATCATCCCTTCGGCGGTCGGAGGTGGCTTTGGGTCGAAACTGGATGTCAGCCTGCAACCCTTGCTGGGGCTGGCGGTCCTGAAAACCGGCCGGCCTGCCCGGATGGTTTATACCCGTGCGGAATCCATGGCTTCCACCACCAAACGCCACCCGGCGCGGATGCAGGCCAGCATCGGGTGCGACGCGCAGGGGCGGGTGACGGCGATGACCTTTGACGGGTTGTTCGATACCGGCGCTTATGCAAGCTGGGGGCCGACGGTGGCGAACCGCGTGCCCGTCCACGCCTCTGGTCCCTACCTGACGCCGCATATCACGGCGCAGGCGCGGGCGGTGCATACCAACGGCCCGGTCTCGGGGGCGTTCCGGGGCTTTGGCGTGCCACAGGCGGCAATCATGCAAGAAACGTTGTATGACCGGCTGGCCGACGTTGCGGGGCTGGACCGTCTGGCGTTTCGACTGCTGAACGCGCTGCGCAATGGCGACACGACCGGCACGGGTCAGGTGGTGCAGGCGGCGGGGATTGCAGAGTGTCTGGAGACGCTGCGTGGCCCGTGGGCGCGCGCGCTGGCCGCCGCTGCCGCCGCGAATAAGCAACCCGGTCCCATGCGCCGCGGGGTGGGGGTGGCGTCGTGCTGGTATGGCTGCGGCAACACCTCGCTGCCCAACCCCTCGACCATACGTCTGGGGTTTCGGGCCGATGGCACATTGGTCCTGCATCAGGGGGCGACGGACATCGGGCAGGGGTCCAACACCGTCATCACCCAGATTGCCGCCGATGCTTTGGGTCTGCCGGTGGCGGATTTCACCCTGATCGGCCCCGATACGTTTCTTACGCCGGATGCGGGCAAAACCTCGGCTTCGCGCCAGACGTTCGTGACCGGGCGGGCCGCGCTGGCGGCGGGGCTATCGCTGCGCGCGGCCATCCTGCGGCTTGCGAATATGAGCGACGGCGCGCGGCTGCTGCAGGAGGGCGCCACGATCATCGCCACCGAAGGCGCGGCCCAAAGGGTGATCGACCTTGCGGCCCTGCCCGCCGATGTGCGCGGATTTGCACTGTCGGCCGAGGAAACCTACAACCCGCCCACCACCGCGCTGGATGCGAACGGTCAGGGTATGCCTTATGCCGTTTACGGCTATGGCGCGCAGATGGTGGAACTGGCGGTGGACATGGCGCTTGGCGCCGTTCACCTGCTGAACATCACGGCGGCCCATGATGTGGGCCGCGCGATCAACCCGCTCCTCGTCGAAGGCCAGATTGAAGGCGGAATTGCGCAGGGCATCGGCCTTGCGCTGATGGAAGAGTATATTCCGGGCCGCACCGAAAACCTGCATGACTACCTCATCCCCACGACCGGCGACGTGCCGCCCGTGCAGTCGATCCTGGTCGAAGTGCCCGACCCGGAAGGCCCGATGGGTGCAAAGGGTCTGGGCGAGCATGTGCTTATCCCCACGGCGCCGGCGATCCTGAACGCGATCCGCCATGCCACGGGGGCCGAGATCACCCGCCTTCCCGCGCTGCCGCACCGCGTGCTGGCCGCGATACGAAAGGCGAACCCATGACCGGCGCCAATGTCGCTTCCTCTGGCGCGGCACCTCAGAAAATCCGCTGCGATGCCTGCCCGGTCATGTGCTTTATCGCCCCCGGCCAGACCGGAGCCTGCGACCGTTATGCCAACGCGGATGGCCGGATCGTCCGCACCGATCCTGTCGTCTTGCTGTCGCGCACACTGGAAGGCGGGGGACGGGTGATCCCTTTCGCGACTTCGGATTGGGACGGCGAGATGGTGGCCCCGGCGGATACTTTCGTGACCGGCATCGGGTCCGGGACTACATATCCCGATTACAAACCCGCGCCCTTTATTGTGTCTTCGGTTGTCGAGGGGGCCGATATGGTCACGGTCGTGACCGAAGCGATTTTCAGCTATTGCGGCGTCAAGGTGAAGATCGACACCGACCGGTATCTGGGGCGGGAAGGTGCGGTGATCCGCGCTGGCGGCGAAGCCATCGGTCATGTCACCACCGCGGAATATGGCAGCCAGATGCTGTCGATCGGCGGGGTGCATCACCTGACCGGCGGATCGAAATCCGAAGGACGGCAGACCTGCGCCGCGATGCTCGCGCTGTGCAACGGTCAGGCGGTGGAACTGACGATTGACGGCGGGTCCACCCTTACCGTGCAGGCCGGAGCGGCCCCGATCGTGGACGGTGTGACGGAACGGCGGATGCGGGTCGGCTGCGGGTCGGCCACCATCGGGATGTTTGCCGCGCAGTGGCAGGGGTTGGTGGATGAGGTGGTGGTGGTCGATGATCATATTACCGGGGTCGTGTCGGAACATCAGGCGGGCAAGGTGCTTGGCTGGGCCGAAACCGGCGTAAAGATACTGGGGCACCGGTCCACGCCGGGACGGTATTTCCGGGTGTCGGAACCGGGTCTGGGCTGGGGCGGCACGAAGATCAACGACCCTCTGGACATTCTGGGGCCGTGGGCTGTCCGCAAGGGTGCGCGGCCGGGCCTGACCTTGCTGATGGTGTCCACCACGGGCGAGGAGTTTGCTTATTACGAGTTGGACGATGCCTTGCAACCGCAGCGTCGCGATCTGCCGGACGCGCTGACCGCCACCGTCGCCCTGATTGCCGAGAATTGCGAACCGTCGCTGTGCACCGTGCTGTTTGTCGGCGGGGCAGGGGGGTCTTTGCGCGCGGGCGTCACGCAAAACCCGGTGCGGCTGACCCGTTCGGTGCAGGCCGGTGCGACGCGCCTGACCAGCGGCGGGGCCGAGTGTTTCATCTGGCCGGGCGGTGGCATCACCTTCATGGTGGATGTGACCCGTCTGCCACCCGGGGCGTTTGGCTATGTGCCCACGCCCGCGTTGGTGGCCCCGTTGGAGTTTACCCTGCCACGCGCGGCCTACCTCGCCATGGGCGGGCACGATGCCGCGATCCGGTCGCTGGCCGAAGTGGTGGCCGAGGGCGGCGAATATGTCACTGCAGGCCGGCTTGCGGGCCGGCTTGCGCATTGGCCCGAGGACCGGACATGACGCGCACCGGACCGCAGGCGCACCTGCTGCCGGACGGGCGGCTGCACCTTCACCATGGGCCAATTGATCTGGTGATCGGCGTGTTTGGGCCGGGAGACTTTGCCGCCGCCCATGCCCGTGCGGTGGCGCGGTTTGACGGGCTGCTGGAAAGCCTCGTGGCGGAGCTGCCTGCCCTGCGGGCCGGGCGTGCCACGCTGCATGGCGCTGTTGCGCGGACCATGGCGGCGGCGGTTGCCCCGTACCGTCCTGCGTTCATCACGCCGATGGCGGCAGTGGCGGGGGCGGTGGCCGATGCGGTATTGGAAGCCGTCAAGGGCCCCGGCATCACCCGAGCCTATGTGAACAACGGTGGCGATATCGCGCTGCATCTGGAACCGGGCGAATGCCTGACCGCCGCAATTGCCGCCGGTGCCGGGAAGCCCGGCCGCGTAACGATCCACCACCACGACCGGGTGCGTGGCGTCGCCACATCCGGCTGGCGTGGCCGCAGTTTCTCGCTGGGCATTGCCGATGCCGTAACGGTGCTGGCCCCAACCGCTGCCATGGCCGACGCCTCCGCAACCATGATCGCCAACGCCGTCGATCTGCCCGGCCACCCGGCCATCGCCCGCGCCCCGGCACATGATCTGCAATCTGACAGCGACCTCGGCCCGCGACTTGTGATCACTGCCGTCGGCCCTCTGACGCCGTCCGAAGGTGCGCGGGCACTGGACCGGGGCGCGGATTTCGCGCACACCCTTTTACAACGCGGGTTGATTGCCGGGGCGGCCCTGTTCCTGAATGAGGCTTCCCGCACACTTGGGCACGTCGCGCTGCCCATCGGAACGGAGCTTTGCCATGCCTGATTTCACCTTGCGCAAAATGTCGGTGCTGATCGACGAGATCCACCATGAAGGCGGGCCGTCACCTGCCTTTCCCCGCCTGCGTGGCGCAATCATGGCGGTGGTCAAGAACCCTTTCGCAGGGGCCTGGTTCGCCGATCTGCAAGCGGCGATGGAAGATCTCAAACCGCTTGGCCTTGCGATGACCGACCGGCTTATCGTGGCGCTTGGCGGTGTGGATGGCATCGACGGCTACGGCAAGGGCGCCATGGTCGGCGCTGCGGGCGAATCGGAACATGGCGCGCTGTGGCACGTGCCGGGCGGTTATGCGATGCGCGCTCGGCTTGGCGAAAGCCGCGCTATCGTGCCGTCGGCGATGAAAGTGGCGGGGCTTGGCGGCAGCCTTGACGTGCCGCTTGCCCATATAAACGCGGCCTATGTCCGCAGCCATTTCGACGCGATGACCGTCACTGTTCCCGATGGTCCCAAAGCCGACGAGATCGTTCTGGTGCTGGCGATGTCCAAGGGCGGGCGGATCCATTCGCGCATGGGCGGGCTGGAGGTCCGGGACATCAAGGGCGAGGACGGTCTGCGCTGATGCGCGGGCTTTGCGCCCTGTCGGTTCTGGTGCCGGGTGCGGCGCTCGCCTGCGCCTTGCCGCCGTCGGTGGTGATGACGCTGCCGACCGGCTATTACATGACCGGGGCTGCGGCGACGGTGGCTGTGACGGCGCTGCTGGCCTCGGCACGGCTGCCCGCAATGCGGGCGGTGCGGCTATGGGAGCGGCGGGTGCTGATCCCGGCGGACGTGACAAGCTATGCAGCATTTGTGCTGTTCCTCGGGTTGCTGATGGTGGGTTTCTTTGGTGACCGTGACCCGCTGCACAACCTGCTGACGCTGGTGTTCTGGACCGTGGTGTGGGTGGCGCTGCCGCTGGCGTCGCTGATCTTTGGCAACCTGTGGCGGGCGGTGAACCCGTGGACGGCCCCGGTGCGGATTGCGCGGGTGTTGCTGGGGCGGACGGGGGGGATCGGGCTGGCGCGCTGGGGCTTCTGGCCGGCTGTCGCGGGCTATCTGGGATTTGCGTGGTTCGAGATTGTGTCCCTGTCGCCCGATGACCCTTTTGTGCTGGCCAGGCTGGCGCTGATCTATTGGGTGGCAATTTTCACGCTGGCGGTGCTGGAGGGCGAGGATTGGCTGCAAAGCGGTGAATTTCTGACCGTTTACTTTGGCTTGCTGGCGAAAATCGCGCCGCTGTGGCTGGAGATATCGGGCCGTCGTGCCGCGCTGATGGCGGGCTGGCCGGGCACGCAGGTGCTGGCGATGCGGGGATTGCCGCCTTCGGCCATTGCCTTTGTCACGCTGGCGCTGGCGGCGCTGACGTTTGACGGACTGGCAAAGACGTTTCTGTGGTTGTGGCTGATCGGGGTCAACCCGTTGGAGTTTCCAGGCCGCTCGGCGGTGATGGAGGTCAATACGGCGGGGTTGCTCGCGGTGTGGGCGTTGACTGCGGGCACCATACTGGGCGCGCTGGCGCTTGGCCGCCGCATGGCAGGCAGCGGGCGGGAGGCTGCGCCGGTCATGCTCAGTTTCCTTGCCATTGCCGCAGGTTACCATGGCGCGCATTATCTGGTGACACTGCTGACAGTCGGCCAATACACCCTTGCCGCACTGAATGACCCGTTCTTTCGCGGCGACTCCATTCTGGGATTGCCTGCGTTTTATGTGTCATTCGGCTTTCTCGGTGACCGCTGGTTCATGACGCTGATCTGGAACCTGCAATTCGCGGCGATCCTGGGCGCGCATGTGCTTGCGGTTGTTTTGGGGCTGCATCTTTCTCTCAGGTCACCTGCTGCCCGCCCGTTGGCGCATTTGCCGATGACCGCGCTTATGGTCGGCTATACGGTGCTGGGATTGTGGTTGCTTTCCTCACCCACAGGGGCATGACGCGTCTGCGTTTGAAAAAGATCAGAAATAATTGGACTTTTTGTTTGCATGCACACATTCTTTCCGCAAGACGCGGGTTCACCTGAACAATCAGGGCGCAGCAACAGCCACGAGTCACCTTTCAACAGCGGAGTTTACCCATGACTAAACTGATAGGTCTCAATCCTTCACGGCGCACGGTTCTTACCGGTCTGGCGGCCAGCTGTGGCGCGCTTGTTGCGGCGGGCGCATTTCCCGGCTTTGTGCAGGCGCAAACTTCGGCACCGATCAAGCTGGGGTTCCAGCTGCACCGCACCGGCATCGGCGCGGCGTATGGCCGCTGGTATGAACGCACGGCGCAGGCGGCGTTGAAAATGATGAATGACGCTGGTGGCATCAACGGCCGCCCGGTCGAAATCGTTTTCGAAGACGATGGCACGGACCCCAAGCGCGGGTCCGAGGTGGTGGAAAAGCTGGTCAATCAGGCAGGTGTGGAT
>Ga0209284_10005827_pt1 | contig 12395 bp, 10 predicted proteins | sample FRY03_FD_187211 | JGI IMG/M metagenome (GOLD analysis project Ga0209284, IMG submission 187211) | Freshwater microbial communities from Lake Fryxell liftoff mats and glacier meltwater in Antarctica - FRY-03 (SPAdes) (version 2) | ecosystem: Environmental > Aquatic > Freshwater > Ice > Glacier... | reverse complement strand
GAGCCGCGCGCCACGGATGATGTTGCCGCCGCCGACGACCACGGAAAGTTGCAATCCATCGACCATGGCGCTGGCGATTTCACTTGCGATGTTCGAGAGCTCATCGGGCTGAATGCCAAAGGATCCTTCCGCTGCGAAACTCTCTCCACTCAACTTGAGAAGGACTCGGCGGTATCGATTGCGATCGGCGCTGGGAGGCATGATCATGGTGCGCAAGACTACAATCTCTCGAGGACCACTGGCGGTCACCACTCCACCTGCGACGATGCAAAGTATGAACCGAGATCGATCGAAAAAGAGTTCCGTTTCATGGATCTGGATCGGGCTGGCAATATCCCTTCCGATTCACGCCATCTTGTTGGTGATCTTGTCGAGTATCGGTGTGGGAGTTGGCGAATCGACTGGGAATGCCACGCCGAGTTTCGAGGTTGCATTGATCGACGCCGATCCACTCGAGCCGTCGGCTGACTCATCTATGGCTGGTGGCGATGCGACTCCTGAAGTTCGGCCGCCGCAAGCAGATGCGAACTCGTCAGATCCAAGCATCTTTGGATTGCCAGATCCAACTGGAAATGATCAAGGTGATGCGGCGATTGTCTCGGCTGGGGCCGAGGGTCTTTTTTCAACAGGCGGTGGCGGCGGAGACGGAGGTCTCGGCGACGGCACGGGTGCGACGACGACATTTTTCGGCGTGAGCGGTCGCGGCAAACGCGTGGGGTATGTCGTCGACAAGTCGGGTTCGATGGGAATCGATGGTCGCATGCGAAAGGCGAAGGGAGAGATTATTCAGAGCATCACGGCACTTCCCGACTTTGCGTCAGTGTGCGTGGCCATGTTCGACGATGATTTTCAGACGATTGATCGCGAGCGCGGATTCGTCAAGTGCCGTGACGCATCGATGGCGCGGCTGAAGATGTGGGTCGAGAGCGTGGCGCAGAGCGGTGGAACGAATCCAGTTCCCGCATTTCAATTCCTCTTCTCCCGCACAGAGCGCCCCGATGTCGTCTTCTTTATGAGTGACGGAGAAATTCCACCCGACGCGGCGGATGAAATTCTCAGATTGAATCGACGAGGTCCCAATACCGTCATCCATTGCATTGCATTCGGTCAGGCGGCTGCGACGGCACCACTGCGGCGAATTGCTAGCGAAACTGGCGGAACTTTTTCAATTTCAGCTTCGAGGCAAGCGCCGTGAAATATGGACTCTGCTGCTGTTGGTTGTTGCTTGCAACTGCGAGCGCCGCGACGCAATCCGATACTTGCGTCATCGATTTTCGCGATGGTGGTGGCCGCAAGGAAGGCAGTCGTGTGTCCGAGTCCGCCGATGGGATTGAGATTCAAGTGGGCGCGGTCGACGAGGCTGGGGCGCATTCTCAGTTCATTCGCTGGGATCAGATTCGCTTGTTGACCAGCGATACGACCGACAACGATCGATTGAAGCGGCTCGCCAGTGGCGAGCAATTGTGGCGTGGACGAACTCGGCTTGGGCGTGGCGACTTGAAAGCTGCGCGCGAATGTTTCACCGCCGCAGTCGCGGTCCTCGAGCCGACCGCGCGCATGTCGAGAATGATGGCTAGTGAAGGGATTGCGCGAACTGCGAGTGCCGCACGCGCTGACTGGTCGCGATCTCTCGAAGCGGCCTTGACCACGGCCATGCTGCGAAGTCGTTTCGCCGCGCCAGGTTCTTGGATTGCCAAGAGGGATGAATTGGACAGTGAATATGGATTGATGTTGTCCGTGCCGCCTGTCTGGATGGACGGCGATTCAGCCAAGCGTGCGCACGACGCACTCGCTGCTGCGGCGGATCGCGAGCGATTAGCAAACGATCTTGGCTTGGCTCAGTTGTTGGCCGATGCGGGGCGCATCGCCGCAGCGGATGCTGGTCTTGCACAACCACCTGCGACGGTCAATCGTGATGCAAAGGCAGATCCCCTCGAGGAGATTGCCAAGCGCGAGCAGTGGTCGTCGAGCAATTCGCAGCGCATCGCTGGCAAGAAAGGTGCGCGCCTGGTGTCTCTGTGGGCCGACGCGGTCTCGTCTGATCCTGCCGCACGCAAGCGCAGTCGACAATCGCTGGCGCAGATGACGAAAAGTGCGGAGGGCAAACTTCGTCTTTGGGCGATCTATGCGGAGGGTCGCAGCTTCGCCATGGAGAGTGATCCTGAGGAAGTCCGCAGAGGTGTTGGCAAAATGTTGTTGATTCCTGCGGCATATGGATCGGAAATCCCTCGGCTATCAGAGGCGGCATTGGCGCAGTCGGCGATTGCACTCGCGCGCATCCAAGACGACGAGGCGGCTGCGACACTACGCCGAATCAAGAGCGAATATGAATCGGAGTTCAGCGGACGAATCGAACCTCAACAAGGAGATGGATATTGAGTTTCTTTAAGTACATCGAAGGCGGCGGAGTCATTGGATATGTCATTCTTGCGCTCAGCATCGTGGGGTTGGCATTTGCCATCTCTGCGATTTTTCGAACGCGGCGCAGTCAACTTGTGCCCGACGAACAAGTGAAAGACATTCGCGCTCAGGCTGATGCAGGTGATTTTCAGCAGGCACTCAAAGATTGTCGCAGTCCAGAAGGCGACAGCTTTCTTGGTCGCATTGCAGCGGCTGGGATCGATCGATCGCTGCGCGGCCCGCTGGGAGGATTGGAGGCGCGCGCGGCAATGGAAGACGCCGGCGAAGATGAAACCGCGCGACTCTTTCGGGTCATTGATCCCATCGCCGTGATCGCGAGCGTTGCGCCGCTGTTGGGTTTGTTGGGAACAGTGCAGGGAATGATTGGAGCATTTGAAACGGTCGCGGGTACCGCTGCGCGCAGCAGTTCCTATTACGAGACGCTCGCTGCGAACATCAGCATTGCGCTCATCACCACGTTTCAAGGTTTGGTCGTCGCGATTCCATGCGTGATGGTGCACTCGTGGCTTCGCAATCGAATCGATCGTGCGGCATCGGAGGCTGGTCGCGCGCTCGAGCCACTGGCCATGTCGCTCGAGCGGATCGGCATCGGATTTTCACAATCCAATGGATCGCACGGAGGCGGTGCGGCGTGAAAATCGGACGCCGTCGATATGGAGTTGCGATATTGGATATGACTCCGATGATCGATGTCGTTTTTCTGTTGCTCATATTCTTTTTGACAACTGCGCAGATGGCGCAGATGGCGTCATCCCCCGTCAGCTTGCCAGTGGAGGCTGGAAACGCACAGGAATCAGCGGGTTCATCGGGACTGGTCGTCAACATCGATTCAGCCGGAGTGATCACCGTTCTCGATCAATCCCTTGAAGTCGTGGATGTGATGCGCCTGGCAAAGGAAGTTCTCGCTCGTGATCCTGTGGCGGTTCCTGTGATCCGTGCGGATCGGCGCGCACCTGCGGCACGGCTGAATGAAGTGGTCGAAGCTCTTCGCAGTGGTGGCTGTCATGCGGTGCGAGTTGCGACATCTGCTGCCAAGGAGCATCAGCCATGAAAATTGGTGAGCGATCGCGCCGAGGTGCGCATGGTCCGATTTCCCTCAGCATGACCAGCATGATTGACGCCACATTTCTTCTGTTGGCGTACTTCATTTTCACCACGATCGCTGGAGATCAGGAGTCGCAGTTGATGGCGGATGTTTCGGCTGCTCGATCTGGAACGGGGGCTTCCGCGTTGAGTCCGCAGATTGTGGATGTTGAATTGGATGGCAGCGCCACCGTCTTTCGGATTGGTTCGCATGCGGTGCGCACACGAGAGGAGTTAACTGGAGTGCTGAAGAAATTGCCTCACGACATCGGTGTTGTGGTGCGCGTGCATGCCGGGCCGGATGTTGCCGCCGTCGCAGCGGCGATGCAAGCGGCGCAAGATGCGGGATTCACCAAGGTGTCTTATGTCGCAGCATCAAAGTGAAAGCATCCGATCGACCGCAGCCTGGTGCCGCGCAGGTTTCTTGATGGCTTATGCGATTGCCCTTGCGGTCTCGTTGTTCACGCAACAATCTGCCGCCGCTGCAACACGAGTGCGCAGTGATGATGAGCAGCGCGCCGACGAGTCGACCGCATTGACCGAGTGGCTTGCACAGGCGGGGCTTGACGAAATTCTTGCCGCAGTGCTCGACGATCAGGTCAGAAAATCGACATCGTCCAATCCATCTGCGGTCGCGCGATTGTCCGATGCATACATCCGATTGGTTGGTGGGGCATCCGATGAAGACCGTGTCGCCGACCTGCGCGTTCGAATCGAAAAGTTTCTCAACCGCAATCCGGGCGCAGATCAATTCAAATTGCGGCTGGCAATGGGGCGTGCGGATTATCGCATGGCACTTCGTGGCATCGAGCGCCTGCGACAAGGGCAGATCGACAAGAATGACAAGGCCAGAACGGCGGCGTCGTTGCTGCACGCACTTCAGTCGTTTGATCAACTCGCAGATCAGCTCAACAAGCAGCTCAATGTACAGGCGTTGTTGGCCGCCGGCGCTGATGAGCAACAGAAGATTGCGCTGGCATCTCAAGTGAGCGATGCGTCAGACCTGCTGCTTGGCACGCGTTTTCTTCGAACATGGTGTCGATATTGGCTGCTGTGGATTGATCGACCGACGGTCACTGCTCCACTCGGCGCGTCATCTCCATGGCCGAAGCAAGCCGATGAAGTTGTCGCAGCGTGGTCCGACTTGCTCGAGACCGGCAAGGCATCGCCTGAGCCGATGGATTGTTCGGTTGATCTGCTGTCCGAGGAGTATTACGCACAGTCGATTCTTGGAATGGCATTGTCCAAGTCACTGCAGAGCAATTTTTCTGTTGGCGATGGATGGTTCAAACTGCTGCAGCAACCTGGAGTATGGTCAGGGTTGGTCGATTTTGCACCGTGGTATCTCCAAGCCTTGGTGGATTGCGGCGAATACAAGGGTGCACGGAATTTTCTAAATCGCAATGCGGAGCAATTGAATTGCCCTGCGGTTGTTGGCGCTGCGATTCGCGCAGTGGAAGAGTCGGCCAATTCTTTGGATGCGATTGAACTGGCCAAAGCCGCCGTGGAAGTCGCGGCAATTCAGAGTGACTTTGCATCTGTGGGACGCATCGCGCGTCGTGTGCCAAGCTTGGCACAAGGAACTGGATTCGCTGCATGTCTTGCACGAGGGATCGACTGGTATGACCAAGGTCGAATTGCCACCGACTCCAAACTCAAGAAGGCGTGCTTGGAAAGGGCGTCGACAGAACTCTTGAGCGCTATCGCTGCTGCGTCGTTGCAGCAGGGCATGCCGGGCATGCCGGGCATGCCAGTCACGCCGATCACGCCGATCACGCCGATCACGCCGATCACGCCGATCATGCACGGCCGTCCATCCACTGCGGCAGTGCAGGAACTATTGGGATGGTCGCAACTTGGTTCGGGTCATGCGTGCGAGGCGGCAGAATCGTTTGTGCTTGCGGCGAATCAACTTTCAGGAACTCGCGCGGATGAAGCACTGTGGATGGCGGCTGAGAGTCTTTCCCAGGGTGGTTGTCCCAATGCGCTGAGTGGCAAGGACGCGCGTGGATTCGTCTTGGCACGGGAATATCTCGCGCGATTTGAGTCTGGCAATCATGCAGCAAGCGCGGCGGCGATTTTGGCCAAGGCGCCAGATGCTGAGAAAGATTCGGTCTTGGTCGATCGACTCTTGCGCGATGCAATGCGGGCGGAGGCGTCGAGTTTTGAACGAGAATCCGCGGCATCATTGCTCTATAAAAGATTTCGAGCCGCTGCAGGCGCCGACCGCGCAAGTGAAGCAGGTCGACTCTTGAGCGTGCCGCTGCGACGGATCGGTGACTGGTCCAGCGGTTCGATTGATATTGTGGCGCGACAGCAGTTGGAGTGCGCGCTCGATCCGGCGGTGTTGCAAGTCAAGCGCGCTGTTGAATTGCTGGCGATCATCGAATCGAAGTATCCAATCGGCCAAGAGCCGATGGAGTTTCGATGTGAACTCGCGACACGCCGTCTCGTCGTGGCATTCGCCAAGCAAGATTTTCCTGCGGCACTCGACGCCATCGCAACCGTTCGTTCGGTCGCAGATGAGCAGTGGCGTCCAGTCGCAGAAGCGATCTTTGTTCGAGGGATGGAGTCAATGATCGCGCAACGATTGGTCAGCCCTCAGCAAGTTGCGCAGGGCAGGGTGGAGCTTGTTGCCGCACGACGCGCGCTTCGCGATCGTGCGCGTACGGTGGCGGATGTGCAGCGCGCCGACGCCGCAGATATTCAATTGGGATTGGCGTTGTTGAGCGCTGCGCATGCGATTCGAGCAAACGCAGCGGAGCAGATTCCAGCACCAAAGGGCGCCGACCCTCAAGCGATGGCCAAAGAAGCGCTGTCAATTGCGCGCGGGATTCTTGCCAATCGGCCAGATGATGCGCAGGCCTTCGGCTTGATGGCAGATGCGGGAATGGCATGTGGAGATTTTGATGCGGCGCATGAAGCGCTGTCGCGATTGGTGGGCGCACTTTCGAATCGTTCCGACGCGTGGTTTGAACGCAAGGCTGATTTGTGCGATCAACTGATGAGCGCGTCGAAGGTCGATGAAGTGCGCAAGATATTAACTCAGCATGTCGTGCTCGTTCCAGATTGGGGACCTGGTATCGGTGGTGCAAGATTGAAAGCGTTGGCAGAGCGTTTGGGTGTGGTTGGCACTGCTGTGCCGCAATCGCCGAGTCAGAAGAAGCCATGAGTGCAGCGCACCAACTCTTGAATGTCCCCGCTGGCGCGGATGATCACGCGTTGATCGGCGTCGCGCGTGGTTGTTCTCGCGAGCAAGTCATCGAAGCGGCTCAAGCGCGACTGCGCGTGCTCGCTGCGCATCCGCAGTCGTTGGAGGCCGATGGAAGAGCCGCGCGCTTTGACATTCGAGATGCCGCGAATCGAGTGATTGCGATGGAGGCGAAGGATCGTCGAGCACGGCGCGCAGCGGGCGCATCGGGCGCGCAGAGCGCACAGAGCGCGCAGAGCGCACAGAGCGCGCAGAGCGCACAGAGCGCGCAGAGCGCACAGCGCACACGATTACCAGATGGATTGATTGCCGCGGCGGTGCTGATGCGCCGCAACCCCCGTCGCGCGCACATGTTTTTGGCGCGGATGAAAGCGCAGGCGCAAGAGCAAGCGCAAGCGCAAGACCCAAACTTTCCGCATCGTGCCTCTCAAGATCATGACGCGATCTCAGACGAACCTCACACCTTTGACTTTCCTGAAGATCAGCAGCCCAAACAGCGGACATCGTGGTGGCTGCGTGCATTCGTCGCACTCTCGGCCATTGGATTCATTGTCGAAATTTTGTTTCTGCGTGGGCAGATGCAGGCGACGCAAGCACACGATGATGCACAGCGTGCTCAAGCGGCCGAGGTTGATGCGACCGAGGCATCGACCAAGCCCGATGAACGACCAGCGCAAGAGCGTGACCCTGCCTCGAGCGCAAAAGCTGTGACCGCTGAAAAAAGTACGACGCCCGCTGAAGTTGCTGGCCCAACTGCGGTGGCGACAAAGCCTGCCCAGAGCGCCACGAGTGAAGCCGCTCGATTGCTCCGCAGTCGCTGGCAGCGGACTGCTCGATCGGCGCTGGAAATTCCCATCGATGCGCTGCCAGCGGTGGCCACCGGTGGCGATCGACTCGATGAGCCGATTCGCCAAGCGATTGTGCTCGAGCGACTCGCTGCACTGAACTTGACGGCGCGGAAACTTGCGGATGGAGATGATCAAGCCGCAGCGGCGTTGATGGAAACCATTTCTGTTGAGCCGAACATCACGCTGCCCACACTTGTTGTTGGCGCGAGGCCGACGCCCGAGGATGGCGACGGTGAGCTGGCAAAGGCACTCGAGAGATTTCCAGGCGCGAGTCAGGGCCGCATCGGATTTTTGCGAGCCTTTCGAACGCGGCCATCCGCTCCTGGAAAGTCGGACGCGCGAGTGCTGGTGCAAGAGGCGCTCAAAGGACCAAGTCGCGGCAGCCGCGTGATTGCGCAGTCGATTCTTGTCGATCGCGGATCCGATGCACTGGAAGTTCTCGAGGCAGTCGAAGAACGCTTTACAGAATTCGCGGTCGATCCAGCGCTTGCGGGAATGGTTCGAGCACTGAGCGGAGTCGATCCCACTGGGCTGTCTGGTGCGCCAGCTGCGCGCGCGGCGCTGGTCAAGAAGATCATTCTCTTGCGGGGATCTCGGATCGATCAACTTGAGGGCGCGGTTGCGGATTATGCGATGACATTGAAGCGAGTTGCGCAGCAAGCGCGAATTCCATCACCGCCAAGTGAGGCTGGGGATTTGCTACGAGTCTTGAATCCCAAGCAGTCGATGCGCCACCGCGCACTCGATGGGTGGTATGAGCAGGCGATCCTGCATGCGATTGTTCAAAATGGAACCGCGCTGGTGCGGGATCAAGCGGCGATTTTAGCGATCCGTCGTCCAGCGGATCAGCACATCATTGATCGAGTGGTCAGCGACACGGAAGTTGAGCGTCATGCAGCGTCATCGGCTATTGGTCAGGCGATCGCCAATGCGCGTGGAGTGCTCGAACTCGATGCGGTGTTGCTTGGCGTGGCAAGTCTGCGAGCGCAGTCGACACAATCAACGGAGCAACTAGCGTCGCTGCACTGGGATGATGGTGCTGCGCCTGCGATCACTGCTCGATGGGGCGAGCGACTGCAAAAACTTTCGCCGAACCTTCCAGTTGGCTATTTTAATCTCGCCGAGGAAGTTGCAGACGAATCTGATGATCAAGCGAGCGATCTACTTGCGGCGCAACTGTATTCGCTCGCGGCCACGCTCGACCCAGACCGTCTGGCTAGTTCCGCAGCGCTCGGTCTGGCGAGTTTGCAAGATCGAAGTCCCCAAGGCAGGTCGAGAGCCCTTCGTTGGTTGGCTATTGCGCAGCGTTGGAGTGATAATCCACTGTCAATTCCCAGTGAATTCGCAACTGGCGCTGAGCGAGTTGGTTCGGCAGTGCGACTTGGCATCGTCGAAGCCTTGGCACAATATCGTCGCGGCTATGGGCGACGGGCGATAGATCGATTGAAGAAGCCGCAAGTTCGCGCTTGCTTTGAGTCGCTCATGCGCGGAGTTCCTGGAGGTGTAGAAGAATTCGATCGACTCGCGGCGACACACAATAATGGCAAGACGCCGCCGCTCTCGCCACAGACGAGCGACGCATTACTGCGATTGGAGCGTGCGCTCTTGCAACCGAAGAGCGGATTGTGGTCCGATGCGATCGCGCTGGGCGATGACAATCCGACAGTTGATGCGCCGATGGGAAGTGCGGCGGAGATCTTTGGTGCCGACCCAGCTCGCAATCGTTGGAGTGTCAATGGTTGGACGAGCGGCGAAGTGCCGACGAGTCCATGATGCGTCCATGACGAGTTGACGAGTTGACGAGTTGACGAGTTGACGAGTCCATAAAGCGTGTTCGCGTTGACGCGTCGACTTCACGCGGCTCGCGCGTTGCAATTACCGCAGCCCGTGTAACGCCTGATCCAAGTCCGCGATGAGATCGTCTGGATTTTCGATTCCAACCGAGATGCGCACGAGTGAATCGGAAATCCCAAGCGATGCGCGCTCGGCATCTGGAACACTGGCGTGGGTCATGATCGCGGGGTGCTCGATGAGACTCTCGACACCGCCAAGACTTTCAGCAAGCGCAAAGAGCTCGACCGCTTCGAGGAATCGACGACTTTCACTCAGTCCACCTCGCAGATGGATCGTGATCATGCCGCCGTAAGCCGGAGTGCCATTGAGTTGCATCTGCCGCGTCGCAAGCGCATGCTGCGGATGCGATGTCAGACCCGGATATGTGACGCGTTCGACGGCGGGATGAGCCGCGAGCCACTTGGCGATGGTGTGGGCGGACGCGCAGTGTTGCTTCATCCGAATGGCGAGCGTCTTGATTCCGCGCAGCGTGAGATAGGCATCGAATGGCCCCATCACACTGCCGATCGCATTTTGCATGAAGCGAAGTTTCTCAGCGATCTCGGGCTTGTTCGTGACCAAGCATCCGCCCACGACATCGCTGTGCCCGCCGAGATATTTCGTTGTGGAATGCATGACGATATCGATGCCGCGCTCGAGAGGTCGTTGCAAGATCGGCGATGCGAAAGTGTTGTCGACCACTGTGATCGCGCCATGCGCACGACCCACGCGTGCGACCGCATCGATGTCCACGATTTTCAGCGTTGGATTGGTCGGTGTCTCAGCCCAAATCATGCGTGGATTGCACTGCTGTGCGGCTCGTTCAAGCGCCGCTGTATCGCTCATATCGACAAAGACGATGTTGAGTCCCTGCGATCGCTTGCGAACCTTCTGTAACAGTCGATTCGTTCCGCCATAGACATCGTCCATGCACATGATCGTCTGTCCAGCATCGAGCAGCTCGAGACATGTGGCGATAGAAGCAAGCCCGCTGGCGAAAGCGAATCCGCCCTGGGTGCGGTCCTGTTCTTCACTCAGTCCGCTGGATTCGAGATTTCCCAGGCAGCGCTCGAGTGCAAAGCGTGTCACATTATGACTGCGCGAATATTCGAAACCCTTGTGAACCCCGGGTGATTCTTGGATGAAGGTCGAGGATGTATAGATCGGTGGCATGACCGCACCCGTGGTGGGATCGGGTCGTTGACCGCCATGGATGCAGCGGCTTTCCAAATGCAAGTTTTTCGAGTTCATCGACAAAGAGTAACCGCTGGCTATCGACAGGGTTGGAGCGACAGGGCTTGGAAATTTCTCATTCCAAAACCCTATCGATCAACCGTCGCGACTCTCTCTGCGAAAGAATTCTCGGCGCAAATCAGAACGGAATGTCTTGTTCCGAAGTTGGCACATGGTCCTCGCCGCCGGTCGCTGGCGCGCGCGAACCTGCCGCGTCACGAGGCGCAGCGCCTTCGCCACCGCCCGGTGGACCGCCGATGAACTGGAAGGTTTCGATGACAACGCGCATCTTCGAACGCTTCTGTCCATCCTTGTCAGTCCACTGATCAAGTTTCAGCCGACCTTCGACAAAGACCGGTCGACCCTTCGCGAGATATTGCTTCATGACTTCGGCCGTTCGACCCCACGCTTCGCAGTCGACGAATGTCGTTTCTTCACGATCTTCGCCTTCCTTTGTTCGGTAGCGGCGATTGACCGCAAGTCCGATCTCGGCGACGGATTGACCGCCGGCGATGCTCTTGAGTTCGACGTCCCGCGTGAGATTCCCCATCAGGAATACTTTGTTGTAACTTGCCATAGTTGTGGCCTCCTGCACTCGATCCTATCGGGTCGCAGAGGCAAACCTTCAAAACAGGAAAAAATTCCCGAGCTTTTTTTGGGCTCGGGAATCTATTTGTTTCCAGCGACTTCGGTTCCAACGGGAAGCATCCCATCGGCACGCATCGGCACGGTTGGAGTCCCAAACAGCCCTGGGAGCGTGGTCTTCGATGACCCTCGATGCCCAAGCGCAGGGGATCCAACCCCAATCCCACTCACTCCGCATGCATCGGAGCGCCTTCGCCCTCAGCGGATTCGGCCGTCTGGCGGCGAAGTTTGGCTTCCATGATCAGTCGAGCCTGACCTTCGGCATCCTGCATCTGCTCCATCGAGAGATGATCGGCGCGAATGAGCAGCGCTCGAAGCATGCGCTCCGAAAGATTGCAATCGCGCTCGATGGATGCGATGGCTGAAGTGGGCGCCGTGAAGTATGCAAGGAAATAAACGCCGCGCTTGTTGCCTTGGATATCGTAGGCGAGGCGACGCTCGTCCCACTTCACGAGGCTGACGATTTCACCGCCGTGGCGGGTGATCGATTCGCGGACATGCGCGCTCGCCGCTTCAATATCTGCGGTGACGGATTGTGGAAAGAGGAACATCCCCTCATATTGGCGAACGGTGATCTTGGTGATGGTTGACATTTGAAACTCCTTAATAAAACGGTCAGAACGGTTCAGATTGATTCCTTAGATGAGTCGCCTACGACGGCGCCTACCTTTCGATTGAATTGATTCATGGTGGCCGAGAGTCCTTCTCGACACCATGTTTGCACTGCTTCACACGCTTGCTCGATTCCTTCTTCTGCGGACTGCGATTGTTCGTCTGTGAAACGACCAAGCACATAATCGGCCTGCGGGATGATGCCTGGCTTGTCGATGCCGATTCGGCAACGAGCCCAGTCGGGCGATCCCAATGATCCGATGATGTCACTCAGTCCATTGTGTCCGCCCGCTCCGCCGTCGCCACGAATGCGAATCGTGCCGCACGGCAAATCGAGATCGTCGGCAATCACGATGATGTCGCTTGTTGCGTTCATCTTGAAAAAGCCGACGGCTTCAGCGACCGCGCGTCCAGATAGATTCATGAATGTCGTTGGCTTCAGTAGAAGAACGCGTTGATCGGCGATCTGGGCTTCCACGCACAGACCGTTGAATCGCGCGCGCGCGCAT
>Ga0209284_10005826_pt1 | contig 12399 bp, 13 predicted proteins | sample FRY03_FD_187211 | JGI IMG/M metagenome (GOLD analysis project Ga0209284, IMG submission 187211) | Freshwater microbial communities from Lake Fryxell liftoff mats and glacier meltwater in Antarctica - FRY-03 (SPAdes) (version 2) | ecosystem: Environmental > Aquatic > Freshwater > Ice > Glacier... | reverse complement strand
GCAGGAAACAGCGAATGACCGACGGGGTGGACGGGCTGATTGATTATGTGCGGCAGAGAGTGGCACAAGACGAAGTGGATGCCGCCCGTGTTCGGTTGGACTTTCTTCACGCGGACGCGGTAGGTCAACTGAACGCGATGATTAAACTATTTGAAAGGATGCGTTACCGTTTAGGCGCGTCGCCTGCGGATAACGGTTTTTTGGACAACAAGTACGAAGATGTGTTGGGCGAGTTGGACGACATTAAGGGCGGATACCTTGTGTCGCTCACTCAACACCTCGCGGGCGCGAGCCGAAACAAAAGAATCGTCACGAAAACAAAGCCTTGACATTGGGACAAAACAGGGATACACTGACAACAACGGAGAAGGAGACAGCATGAAGAAAGCATTGAATGTAACGATATTCGGGGAAATCCGAGAACTAGACATGACAGGCGATCCGCTCAAAACGCTTCAAGACGGCGTGGCGGGGTTGGTTGAAGCAATAGACCTGAGTTACGACCTAACAATGTGGGTGAACGAAGAGGGCAAAAACATTGAGTTGCCGCACAACCCGTTCGCGCAAACATTATGGGACGAAGCGTTCGGTGAAGGCTCCGACTACATCTTTGGGGATGTCATGTTCACAGGCGGGACAGACCAATATGGGAACACGAAAGGCATTACCATCAAAAAAGAGCAACATGTCCGCGAAAAGATACACGGAGTTTTCAACGCGATTTTCTCGCAACTGATACACACACAAAACCAACCGCTCCACGATCTTGTGACACGAGCAGAAAAGGCATAACCATGACCACAGCACTAGACAAAAAAATCAAGACGCAACGGACAGAACTAGCGGGCGCAGTATTCCATCACCGCACAGAAGCAGGTTGGACACAGCAAGCGTTAGCGGACTTCGCGGGCGTGGACAGAAAAACGGTTAACCGTATCGAGTGCGGACATTTCAGCCCAAACATTGACACCCTCGTCCGCTTGGGTGACGCGCTAGACATGGACGCATACGAACTGTTGTGGGATCAAGAGTACAAAACGGACAAGCGAAAGTGAAGGCACATAATGTCCAAGATTGATGCGACAGTTGACATGGGCGAGGACGCCGAGTTTGGATGGTGCATCGCCGTTGTGCTAATGCCATCGAACGGCAAAGACCGTTTCTACGGTCCGTTCTCACGCGAGTCTGATGCGAGGAAATGGATCAACAAACAGCCGTTCGGGGTACGGTCGCAGGTTGGGATTATGCCGTTACGCAAAACGGATGTGAAGCGGACTTACGACAATTTCTATAACCCTTTGCTGGATTGGGATGCAGAAGACTTTTGGAGTTGCCTGCTGAAAGACACCCTTGACGATTAAAGGCTTGACAAGGGGCTAGTTGTGGGCTATGCTGTTGGTGGAGGGACAAGAGAAGCCTTCCGAGGGAGGGAACAATGAAAGAATGGTTAAACGAAAAGGATTACAATGGCTACGAAGCGTTTATTGTCTTCCGAGACGGCGATTTTTGGCTCGAATACGCCAATTACGACGGCTGTGACTCCATCGTGGGATGGTCGCGGATGCCGCTATCAGTCAGCCAAAACCTGGGATGGTCGCGGATGCCGCTATCAGTCAGCCAAAACCGTTGGATGAAACTCAAACGGTGGTACCGCAAAAATAGTGTTCCAATGAATCTCCGCCAAGAAGTCGCGGTGGGCGTAGGGGAAGAAGTGCCGTTCTAGTCACACTTCGGCAGGCATTGCGCGTTAACTAAACAACCAAGGAGAACCAAAATGCTATTCATAGACAAACCCGAAATACTCGAACCTACAGGGAGAGCCGTAAAACAGTTCGTGGAAGAGTTGGAGTTAACCCCTGCGCGTTGGGCTGAATACCGACGACTGGAAGACAACAAGACAAACCGCGCCAACTTCTATGTCACACGGCTCGCGAACGAGAAGCGTTACCCGCACACGGAATGGCGACTCGCCACCGCCACCACGAACGGCGCACCGATGGTTCTTCTGATTTGTAGAGTTTTAGTGGCGCGAGGCGATTAGTAACCCCTACTAACCGCCCGAACGGACACGCCCCTGCCGCTATGGTGGGGGCGTGTCTTTACCTGACCAACCCCAATCACCACTACACGACGCCTCTGTCGCGCTCAACGAAATGTTCCTGACAATGGTTGCCTCAGGCTTCAAAGAGGAACAGGCTTTAAGGCTGATCGCCTACCTGATAGAAGACATGACCTTCGAGGGAAGCAAGGACTAACCCCCGTTACAGGGCATATACACCGCCCTTTACTTTAGGATGGCTCACATGGCGCAACCAGACTTTCAAGAACTTGGTTCCTCAGGGCTTCAACACACATCAGGCTTTGTCATTGATGACTTCATCGCTAACCTTCGCGGCGTCCAAGGGATGCGGGTCTGGCGCGAAATGTCCGACAACGACCCTGTTATCGGGGCGATGCTCTATGCGATTGAACGGCTGATTCTCGCTATCGAATGGAAAGTTGACCCGTACACCGAGAAAAAGGTGGACTCAATCAAAAAGAAGGATCAGCAGAACGCCGACTTTATCTCCGAATGTATGGGAGACATGTCGGAAAGTTGGTCTTCGATGCTGTCCCAAGTTCTCTCCTTTCTACCTTTCGGCTTCGCCTACTGTGAAATCGTCTACAAGAAACGGTCATCAAACGACACGAAAGATGCCCGCAAACGCTCCAAGTTCACTGACGGGAAAATCGGATGGCGCAAGATCGCCTTACGCGGTCAGGAAACTTTGTGGAGTTGGGAGTTCGACGAGAACGGCTCCATCAGAGGGATGCAACAGATTGACCCGTCCATGCCAAAGGGTGTGGTGACTATCCCTATCGAAAAGGCTCTCCTGTTCCGCACGGCAACCGCCCGCAACAACCCTGAAGGGCGCTCGATACTCCGTAACGCCTACCGCCCTTGGTTCTTCAAGAAGACCATCGAGGAAATCGAAGCGGTTGGTATCGAGCGAGATTTGGCTGGTTTACCTGTCGCCTATGTGCCGCCAACGATGCTGTCGTCAACGGCGACCGTCGCCGAAATCACCGCCCGTAATGCGATGCAGGATTTGATTCGCGGCATTAAACGAAACGAAAATGAAGGCATCTTGTTCCCTCTCGCCTACGACGAGCAGGGCAGAGAGTTATACAAGTTGACTTTGCTGTCGTCTGGTGGGAGCCGCAACTTCAACACGGACGCCATTATCGCCCGCTACGACCAGCGGATAGCGATGGTTGCTCTCGCCGACTTCATCCTTTTAGGGCATGAGAAGGTTGGCTCGTTCGCGCTGGGGGCATCCAAGATCGACTTGTTTACTTCCGCGATTCAGCAGATCGCCGACTCTATTGCCGAGGTGTTTAACAGTCATGCGATTCCAAGACTGTTGAAACTGAACGGGATGGATGTTTCCCGCGCCCCAAAAATTAAGGCGGGCGAGATTACGCATGTGGACTTGGGTGTGTTGGGTGACTTCATCTCGAAGATGGCGGCGGCTGGGGCAATGCAACCAGATGCAGGGTTGGACAACTATCTGCGCGACTTGGCTAACCTACCGAAACGGTCAGAGGAGGAGGGTGTTCCGCCTGTGGGTATGGGCGCCATCCCACCTAACGGCGCACCTGCGCCTACAGGCACTCCCGCGCCTGCGCCCGCGCCCGCGGAGCCAAGCCTGTTCGACCAGATGGGCGAACCGCCACCCGCGGCTAATGCGAAAGGCTAACCATGCCTTTCGTCACAAGCCACAGCCATCCTGTCCAAAAGGCGTTAGAAGAAGTCATTGATCCCGTCATGTTGGCGGACATAACGGCGCTTGCCTCGCTGTACCGCAACGCGATGGTGGGGATGTCGGCGGCTGTTACGCAAGCCCGCCGCGATTTGGAACAGCAAGGTCAGTTGGGGACAGTTGACTTAGGGTTGTTCCAGCAGGTGTTCACGGCGAGAGCCATAGAGTTTTTGCGGGAGGCTCTTGGGGAGATAAGTGCGTCAACAGCGGAACAGATTTTGGCGTCCGCGCAGACGGCGATGAGGACTTTGCCGTCACAGATTTCGTTGAACATGGCGTTTGACAGGAATGACCCTCGCGCTATCTTGTGGGCGCAACAGCGGGCTGGGTCGCTGATACGGCAGATAGAGGCAGAGGCGCTACAAAGCGTTAGGAGCATCATTTCGGGTGTTTTGACCACAGGGGGCGGGGTGTACCGTGCGGCGTCTCAGATAAGCCGTGTGGTGGGTCTCCATGACCGTTGGCAGACCGCGGTGAACAACTATTACGGGAAGGAAGTGACTCGGCTAACAGGCGGGGGGATGGACGCGGACGATGCGATTGTTGTGGCTCAGGAGTCGGCGCTTCTATATCGCAATGAGTTGATTTTGGCGCGGGCGAACATGATTGCCCGTACCGAGATTTTGGCGGCTAACAACATCGGTCAAATGTTGTCGTGGTATCAGGCGGCGGATCAAGGGTTTTTGGATTTGGCTACCGCCGAGAAGGAATGGGTTGTCGGTCCTGACGGGTGGAAAGGGGTTATGGTGTGTCCGCGTTGCATGGAGATGAGCGGTGAGCGTGTCCCTGTGGAGAGCGTGTTCAGTAACGGGGAAATCGCCCCGCCGTTGCACCCTAATTGTCGATGCGTTATGAATCTGATTCCGTTGGCGGACATGGAGGACGCTGATGTCTTGGAGTCTTAAAGATATGGGTGGCACGGTGCTGGTGGTACGCCGTGAAGACCAAGCGATTGTTGGGCGTCATAGGGATAAGGCTCATGCGTTGGTTCAGGTGTCGGCTTTGGAGAAAGTCTCTTTCGCCACGCGGTCGGAGGCTGGGAGGTATGCCGCGAACATGCGTTGGAAGGATCATGTCAAAGGCGGGTCAACACGGAAAGAGTTCGCCTACAACAAGGTAGATGGGTATTTGGGTAGCGGAATACCAGAACATTCCACAAACGGGCTGGCGGCGCTAGACGACATGGGCGCGTTATTTGATTCAGAAGCGAAAGTAGGGAAACACACCGCGGACGCCGACATTGTGAGGTACACGGATCGGTACGAGGACAAGGCAATTGTTTTCAAGAAACTGGTTATGAAAAACTTGGGGGCGGTTCTTAACGCGAACCTGTCTGCGGAAGAGTTGGACGAAGTTCTGATTTATCTGAAATCCAAGAAACGCAACCATGCCCCGTTGTCCGCAGACACCAAAGACACGGGGGAGTTGGTGGCTTCGAACATCGTCCGCCAATGGGCGGCGTCATCAAACGATTCCAATGTTGTTTCACTGATGGTACAAAGCATTGTTGAAGAAGAGTTCGGGCTGACTGGCGCCGCGGCAGTCGAAAACCTTACTTACACTGGCGCGATAGACGCTAACGCGGTGTCTCGAACGGAAATGGGGCAAAATCCCGTCGTCGTCAAAGCCTTCACGCTTATGGTTCACGCGCAGTATGACGCTACGCAAGCATATTTGAAGGCGAACGGAATAACAAGCGTGGAACTGGTTAGGGGGGCGACACTCAAACCCTTGTACGAAGACATATTGGAACAGAAACGGATCGCGATGAAGGACGGGACGACCATATTCCCTGACGAAGGCGTGTTGGTGCGCGAAGTGCAGATGAGACCGTTAAGTTCTTGGACGGCAAGCGTCGATGTTGCCTACAGATTTGCCAACGACTACGGAGGCGGTCCAGTTCATTTGAAATCCATCGTGCCTGCTTCGCGGGTATTTTCTTTGCCGTTTACAGGGATTGGTTCCCTAGTAGAAAATGAAGTTGTTGTTTTGGGAGGCAAACAAACCGTGATAGCGACTGATAGCGCGATATTCAATGAAGGACTGACGCTAACCGACATGGAAACGAAAGAGGTTGTCAAAGCGGTAGGCGACATCATCAACATTGATGACACGATGGCAAACTACGATTGGATTAAAGCCAATGCGTTCGATTTCCCGTCGGTAACAAACCTCGCCGAGTTCATCGAGCAACTGTTCCTCCCATCTGACCCAAAACTTTTGAGGGACGCGCTCGCCAGTTACGCAGGTATGCAACGGCTAGGAATGGAGAAAGTCTCTTTCGCCACAAGGTCAGAAGCAGGACGGTATGCCGCCAACATGCGCTGGAAAGGGCATGTTAAAGGGTCGGGGGAGAAAGGGTTTACCTACAACAAGGTTGCTGGTTTTGTGGGCGGCACGGTGCGTAAACCGAAAGACGGCATGGATTTATTTGATCTGGCGAGAGAGAGCCTGCCGATAATGACCGAGCGGAACTCTAGGGACATCAACAATGTGATCGATGTGGAAATGGATAAGGATTCAACCGCGAAAAGGCTTGTGCAAAACAATCTTGCCGCCGTTTTGAACGCCAACATGACACCCGAAGAACTTGTAGCGGCAGGCGACGCGCTACTCGTATTGAAAATGGGTATCGGAGCCGAGAAAACTCGGAATTGGGCGGAGGGACGCGAGGCGCATGTTTTGGCTATAAAGGCGGTGGACGCATGGGCGGGGTCATCTAATGATGCCAACATTGTGTCGTTGGCGGTTCAACGCATTGTGGCAAGGGAGTTCGGTTTAACCGACACCACCGAGTTGAGTCAGGTAGGGTGGAGTGCCACGGGCAACATGTCAGACTTAGAAGGGATGGTTGACGAGTTGCTCGCAACCCCACAGTTGAACAAAGCCTTAACGCTTATGGTTCACGCGCAGTATGACGCTACGCAGGCATTTTTGAAGGCGCAAGGGGTCGAAAGCGTGGAACTTCACAGGGGCATGATAAGCGCGACTCTGTGGAATGATGTTTCTGCTATTTACGGCGGGAAAAATGAGGAACAGCCAAGGGATTTGCAGTCACGCCCTCTCAGTTCGTGGGCGGTCAACAAGATCGCCGCCGTCCTGTTTCTCGACAATGACCTTGGCGAAGGGGGGGATGGCACATCCGTGATGCTTCGCAGAACTGTCCCTAGATCACAGATATTCAGCACCCCGTTCACGGGTATCGGATGTTTGAAGGAAACCGAAATGGTAATTTTAGGTGGCATACATGAAACCGCGGCACAGGCGTACCCCGTATCATGACCGTCTTCAGCATCGATGACACGCTAGGTAACTACGATTGGATTAAAGCCAATGCGTTCGATTTCCCGTCGGTAACAAACCTCGCCGAGTTCATCGAGCAACTGTTCCTCCCATCTGACCCAAAACTTTTACGCACCGCGCTCGCGCAATACGCGGGAATGGCATGGCTTCCTGTCGCCCCACCAGAAATCCGTGATGCGATCATTGTCGCGGTAACAGAACTGGAACGGCTAGGAATGGTGAAAGCAACCTTCGCCACAAGGTCAGAAGCGGGACGGTATGCCGCCAACATGCGCTGGAAAGGGCATGTTAAAGCGGGTGGCGGAAGGAAAGAGTTCGCATACAAGAAGGTAGAGGGCTTCGGGGCGGGGGCGCCGATTGTTCCAGAGCCGTCCGTCTTAAACGGCAAGGATTTACTTGACGCGGGGGCGCAACGCTTGCTAGGCATCCCCCTTTCCCAGCCCTATTTTTTAGACGACGCAGCCGATCTTGCGTTTCAGAAGACCAAAATCTATTTAGCCGCCGTTTTGGATGCCAACATGACAACCGCCGAGATCGTGTACGCCAGTGCCGCGTTAAACGATGCGGGTTTAGGGTATTTTCCCTCGTCGGATAGCACTTCACGCAAAATAGCAAACCTCTTCATACAATCATGGGCAGGGTCATCCAACAACGGCAACATTCCGTCGTTGTTGACGCAAAATGTTGTTGAAAGAGAGTTCGGGTTGACCGACGCAACCACATCGTATCAATTAAAAGGAGTAGAGTTTGGGACAGAAGCAACAGTTCAAAAACTGTTAAATGACTCCCCACAACTAGATAGAGCCGTAACACTTATGGTTCACGCACAGTATGACGCTACGCAAGCCTTTTTGAAGGCGAACGGGATGGAATCCGTGATTCTTTATAGGGGCGTGAGGAGTAAAACCCTATACGCCGATGTTTCTGATGGTGGCACCAAGTTGAACGCGGGACAAGAGAGGAACCTACGGTCACGCCCCATCAGTTCATGGTCGGCTTCACGCGATGCGGCGACTCGGTTTGCTGACTATGGGTTCAAAGGCGAGAGCGTGGTGCTTCGCAGAACTGTCCCCGCTTCACAGATTTTCAGCACTCCGCTCACGGGGTACGGCAGTTTGGGCGAGTTCGAAATGGTGGTCTTGGGCGGCACTCATCAAACTGTTGTGCAGGCATACGCGCCAGCGGGTACATATATCGCGGATAAGGGATGACGGGAAAACCCATGAATAACCGCCTAACGAAAGATGACATCATCAACATTGATGACACGATGGAAAACTACGATTGGATTAAAGTCGGCGCGTTGACCAAAGTTTCGTTTGCCACCCGTTCCGAGGCGGGGCGTTACGCGGCGAACATGCGGTGGGCTGGGCATGTCAAAGATGAAGGCTCGTCGCGGTTGAAGTCTGCTGTAGCGAAGGCGACTGCCACAATGCAAAATCTGCGCCTGCTCGCCTACCGTCAAGGCGATACCATGCCTCGGATTAAGGACAGCGAATGGGACGCGGACAACGAGAGCGTCGCTTTGAAAGTGGAGTTACACGGCGAACCGATGAGTTCAACCAACTCTCTGCCTTATGGGGTGCAGATAAGTCTTGCGCGGTTGTCTACGCAGGCGTTGTTGGCGAAGGTGCATACTGGCAACATGGTCGGCAAGGTTGTGATCCAAGCAGAGAAAGAACTTAATGCGTTGGGGGCGCAGGTTATGGATGAGGCGCTCGCCCGCGCTAAGGCGAAAGGGACGGTGACAGACGAGATGATTGCCGCCGAACTGTCGGCGGAGAAGGAAGTTGCCGAAGCCAAGAAAGCATTTAAGGCGATGGACAAAAAGATTGATACCAACGACCCGTCCCTGCCCGAACAGATCAGGTATGCCATTACGAGGGAAGTCGAATCTAGGGACGCCTACAAAGAGAGCATGAAAGAGGTGGCGATACTTAGAAGTCAGGCTAAAACTAAAGGGAAAAAAGAGTATGCGCGGTTGACGGGTTTGGCGGACGAAGCCAAAGCCAAAGCCAAAGGGTATTTAGACGAAGCGGAAGCGCAGGCGGAATGGAGAGACCGCAATTTGGGGCGGGCTATACCAGAATACGGCGAAACGCTGGCGATACTTGTGCGCCCTTTGGAGGCGCGGGATGCGATTCAAAAGGCTGTGGCGACCGAAGTGTTTGGTTTGTTAGCGGAACATAGGTCTGTCGGTGTAGGGAAAATAGACTTCGATTTGATGGATGCATCAAACGCATCGGCGTCGTCAAAGGCGTCAAGGTCAGCCGAAATCACCCGCAGGTTAGACGAACGGGTTGCGGCGTTCCCCACACAGATGATAACGGCGATAAACGGGGCGAAAGGGTACAAAACGCTTCGAGTGATTGTAGACGGCGATGGCGGCGGATCATACAACTACACCGATCACGCCATCAACACAGGTATGGGCGGCACAACTTTTGAACACGAGTTGATACACGCAATATCTTACGCCGATACTGGTACACGGCTCATCGAGCAGGCGTTGTATCAGCGGAGGACAACAGGGAAGGAAGCGGATTCTTTGAAAGACATCCCTTTCCAAACCCGACTTTTACAGGGGCGACAAAAATCTAGGAACTCGATGCGCGACGCAGGCGGGGTGAAGAAAGAAGTATACAGCCGCGCCGCGTTTCGTTGGGATCAGTTCACTGACGGGTATATGGGCAGGGTTTACAACCGATCTGGGGAAAGGTTCGGACTCGCGGCAACAGAAACTTTGACTGTCGGCTACCAGCAACTTGTCGGCGGACGGTCACACCTTGACGAGGGCGGTAAGATAGATCGCGACATAGTGAACACGACAGTCGGATGGCTGTTCGCGGGAGGTCAATGATGATGCGTTGGGTTGTGGGATCAGATGGCGACCAAGCCGAAGTTGTGTGGGATGAAGGCGTGTTGCAGTGTCCTATAGCGGGTGTCCGCATGATGATTGCCCGTATGGTGGACGACGGCACGATAGTCGGATGCGGTTTTGTTGGACCCGATTTGCCTGCATCGTTGGATGACAGGATTCGGGCGTGGGGGACAATCACCCGTGCTTTACGGTTGGCGGGATGGGAGTTCCTTGAATCACCCGAAGTCCCTATCGACTCGGAAGCCGTCTTGGATGACCCGCTTCCTAGTCTGGTGGCGAAGGTTCGTGATGCGTTCTCATCCCGTTCTATAGCGCCCTAACGCCTTTGACGGTGGGGGTGTAGTAGTACGCTCTATTTATGCCCGTAGAGCAAACCTTTTCCCGTGCGCGTATGCGGCTACAGGTACTCAAAATGTCGTTCCCTACCCGTTCAGAAGCGGGACGCTACGCCGCGAATCAGAGATGGAAGGGGCATCTCAAGCGGGGTGGCAACGCAGAACATGTGGGGGAGAAAGGTTTCGCTGAGGGCATTGGTGTTGTTAGCCGCAATAAAGATGGTGAATGGGTGGACAAAGATGGCACCATTTTGGCGCCGCGTGTGACCCGTGAAATGAGAATCGCCAACGAGATGCGGCGCAGAGCGGAAGCGGAAGCGAAGAAGCCTTTGTTCGACGCGGCTGAAGTTACACAGAGAACGGTTGACGGTTTGGGAAGCGATATTCCGCCACGCCGTTTCGCCGAAGTGTTGACCTTGATGGCTGACCGCACCGACGACCCAGACATCACAAACATATCTTTGGCAGGCACAGGTTTGATGAGCCAAGACAACTTGGGGATAGCCCGCAAGGACATGCCGCAGGTGCCGTCGAATCGTAAGACCGAGTTCCTAGGGATTTTGGAGTCGCGGGGTGTGACTGTGGAACGGGAGGAGGTGTTGGCTTCTACGCTGAAGCCGATACAGGCAGAAATCTCTGGTCGTACCGCAGGTCAGATCATGCGACGGATAGAAACCTCTACAGACAAGTTTCTAAACGACTTCGACAAGGGGGCGATTGTTGTGTCTTCGGATGGTTATGTGATTGACGGTCATCACAGGTGGGCGGCTTATGTGGGGCTTGAGTTCGCGAGAAGCCCGTTGAAGATAAGGATTCTGAGGGTGAACATGAGGCACAAGGCTTTGATCGATGCGACTAAGAAATGGAACAATGCGGTAGGTATCGAAGGTTTGGCGTTGGGTGCTAACAGCCCGTCTGATCCAGTAATCAAAATGGGGTTGCTGTTTAAGGCGATAGACATTGAAGTGGCAAGCATTAGGGCGCTGGTATGACAGACGAGATGGAGTTGGTGCAGGACTGGCTTGACGGGAAACTGAACTGGACAGACATCCCGAAAGATGTTCAGGATGCGATTGACGAAGTGATGTCCGAAATGCCTGAAGTGCAAGAAGAGACCGAAGCGGACAAGGCGGCTGTTGAAACCCCGTCGGAGGAACCGTTCACAGCGGAAATCGTTAAGCAGACAGAAGAACTTGAGTTGGTTCACAAGGCTGACAGCACCCACCGCTTCACTCTTGGACCTTGGTACATTCCTGACCGTTACGACGCTCACGGCGAATGGACAACCGCAGACGAGTTACAGAAATCGTTGTGGGAGTATGTGAAAAGCGGGGATCGAGGCATCCGTCTACAGCACAACAAAGATATTGTTGCTGGCGAATGGTTGGAAGCGATGTCGTTCCCTGTCCCTATCACCATCGGCATGTCGAAGGATGCCATAAGCAAACAGGTGTCGTATCCTGCTGGCACAGTCTTTTTGGGTGTGCAGTGGAAGCCTTGGGCATGGGAGTTGGTTAAGGCAGGCAAGATACAGGGGTTCTCGATTGGTGGTGCCGCCGCCCGTATCGACATGGGGATGACCGATGCGTTGACGAAAGCATCTTTCGCGACCCGTTCCGAAGCGGGACGGTATGCCGCGAATCAAAGGTGGAAGGGGAATATCAGCAGGGGCGCCGCAGTTGGGACTATGGCACTGTTCGCTACGGTGCAGATGCATGCGCGGGTTGCCGCGGCAAGAGACCGTAAAGAGGCACGGGAGAAGGCTGGCGAGAAAACGCCGTCGCTGGTGGAACGGCTAAAACGCTATTTCAGCGAGGAATACACGAACCCTGAATCGTGGGTTGACCTCGCACGGAAGAACGATGCACGGATTGCCCGCAGGAGTACGAACGCGCGTAGCAAAGATGTACAGATGATTACTTTGCCTAACGGTCGTGTCGCCGTTGTTGGGGCAGGGAAAATTATTACCCACCCGTTCCACGAGTATTTCATTAGCCGAGGGTCGCCTAAGCCGAGGGTGCCGAGAGTATCTAAGTCTGTGGGGCAGTTGAAGGCTGAGATGCGGGTGAACGCGGCG
>Ga0209284_10005825_pt1 | contig 12399 bp, 12 predicted proteins | sample FRY03_FD_187211 | JGI IMG/M metagenome (GOLD analysis project Ga0209284, IMG submission 187211) | Freshwater microbial communities from Lake Fryxell liftoff mats and glacier meltwater in Antarctica - FRY-03 (SPAdes) (version 2) | ecosystem: Environmental > Aquatic > Freshwater > Ice > Glacier... | reverse complement strand
ACGAATGGCTTCAAGCCCAACTTTGGCCTTAAACTCAGAACTGTGAATCTGGCGCTTCTTAACTAAGCTCATTTTGTGTAACCCTTTTAACTTAGGCTACAGCTTAAACTACTGTCTCAAACATTGGATCCACTATATTATGATTGTTTACCAAGCCAACAAAACTGAGTTCTTGCACCACAGCGATTTTGATGACATTGAAAATATCGTTCGTGAGAAATATACATCGACAACGGGGCGACGGGTGCCTCAAGCAGAGCTTCGCTCTTGGAAGTCATCATTAGCGGATATGGCTAAGGTGCTGCGTGACCCTGATTTACCTTTTGACATGGGTGTGGCTATTGAACTGCATATTCCACAAACATCAAAGCGCATTGACATCATGCTGACAGGTCGAGACGACCAGGGTCAAAAAAATGCTGTGGTGGTTGAACTGAAGCAATGGGAGCATGCAACCGTTTCAAAAAAAGACGCGATTGTGACGACGTTTTTAGGCAAAGGCTTGCGTGAGGTCGTGCACCCGTCTTATCAAGCTTGGTCTTATGCATCGCTGCTTGAAGGTTTTAATGTTTCTGTTTATGAGGGCGGTATCAATATTAAGCCCTGCGCATATTTGCATAATTATGAAAAAGATGGGGCAATTGATTCACCGCATTACCAAGAGTATTTAAACAAGTCGCCGCTTTTCTTAAAGGGTAAAGCAGAGCGTGAACGGCTGCAGCATTTCCTGAAAAAATTTATAAAAGTAGGCGACACGCATGACATACTTTATGAGTTAAATAACGGAAAGATCAGGCCTTCAAAAGCACTGGCTGATTCACTTAAAGGTCTGCTAAACAACAAACCAGAATTTGTTTTAATTGATGATCAAAAACAGGTTTTTGAATCGATTCTTTTAGCCGCACAAACGGCAACTGTTGACAAACCTAAGGTTGTGATTATTGAGGGTGGCCCCGGTACAGGCAAAACAGTTTTGGCTATTAATCTTTTGATTCGCTTGACATCAATGAAGCTAGTAGGTAAATATGTTTCAAAAAATGCAGCCCCACGAGATGTGTATCAAGCCAAACTAACGGGCACCATTACCAAAACCAAGTTTTCGCATATGTTCAGTGGTTCGGGTTCGTTCATTGATATTGAACCAAATAGTTTTGACTTTTTAGTGGTCGATGAAGCCCATCGATTAAATAAAAAAAGCGGCCTCTACGGTAACCTCGGTGAACACCAGGTGGGCGAACTTATTCAGGCTTCAAAGTGTACGATTTTTTTCATTGATGAAGACCAGCGCATTGCATTACAAGATGTTGGCACCCTTGACACCATTACAAATTTTGCAAAGGCAAAGGCTTCTAATGTTGAAAAGCATTTATTAGAGTCACAGTTTCGGTGTGGGGGTTCAGACGGTTATTTGGCTTGGTTAGACAATACTTTAGGTGTTCGCCCCACTGCAAATACTGATCTTGATCGTGATAGCTATGACTTTAAAGTTTTTGATTCACCTGAAACCCTGCACCAAGCAATAGAAGATAAAAATAGCAATAATCGCGCCCGAGTGGTTGCGGGTTATTGCTGGCCGTGGCGCAGTAAAAAAGATTCAAAAGCATACGACATAGTTATAGGTGAACACTACAAACGCCAATGGAACTTGACACAAGATGCCAGCCTTTGGATCATTTCACCCAACTCAATAGAACAAGTCGGCTGTATTCACACTTGCCAGGGGCTTGATGTTGATTACATTGGTGTCATTGTTGGGCCAGACTTTATCGTTAGAAATGGCATCATACAAACCGACGGTTTCAAGCGTGACACCTTTGATAAAACCATTCGTGGGTTTAAAAATCGCACTAAAAATAAAGACGCAACCATTGCCCAAGAAATCGACTTAATCATTAAAAACACCTACCGAACCCTAATGACCCGAGGCATGAAAGGCTGTTATGTGTATTGCACAGACCCTGAGACTGCAGAGTACTTTAAGGGGCGTATGGGTGGCGGTTGATTGCTGGTGCTGATGACCGATTCGATGAGCACTTAGCCACATTAGAGAGCAAGGTAATAAAGAAATGACAAAAAAACTCGACGACATCATGTCTGCGCTACCTACACAAAGGCGTCAGCGAATAGAGGCGCGGGCGGTTCAGCTTTCAACGCTGAAAGACTTGCGCCAAGATTCACATCAGACACAGAAACAGTTGGCTTTAACCATAGGTGTTGGGCAAGACACGATTTCGCGGCTAGAAAAGCGCAATGATATGTTGCTATCAACTTTGCGACAATATATTGAGAGTATGGGTGGTCAGCTAAATCTTGTGGCGCAATTTCCGAACCGTTCACCCGTTATGCTTGAGCATCTGGGCTCGCAACCTACCATTCAACCATTCGTAAAGGAAAAGGTTCCTGGTGGGGCTGCGAGACGCCGCACCCGTTCTTGATGTTACTGTTTAAGGCACCTTGGTCGTGATGACCGAAACAATCTTGCCTGCTACCAGCCTTTCGAATCTGAAAGTAGCGACTGCATTTAAAAAGTTTGCAACTGACCGCAATGGGTCACAATTTCATTCCCCTAAAAACCTTGGCATGGCGTTAACGGGCGAGATGTGTGAATTGTCTGAGGTTTTTTAATGGATGAGCGAAGCCAATTTACACCACGCCGCAACTAACCCAAAAACAGCACAAGCCGTTAAAGATGAAATAGCTGATGTGTTGCTTAATGGACCCTGATTACTATGTGTTGGCGCCGACACTGCTATCAACACTTTCAAATTGGACAGGACAGAAATGTCACTTCTTCAAATCGCATCATTGCTGATTGTGCTTGCCGGGGCTTTCGGGGCCATAAACTACCTTTTCCTGCGATTGCCGTCTGCGATCGGTATCCTTATTGTGGCGCTTCTCGCCTCGATTGCAGTGATAACCACTGACGCGGTATTCCCGTCGTTGACACTTGAGGAACAAATCCGCGCGCAGGTGTTGGAAGTCGATTTTTCCGACGCGTTGTTGAAAGGGATGCTGGGCCTTTTGCTATTTGCCGGTGCATTGCACGTCAAATTGTCCGACCTGCGCCGAGACTGGGTCGTGATCTTCCTGATGGCCACGATCGGGATCGGTCTTTCGACCGCAATCGTCGGTGTCGGTTTCAGCTGGATCACAGGCATGCCCTTGATGACCGCGCTGGTGTTCGGTGCCCTGATTTCACCGACTGACCCGGTGGCGGTTTTGGGCGTGCTACGCAATGCGGATTTGCCAAAGACGCTGGAAACCAAGATCGCCGGGGAGAGTCTTTTCAACGATGGTGTTGGTTACGTCGTTTTTCTGGTGCTTATCGGCATCGCCTTTCCTGCAGGCGATCAACATGACACAAGCGTTGCGGATACCACGATGCTTTTTGTGCAGGAGGCATTCGGCGGGGCAATACTGGGGCTTACTCTCGGGTGGCTGACCTTCCGGGTGATGCGCCGGATCGACGACTATTCGCTCGAAGTCCTGATCACCCTTGGCCTTGCGTTCGGGGGCTACGAACTTGCTGTATGGCTTCATGTGTCGGCACCGATCATGGCCGTCTGCGCAGGGCTTTTGATCGGCGACATCGGCACCAAACACGGTATGTCCGAGGAAACCCGACGCTATGTCGAGGCCTTCTGGAAAATGATCGATGAGATCCTGAACGCGGTCTTGTTCCTCATGATTGGGTTCGAGGTCTTCGCAGTGGCGTTCGACGTCGGTTTGTTGATCTCTGGCGCTTTGGCAATCGGCCTTGCCCTGCTGGCCCGGCTTTCATCGGTTGCGGTCCCGGTGCTGATGTTGAAACCGTTTCGGACCTTCAGCAAAGGCGTGATCCCGATCATGACTTGGGGCGGACTCAAGGGCGGGATTTCGATCGCGCTAGCGCTGTCGCTGCCCAGCGGAGAATGGAAGCCTACGATCCTTACCGCCACCTACATGGTCGTTGTCTTCTCTATCATCGTGCAGGGGCTGACGGTGGCGTGGCTGGCCGAGCGCGTAAGCCGTCAATCGGAACTGCCACGAGATTGAAAAGGGTCCGCATTCTACCCGCTATCCGCGATGCCATCCAGCGCGGCTTTGTCTAGATTTTTTTCCATAAGTGGCGTGGCGATGAAGCCCGGCCCGACCGAATTCACACGCACTCCGCCCTTGGCGTATTCCATTGCAGCAACTTTCGTCAGGCTGATAGCGAGAGCTTGTAGCGTTGGTGTTCCAAAGGTTGATGACTTGAAAACGGCTGATGGTCTACAAAGGGACTCCTTTGTTACCAATCAAAACTATCAAGTTGTTTTTAAAACGATTGTTGAGTCAGGGAAGTTGCCTACTGCAGAGGGAAAGTCAGCTTTGTACTCAGATCGTCAAGAAGGTAGGGTTTGGATACAATCATTGGTATTCGGACAAAATTTGTTTGCTCTAATTGAAATTAAGGGTCTAGGTGATAACAAGTCGTCCACTGAATATTTTTGTATATCATCTGGATGGCAAGGTTGGTGTCGAGACATACAATCTCTATTTGTTGATGCTGAAAAAATTTCTAAATAAATACATAGAAATAAATTGCGTACCCAATAAAACCTTTTAGATTCTTAGTGGTTTCACTTGCCAACCCAAACGCAACGCCAAGAGCCCCAACAATCATATGTCTATAAATTTCATATCTACGGGCCTGATTGAGATGGACTTTAGAGGGTTATACCTAAAAGATTGGAATCCGAATGGGTATAACATGTTGTTTGGTCAGAAGTCAGAGAAACTAGAGCACCAAATCGATCAGCTTGAGCTCGAAGATATGTATATCAACGGAAATTTATCATGCTCGGCGCTCATGATTTATCATTATTCGGCTTCGAGATGATGCGCAAGTTGCTACAAGAGTCGCGTTGGCAAATTCGCGTCATGGTATTAACTTTTTTGGGGTACGTCGTCATGGCGCCTTGGCAAGTGACCCGCGCTCAGGCCAGCACTGAATTGACGTTGTACGGCATTGTCGACACCGGCGTGGGTTACACAAAGACCAAATTTAATGAGCCCACCCTGGGCCAATCTAAAACTGAAAGCAGAATTGGCATGAGCAGTGGCGCGCAAAGCGGGTCTCGCTGGGGGTTACGTATCGAGGAGTCTTTTAACAGAGATACTGCTGTGATAGCTATTCTTGAGTCGGGGATTTTCAGTAACACTGGCGAGCTGGCTCAAAACGGGATTTATTTTGGGCGGCAGTCCACCCTTGGCCTAGAAAACCGATCGCTAGGCCGTGTAGACTTTGGTTTACAAACCAACCTAGCATCAAATTACTTTTTGGCAGTCGATCCGTTTGTGCTGGGCTTCGGTCAGGCCAACATGGGCGCGTCTTTCGGCTCAGCCGATACTTTTCGATACAGCAATTTGCTGTTATTTCAAACGCCAGACAATCAGCCTTGGCGTTTCGGGATTGGCTATTCGAACAATCTCAGTGTGTCGGCGGTCTATCTTGACAGCACCAATCCCAGCATCTTGCCAGCAAGCAGCTACTTATCCAATAGCGACAATCTTCGCGGATTAACGCTTGGCGCCAAGTACAGTCATCCTTTGCTAACACTGGTGGCAAGCTTTGATGCCGCTCAAGCGCCTAAAAATATTCCGGCGGGCGAACTGCCCTATCCGCTAACCCCCAACAGCAGCCCGATACTCAAGGAATGGATCCTTGGTGCCAGCTTTAAGACCCACCCCGGGGCCGCAGTGACTTGGTCTGCTGCCATTGGGCAAACTTTTAACGGGGCTTTTTCTGGTCAAGCACCGGGCAATAACTTTGCAGGTACCAATCTGCTCACAGACACGCTTGGCGCCCAAATCTTATTTGCCTCGGGCTTTAACACCAACTCGTATATGCTGGGATTTTCTTGGAAAATAGACTCAGTGCAAAGACTCTTCGGCTCATGGCAAGCCATGCAGCCCAACACAAATATCGCCACCGTGACGCCACTGGCCACTGCACAAACCGTCAGCTTGGCCTACACTTATAATTTCTCGCAGAGAACCAATCTGTACACTTGGGCATCAGCAGGTAAAAATTTCCAAATGTTTGAAGGCAACCATGCCGTTGAGGTGGGCGTCGGATTGCGGCACTTGTTTTAAACGCGTGAGCGTTAAATGCATGCGCACCAAACCCGCATAGACGGTTTGCGCTGGGCTGGGTCGCAACAAAAAATACCCTGAATTATTTCAACTATGTGTGGTGGATTCGCGGGCGGGATCATATTTTCCCATGGGTTAGTGACTTTGCCGGCATTGCCAGACACTGGACTTGGAGAGAAGGCTGAGTTAATTCTCGAATTTAGGCAACTCGCCTATTCTGGCTCAGGGGTGAAGCCGGGTCGCTAGTGGCGTGAACTCCCATCACGTTTTTTTAATTTCTCAAACTTTTTTTCACGGATGATTTGGTTGTGTTTAAATACAAACGAAATTAAATTAAATGCTCTCGACACAACCTTGCTTTTTAGAATCAAGTGGGTTGGTACGGGGCTATACAGACCGGTTAAGATTTCCAACAATATGACATGGCTGTTATAATTTACTCTGTTAATGTTTATTTCTCTGTTTGTGTTGAAACCCACAGATATTAAAAATTGAAGGGCTGATTTATGTTCAATCTCATTCTAAGTGCTCTTGTGCCTGTGGCTGTCGTGGTGCTTCTTGGATACCTTGCTGGTCGCAGCAAACTGGTTAACCAAGATGGCGCCAAAAGCCTGTCAACGGTGGTGGTGAATTTTGCCTTGCCTTGCGCGTTGTTTGTGGCTATTTTTGGGTTCAGCCCGAGTCAGTTTGAAAACATCCCTTATGTCGTGACTTTGTTGGTCAGCATCACGCTACCTTTTTTTGCAGCATTCTTCTTATCGCTGCTGGTTTGGAAAAAGCCAACGGGTGAGGCGGCGCTATTTGGCAGTAACAGCGGCTTTCCAGACATGGCATATTTTGGTTTGCCAGTGGTATTGACGGTCATTGGGCAGCAAGGTATGTTGCCCATCATCGTGGGCAATATCGTGACGAGCATTATTGTCATTCCTGTTGTTATGGCCATGTTGCACAAAGGCCAAGCCAGCGGTAGCCAATCGAACGTGCTGAGCATTGTTTTGAGCACCCTTAAGCAACCGGTGGTTTGGGCTCCCCTCACTGGACTGGTTTTGGTCTTGCTCGGCGTAAAGCTACCCGAATTAGCCACTGGCTCGTTAAAGCTTCTGGGTAATATTTCTGGTGGCCTCGCGCTTTTCACGCTCGGCGTGTTGCTGTCATTTCTCACCCCTAAGATCGACAAGCCAGTTGTCTTGGTTGTTTTTATTAAGAACCTAGTCATGCCTGCACTTGCGGTTGCGTTAGCGCTAGTGTTTAAGTTAGATGGTGATTTGGCCAAAGGTATTGTCATCATTGCTGCTTGCCCGGCCGCTACGATGGGTGCAATGCTGAGCTCGCAATTTAATGTGGCTCAAGACAAAATTCCCGCCCAAATTCTAGCCAGTAATGTTGCAGCCATATTGACAATGGCGATGTGGATTTTTGTTGCAGAAAAACTGTTTTAAGTCCTCGCTTGATTAGCAAGCCAAGGCATCACTCCTATCTTTTTAAGGAAAACAGACATGACCGACGTTCGCAAAGAATCCGACAGCCTAGGTGTTGTTGAAGTCCCGGCTGATAAGTTATGGGGCGCACAGACCCAGCGCTCACTTGAGCACTTCAGTATTGGCAAGGATTTGATCCCACGGGAGATGATTACGTCGTACGCGACACTTAAAAAAGCCGCCGCCAACGTCAACCACGCCAGCGGTCGATTGCCCGATCAACAACACGATCTGATCGTGAAGACCTGTGACGAAATCTTGGCTGGCCAACATCACGACATGTTTCCGTTACACGTCTGGATGACCGGCAGTGGCACACAATTCAACATGAACGTCAACGAGGTGATCTCAAACCGCTGCTGCCAAATGGCGGGAACCGATTTAGGCAGCAAGGCGCCAGTGCATCCCAATGATCACGTGAATATGTCTCAGTCGTCTAACGACTCGTTTCCTTCAGCCATGTACATCGCTGCCGCTGTTAACACCACCGAGCGTTTGATTCCAGCGGTAGCAGCGCTGCGCGACGCCATGGCATTAAAAGTTGAGGCGTGGAAAGACATCGTTAAAATAGGTCGTACCCACATGCAGGACGCCACGCCGATCACGCTAGGCCAAGAGTGGTCTGGTTACGTGGGCATGCTTGACGATGATTTGGTTCGTATTCAGGATGCACTTAAAGGCGTTTATCGTTTGGCCTTAGGCGGCACTGCCGTGGGTACCGGCATTAATGCGGCCCCCGGGTTTGATGTCGATGCAGCCCAAGAAATTGCCAAGCTTACCAACCTGCCGTTTGTCACAGCCCCAAATAAGTTTACGGTTCAGGGTGCCCATGATGCGCTCGTGCACCTGTCTGGCGTTTTTCGGACACTCGCGGTATCGTTGTTTAAGATTGCCAATGATATTCGCCTGATGTCGTGCGGTCCCAGAGCTGGCTTTGCGGAGCTGAAGATCCCTGAAAACGAGCCAGGTTCATCGATCATGCCGGGCAAGGTCAACCCGACTCAGGCCGAAGCCCTGACCATGCTTTCAGCGCAAGTGATGGCCAATGACGTGGCGGTTGGCTTTGGCGGTGCCAGTGGTTACTTAGAGATGAACGTCTATAAACCTTTAATCATCTATAACCTTACGCACTCGATTACCCTCATCACCGATGGCTGCACCAACTTCCGCAAGTTTTTGGTTGAGGGCACTGAGCCCAATCTGAAAAAGATTGCTGAATATGTTGAAAGCTCGCTGATGTTAGTGACCGCACTCGCGCCGGTGATTGGCTATGACAAGGCCTCTAAGATTGCTCACTACGCCATGGATAACGACCTGACACTGAAAGCTGCTGCGCTCAAGCTCGGTTTTGTCTCAGAGCAAGAGTTCGACCAGGTCGTTGACCCTGCCAAGATGGTGCACCCTTATGTCGCGAAGTAAATGGCGAGATCCGGCAAGACAGGATCTGGATGCATACCAAGGCCGAGACATCCTGGACTTTTTCGATTAATTACCTCTGGTTTGTTAGTGGCCGCACTTTATATACCGAGTGTGGCGCGAAGCGCCACCATCAGTGTCGCTTTACGGAATCGTTGATTTGGGTGTCTCATATAACCAAGTGTCGCGAGCAGGCAATGCCATCGGTGGCGCAGTCAATGCGTCACTGGTTGGTATGGTTTCTGGCGTTTTGAGCGGGTCACGTTGGGTCATCAAAGGCGCAGAACAGCTATCCCCTGAATGGTCATCGAGTTTTGTATTGGAATCTGGCATCAACGCTCAGGATGGCTCGATCGCCGAAGAGGGGCTGACGATCGGTCGACAGGCATCGCTCACGATGACTCATGAGCAGTATGGGTCACTGACACTTGAGCGGCGGGGCGCACTGGCCTATACCTATCTGGTCACCATCGATCCCTTTCGGTGTCAGGCAGCCAAGCCAGCATGGGGGTTTCGTTTGGTTCCACCAATGGGGTTCGTCCCAATAACCTCGCTCTCTACCAGATGCCCGCTATCGATGGCTGGCAAGCCGGTATCGGCTACTCGTTTAACACTGGATTTACTGCACTTTGCGTCAACGGCGCCACCTCGATCTAACAAACCGGCATACAACACTACAGTGCTGCCTATGTGTGTGTACTATCCAAACGAACCGATCTTGACCTATGGGCATCCTACGGCGACAACTATCAAGTTTTCAGTACCGCCAGAAGTTCGGTCGCAGGCACCGGCATGCGGCATGTCTTCTAACAACCAATCAATCAAGGAACAACAACATGGCCACGAGCAAAAAAACGCAAACAAAGAGCAAAGTCATTTCCAAGTCCAACACGAAAGTCAGTACTAAAACAAAAACCAAATCAAAACCTTTGAACATTATGCATGACGCCTCGCTCAACCGCGGCAGTGCTTTCACGACCGAGCAGCGCCAAGCCGCTGGCATTGAAGGCCTGTTACCCATTGGCGTGGATACGATCGAATTGCAATTGGCTCGGGTACATACCCAGCTTGACATGCTCGATTCAGATTTGCAGCGCTATTTGTTCCTGATGGACTTACAAAGCCGCAATCAAACGCTCTTTTATGCCGTGATCATGGGTGACCCCGCGCGTTTCATGCCTTTGGTCTACACCCCCACGGTGGGCGAAGCTTGCCAAAAGTTTGACCATATTTTTCGCGCCTCACGCGGCATTTACTTGCCCATTAGTGCCAAAGGTCGCCTGAAAGAGTTGCTGTCTCACTGGCCACAAAAAGATATTCGCTTTATCGTGGCAACCGACGGCGAGCGTATCTTGGGTCTTGGCGATCTCGGTGTCGGCGGCATGGGGATTCCCGTGGGTAAGCTCGCGCTTTATACCGCCGTTGCCGGCGTGCCACCTCAGTTGACATTGCCGATCACGCTTGATGTGGGCACCAATAACGAAGACTTACTAAACGACCCGCTTTACCTTGGTTTAAAGCAGCCTCGTGTGCGTGGCAAGGCTTATGACGCCTTCATCGCGGAGTTTGTTGACGCAGTCCAAACACTTTATCCCAAGTGCTGCCTGCAATGGGAGGACTTTGCCAACTTCAATGCCGTCTCGATTCTTCAAACGTATAAAGACAAGATCTGCACCTACAACGATGACATTCAAGGCACCGCTGGCGTGGCGTTGGCAGGCATTTACGGCAGCTTACGCATTTCTGGTGAAAAGCTCACCGATCAGCGGTTTCTGTTCATGGGTGCGGGCTCTGCCGCCACCGGTATCGCCGAGCTAATCAGTCAAGCCATGGTGATGGAAGGACTAACCATCGAAGAGGCACGCGGCCGAAATTGGCTGTTTGATGTCAATGGATTGATCGAATCAACGCGCAAAGACTTGGCTGATTTTCAGAAACCATTTGCCCACAAACACGCACCATCAAAATCATTCACAGACGTTATCAATGACATCAAACCCACTGGAATTGTTGGTGTCAGTACTGTACCCAAGCTCTTTAACCAGGCTGTCATCGAGGCCATGTCGCGCGTGAATGCCCGACCCATCATATTCCCATACTCAAACCCCACGTCACGCTCGGAATGCACGGCGCAAGAAGCCTACCAATGGTCTGACGGTAGCGCTATCTTTGCAAGCGGCAGCCCATTTGATCCCGTGACCATCAAAGGCAAGACCTTTGTACCTGGCCAAGGCAATAACGTTTATATTTTCCCGGCCATGGGCATGGCTGTGCTGGCCACTGAAGCCACACGAGTCACTGAGCAAATGTTCATTGTGGCGGCCAAGGCAGTGGCCGAACAGGTCACACAGTCAGAGCTCGATTCAGGGTTAATTTATCCGCCGCAATCACAAATCCTAACGGCTTCTTTACACACGGCCGCTAAGATTGCAGAGTACATTTTTGAGCAAGGCTTGGCGCGGATTAAAAAACCCAAAGATGTGGAAGCGCATATCCGTCAAATGGCCTACAAACCTCTGTATGACAACTGATGCACTGAGTATCGTTTGGCGTGCCGCCGAAGTGCTGCACGCCAATGCGCAAACCACGCAACGCACCATTTTAGATGTCACGCGTCTGGCCAAGGCGTACGGATTTGAAGCAGAGATCTTGCCCCAGTGGGATGCGATCGTCTGTCGTACTCGAGCACTCAACGACCCAAAAGACCACTGGCAAACCGCGCTTTTACAAGCACGGCCCACGGGGGTTGACATGCATAAGGTGGCACGGACCAATCAACTGATTGATCGGATCTGCGCCGATCCCAACCGGCAAGCGCTCGGTCAGATGGATGCGGCCAGCAAATCCTTGGCAACGATTTCAACCTATACGCCGAGCAGTCACTTACGCTTTACGGTGATGGCAGGCGCGGGCGCTGTCGCCTTAGGGGTGATTTTTGGGGTGACTGACCTGGCTGCGCTGGTCATGATTTTTATGGCGGCAGTCTTGGGTGCTGTCGCCCGCAGGCTGTTGGCCAAAACCGCTGACAACCTCTTGATACAACCGTTTTCGGCTGCCCTAATCGCGGGACTGGTCGGTGGCTATTCGCAACATGTCTTCAGCGGCGATGGCTTGCCATTCGTTGAAATTGCCCCTTGTATGATTTTGGTACCCGGTGCGCACATCCTGAATGCCGCCCTCGATTTGGTCCGAGGCCGCTTAGGGCTCGGCATTAACCGCGTCGTCTATTGCCTCCTGATATTGCTGGCGATCAGTGGGGGCTTGATTTTGGGATAAAGCCTGATGATCACATGATTCATCCACAGGCTTTGGCAAGACTGTTGAGCGAACACGCTGCAGAAGATGCGATTTTTACCTGCGACGTCGGCACTCAAACCGCTTGGGCGGC
>Ga0209284_10005819_pt1 | contig 12417 bp, 12 predicted proteins | sample FRY03_FD_187211 | JGI IMG/M metagenome (GOLD analysis project Ga0209284, IMG submission 187211) | Freshwater microbial communities from Lake Fryxell liftoff mats and glacier meltwater in Antarctica - FRY-03 (SPAdes) (version 2) | ecosystem: Environmental > Aquatic > Freshwater > Ice > Glacier... | reverse complement strand
CGCACCGCGCTTCAGTCGCGGTCAGGGATGCGGCTTCCGGCAGCAGGCCGGTCTGCACCCGGCGCGCGGCTTCGAGCTCCCCGGTCATGCGCGCAGCGGCTTCGCGTTCGGTCTGGAGCGAGGCGCGCAGCCAGCGGCGCTGGCGTTCCAGTTCAACCAGCGTGCTGCCGAGGGATGCCATGAATATCAGCGCGAGGCCGACCGCGGGGGCCGCCACATCGAGTAGCAGTCCGCCTGCGCGGAAAGCCACGCCGCCGGTCATGATCACGATGGCGATCAACAGTGCCGCACTGCTGATGGCCAGTCCTGGCCGTGCCCGCGGGATGACCACCACCATCAACAACCCGATCAGCGCGAGGGCCGCCAGCTCGACAGAGCGTGCCCAATGCGGGCGGGAGAGATATTTGCCGTCAAAAATATTTTCGAGCAACTGCGCATGGATTTCGGCGCCAGGAACACGCGCATTCAGCGGAGTCGCTGGGTAGTCGACCAGCGCGAGTCCGGTCAGCGCGATGATGACCAGCTTGCCCTGCAGCAGCGCCGGATCAAGGCGGTTCTCCAGCAGATCGACTGCAGAAACAAACCGGGAGGGATCGTGGTGGCTGAAGTGGATGCGGGCCTGCCCATTGGCGGCGGTCGGCACAGCGACGTCACCGGTGCCGATGGAGGTAATGCCGTTTGCCGTGGCGTGTATGCGTATCGCCGGTTCGCCAGCGGCAACCCGTATCATTTCCAGGCCCAGCGTCGGCACGATGGCGCCTTGTATCGATGAGGCGACTGGCAAACTGCGGACGATGCCGCCCTGGGTATCGACGCTGACAGCGCCATGCCCGGCAGCGGCGCGGTCTATGACGGGAGTGCTGCGTATGACATTCCGGTAGCCCAGCAGATGGGGCACAGGATCAACGCCACTGACCGCAACTGGTGCAAACCCGCCTCTGCCATTGACGCTTTCCCCGTCAGTGCCGGCCACTGCCAACACCGCGCGTGCGTTGCTCAGTGCCGTGGCAAACTGCTGATCGTTGTCCGTGCCCTGGGCGGCCGCGTATGCCGCGTAACGATCCTGTTCCGGAAACAGCAGATCGAGGCCGATTGCCGCAGGTTGCCTGGCAGAAATACTGTCTACGAGGCGGGCAAGATCGTTGCGCGGCCAGGGCCATTGTCCATAACGCGCCAGACTGGGTTCGTCGATGGCCACAATGACTGCGGGTGCACTTTGTCGTTCGCGTGGCCACAGCGCCTGATAAGCATCGAACAATGCTAGTTGCAGTGTCAGATGCGCCGGCGTGAATGCTGCCTGCAGTGCCAGCAGCAGCGCGAGCACGGCGAAACCAATCGTCAGGGCCGGCCAGCGTCGCGCCTGTGCTCCGCGGTGTGCGGCGTTCTGCTGATCAGCTGTCACTAGAGAGTCACCACCAGGCCGTCATGTGCGCTGATGATCTCCAACGCATTATCCGTGCGCGTGATTTCCTCGAGACGGCGTGTTTGCCGCAGTACGTCATCAAGCTGGGCGTCGGTATAAGTAGGCTCATGGTGAAACAGGCATAGTCGCTTGGCCTGTGCCATCTGGCACAGTTCGACACCGGTCACGTTGCTGGAGTGGCCCCAGTCTTCCTTGACCGATGCCGCATCCGCCAATGAATACATGGCATCAAAGATAACTAGGTCAGCATTGCGGAAAAAGCGCGCAAAAGTTTCGGCTTCTTCGGATTGTTCGGGACGGTGTTCCGAATCAGTGGAATAAACCACGCACTTGCCGCCTTTCTCGAAACGGTAGCCGTAGGAATCACCGCCATGACGCTGCAATACCGGGGTGATCTGGTAGCCGGCGATCTCTACGGTTTTTGCGGGCTCCAGTAGCACGAACTCGATCTGCGCCGGCAATTGCTCGAATGCAACCGGAAACGACGGCGCGCCGTGCTGGCGGCGGAACGTGGCGGCGATTTCCTTGTGGCAACCGTGGATGATGATGCGGTTGCCGGGCAGGTAGGCTGGCGGAAACATGGGGAACCCCATGATGTGATCCCAGTGCAGGTGCGACATGAACACGTGGTAGGTCTGCGGCTGATCGGGACCGTATCGCTTCAGCATGTCGACGCCGTAGCGGCGCGCGCCTGAGCCGAGGTCGCACAACACATGATTATTCTCACCGTCGATCAGTTCGACACAGGAAGAATCGCCGCCATAGGTGCCGCTGACATTAAAGGGCAGGCGGTCAATGAATGCATCCACGACTTCCGGTGTATCCAGCGTCTGCCCTTGTGCCGTGGTCAGCGCTGCAGCCAGTTTGGTGCGGACCTCGGCGGCCGTGATTGGTGACGGCAATGAACCCCTAGTACCCCAAAAGCGGATTTGCATGCGTAGTTCCGTGGTTCAGGCGGCGGTGGCTGTGCTAAGGGCGGTCAGCGCATCGTCGGTGGAAGTAAATATCTCGTAGACCAGGTGAAAATGGCTGATTTCAAAAATCTCCAGCACCAGGGGCTGCATGGCCGCAACGGCAAGGCGCCCGCCGCGGGGACGCACCTGTTTTGCGGCAATCATGAATATGCGCAGCCCGGCGCTGCTGATGTAATCGAGCCCGGAGAGATCCAGTATGACCGCAGTGCCGTCAGCACTGCAGTTTGCAAGGTGAGGCGTCAGTGCATCGTGGAATTTGGCCGCATTGAGGTGGTCGATGCGGCCGTTGACCGCGACGACTATGGCATCCCCGTGGATTTCGACGTCGATTTCCATCTCACCGCTCTCCTTGACCGGAAGTTTAACCGATTGCGGTGCGGCGGGCGCCAGTCATCGCTGGATTAGCGCAGGCGGGCCAGCGCTTGTTCCAGATCGGCCATCAGATCTGCCGGATCTTCAAGGCCGATATGCAGGCGTATGGTCGGTCCTCCGGGATTCCATTGCGTCGCCGTGCGAACTTTCTCGGGGTGTGGTGCGGTCACCAGGCTCTCATAGCCGCCCCAACTGGAGCCGATGCCGAAAAGTTTGAGCGCATTGACGAAGGCGGCGACCCGGCCACGGTCCGCCGGACGCAATATGACGCCAAACAGCGACGCTGCGCCGTCGAAATCGCGCTTCCAGATGGCGTGACCGGGGTCGCTCTCCAGTGCGGGATAAAGCACGCGTAGTACTTCGGGGCGTGCGGCCAGCCAGTTTGCAATAACCAACGCGTTGGCCATCTGCTGCTTCATGCGCACCCCGATGGTGCGAAAACCGCGCAGGGCCAGATAACAGTCATCGACGCTGACGCTGTAGCCGAAGTGGGCGACCGTGTGCCGCACCGGCAGCCAGTATTTTTCATTGGTGACAATGACACCCATCAGCACATCGGAATGGCCGACGATGTATTTGGTGGCGGCGTGTATGGAAACATCCACGCCGTGCTCAAAGGAGCGGAAGAAATAGGGCGTGCCCCAGGTGGTGTCGGCCAGCACGGGTATGTTTTGGGCATGTGCCGCCGCGGCGATCGCCGGGATGTCCTGCATTTCAAATGTCAGCGAACCCGGCGCTTCGCAGAACACGGCTTTGGTATTGGGCCGGATCAGTTTGGCAATGCCAGCGCCGATCAGCGGATCATAGTATTCAATGTCGATGCCGTTTCTGCGCAGCTGGTTTTCGCAGAATATCCGCGTTGGCGCGTAAGTGCTGTCGGTCATCAGCAGGTGGTCGCCGTGTTTGACGAACGCTGACAGCGCAGCCGTAATCGCGGCAAGTCCCGAAGGCACGGCCACTGCCTGATGGCCGCCTTCCATGCGGGCCACGGCTTCCTCGAAGGCAAAAGTCGTCGGTGTGCCGTGGATGCCGTAACGCATGATCTTGAAATCGTCAGGATCACGCGTCTCGTATGTCTCCAGATCAGGGAAGACCACGGTCGATGTGCGGTACACCGGCATGTTGACGGTGCCGTGGGTTTGCGCGGGATCGCGGCCGACATGGGTCAGCAGAGTGTCTTTTTTCATAGTGATGTACGGAGGTTTACGATATGGACTGCAGCCACGTCATTGTGCGCGAGGGTGCGAAGCTGCGCAACATCAATGCAGAGTTTTTGGGTTATGCTAGAAACTAATCCAACTGAGGAGCGAGCGAACCGCGGCGACGTCCAGCATGCGGTGCTCGAGAATGTCATGGACCATCATCATCTGTTTGAAGTCGGCGGTGCGCATCTCTCCCGCCTGGAAGATCTGCGCCTGATCAAGGGCGAAGGTTGTTATTCGGCCGACTGGAGTCTGCCGAATCAGGCGCACGCCGCATTCCTGCGCGCTGACCGCGCGCACGCGAAAATCGTTTCCATCAATACCGATGCCGCACGCAAGGCCAAGGGTGTATTGGGTGTATACACCGGTGCCGATGCAGTCAGCTCGGGTTATGTGAAGCCGCTGGTCTTGCTGACCTTTGCCGGCAAGGATGGCATGAAGGCGCGTCTGCCCAACCGCGCGGTGCTGGCGAGCGAAACTGTGCGTTTTGTCGGTGAAACAGTAGCCATGGTGGTTGCCGAAACAGCATTGCAGGCACAGGACGCGGCAGAACTGATTGAAGTCGAATACGAAGACCTGCCGGTGACCGTGGACCCATGGACCACGCTCGAAGCCGGTGCGCCGCAATTGCATGACAACGTACCCGGCAACATGGTGTTTGAACAGGAGGCCGGTGATGCCGCGGCGACCGAAGCCGCGTTCGCCAAGGCCGCACACGTTACCAAACTGAAACTCGACTGCACCCGCGTGGCGCCGAACCCGATGGAGCCGCGCGCCTGCCTGGTGGCACTGGATGCGGCTACAGGTGTTTACACCCTGCATACGCCGGTACAGGGCATCAACATGATGCGCATGCAGATTGCCGCCTACACGGGATTGTCCGACGACAAGCTGATTATCAGGTCGAAAGATGTCGGCGGCAGCTTCGGCCAGCGCAGCATTGCCTATACCGAATACGTTGCCGCGATGATTGCTGCAAAAGCGCTCAATCGTCCGGTGAAATGGGTGTCCAGCCGCAGCGAAGGTTTTCAGTCGGATTCGCACGGCCGCGCGAATTACATCAAAGCCGAACTCGCACTCGACAAGGACGGCACTTTCCTCGGCATGCGTGTGGACTGGATCGCCGACCTCGGTGCCTATCTGCATCCCGCCGGCCCGGTCAGCCCGATGCGCAATCCGGTGACTTGCTTGAACGGCGTTTACAAAACGCAGGCGCTGTACGGCCGCTGGCGTGTCGCGTTGACCAATACTGTGCCGGTGTCGGCTTATCGCGGCGCAGCGCGCCCTGAGATTGCCTACACCATAGAACGCCTGGTCGATGAGGCCGCGGCAGAGATGAAAATTGATCCGGCGGAACTGCGGCGGCGCAATTTCATTCCGAAAGACGCGTTTCCGTACAAGACCCCGACGGGTTCGGTTTATGACATCGCCGATTTCCAGGGCGTGCTCGACAAGGCGCTGAAGATCGCCGACGTGCCTGGTTTTGCCAAGCGCCGCGCGGCTTCCGAGAAGCGCGGCTTGCTGCGCGGGTTGGGCATGTCCACGGTGATTGAAAATTCCGGCGCCGGCATGTTCCCCAAGGACGAAATCCTGATTGAGGTCGCGGCTGACGGCAACCTGACCGCCTACTCGGTCTCGCATTCGCAGGGCCAGGGCCATGAAACCACGTTTGCGCAAATCATCGGCGACGCACTGGGCATCCCGGCGGAACGCATCCAGTTGCGTCAGGGCATCGCTGAAAAAGGCCTGATCGGCAATCACACCGGCGGTTCGCGCACCATCGTCGGTGCCGGCACGGTATGCCACATCGCAGCGAAGAAACTGATCGAAGTGGCTACACCGCTGGCGGCGGAGCAACTCGGCGTTGAGCCGTCGCAGGTGACGTATGCCAAGGGCGAATTCCAGTCCAAGGAATCGAGCAAGAAAATCACGTTGGGTGAGCTGGCAGCGAAAAAACCGCTGTCGATCACCGGTGAAGGCAAGTTCGGCTCGACCTTCCCCAATGGCTGCCATGTCGCCGAAGTGGAAATCGATCCGCAGACCGGTGTGACCGAAGTGGTGTCGTATGTGACAGTTGACGATTGCGGCACGGTGATCAACCACACCATCGTCGAAGGCCAGATGCACGGCGCGGTGGCGCAGGGCTGGGGCCAGATTTTCGGCGAGAACATTGTTTACGACCCGGAGACCGGCCAATTGCTGACCGGCAGCTTCATGGATTATTCGATGCCGAAAGCCGGCTGGATCAAGGACATCACCATTGCCGAACATACGACCTTCGGCACCATCAGCCCACTGGGTGTGAAGGGCATGGGCGAATCCGGTTGCACCGCTTCGCTGGGTGCGTTGACCAATGCCGTAATGAATGCGCTGCGGCCGCTGGGTGTGCCGCCCTTGGATATGCCGCTGACCGCACACAAGCTGTGGCAGGCGATTACCTCTGCGAAAAAGGGACACTAACCATGTACGCATTCCAGTATCGCAAGGCGAAAACGCTGAAAGAAGTGGGCGAATGGCTGGCCAAGGACGATGAAGCCAAGTTGTTGTCGGGCGGCATGACATTGATCCCGACACTGAAGGCCCGCCTCGCGCAGCCCACACAACTGATCGATATCAATGGCATTGCAGAGCTGTCCGGGATTGAAGTCAAAGGGGACGTGCTGACCATAGGCGCTGCAACCCGGCACCAGGACGTGGCGACTTCCAAGGTCGTGCGCGATGCGCTGCCCGCACTGGCCAGCCTGGCTACCAACATTGGTGACCCGCAGGTGCGCAATCGCGGCACCATCGGCGGTTCGGTCGCCAACAACGATCCGGCCGCGGATTATCCGGCGGCGGTGCTCGGGCTTAACGCAAAAATCATCACCAACAAACGCGAAATTGCCGCCGCAGATTTTTTCCAGGGCATGTTTGCCACCGCGCTGGAAGCGGACGAACTGATCGTGCGCATCGCGTTTCCGCTGCCGAAAAAAGCGGCCTATGCCAAGTTCCCGCATCCGGCCACGGGCTATGCGATGGCGGGCGTGTTTGTTGCCGAGACCGCAGACGGTATCCGTGTCGCGGTTACCGGCGCGGGTGAAGGTGTATTCCGCTGGAGCGACGCCGAAGTCGCACTGGGTAAAAAAATGGACGCAGCAGCGCTGGAAAAACTCACGCTGGCTGCCGACAACCTGAACGAAGACATCCACGGCACGCGTGAATATCGTGCGCAACTGGCGAAAGTCATGGCGGCTCGTGCCGTTGCGACTATCACCGGCAAAAAGTGAGGAAAATACAGTCATGGCCAAAATAACACTGACCGTAAACGGCAAGAAAAGCACCGGCGATGTGGAAGACCGTGTGCTGCTCGCCAATTTCCTGCGCGACGAACTGAAACTGACCGGTACCCATGTCGGCTGCGACACCAGCCAGTGCGGCGCCTGCACCGTGCATGTTGATGGCCGCGCGATCAAATCCTGCACCATGCTCGCGGTACAGGCCGACGGCTGTGAGGTAACGACCATCGAAGGCCTGGCGCAGAACGGCAAGCTGCATCCGGCACAGCAGGCGTTCACCGAATGCCATGCGCTGCAATGCGGCTTCTGCACCCCGGGTATGATCATGACCACGGCGGCGCTGATCAAGGACAATCCCAAACCCAGCGACGAAGAAATCGTCCACGGCCTCGAGGGCAACCTCTGCCGTTGCACCGGTTACCTGAACATCGTCAAGGCGGTGAAACGCGCGGCGGAATTAAGCAAGTAGTTTCGTCGCGGAGATTGCCCTTCGACAGGCTGAGAGCTTGCTCCGGACCTGATCCGGGGACGAACCGGTCGCTTCAATAGCCGTTCGTGGTGAGCCTGTCGAACCATGACGGCGGGCCACTTGTATAGCTTTACTCGCGGTATCCTTCAGTCTTCACGGAAGGACGCCGAACCATGACCACCACACCAACTAGCGCAGCCGGCCCTCTCGCCGGCGTGCGCGTCATCGAACTCGGCCAGCTGATCGCCGGCCCTTTCTGCGGCAAGACGCTCGCCGACTTCGGCGCCGAAGTCATCAAGATCGAACCGCCGGGCAAGGGCGACCCGCTGCGCAAATGGCGCATGCTGAAGGACGGCAACTCGGTGTGGTGGGAAGTGCAGTCGCGCAACAAGCAGTCGGTGACGCTGGACCTCACGCAAGCCGAAGGCCAGGACATCCTGCGCACGCTGGTGAAAGAAGCCGACGTACTGATCGAGAACTTCCGCCCCGGCAAGATGGAGGAGTGGGGCCTCGGTTACGAAGACCTGAAGAAAATAAATCCGCGACTGGTGATGGCGCGCATCTCCGGCTACGGCCAGGACGGGCCGCACCGCGACCGGCCGGGCTTCGGCATCATCGCCGAATCCATGGGCGGGCTGCGTTACCTCACTGCAGAACCGGGGCGCGTGCCGGTGCGCGTGGGGGTGTCGATCGGCGACACGCTGGCGGCGCTGCATGGTGTGATCGGCGTGTTGATGGCGCTGTATCACAGAGATACCAACAAGAACGGCACAGGTCAGGTCATCGACATCGCCTTGTATGAAAGCGTGTTCAACTGCATGGAAAGCCTGCTGCCGGAATACAGCGCCTTCGGTGCGGTGCGCGAAGCCGCGGGCAGCGCGCTGCCCGGCATCGTGCCGTCGAACGCCTACCCCTGCAAAGACGGCTGGATACTCATTGGCGGCAACGGCGACGGCATCTTCAAGCGCCTGATGAAAGCCATTGCACGTGACGACCTGGGCACCGCACCCGACCTTGCGGCCAACGACGGTCGCGTCAAACGCGTCACCGACATCGACGCGGCGATCACCGCGTGGACCAAAACACACGACAAGAAGGACGCGCTGAAAATTCTCGACGACCATGACGTGCCCTCGGGCGCGATCTTTTCGATTGCCGACATCACAGCTGATGCGCAATACAAAGCGCGCGACATGATCCTCAACATCACCACCCGCGACGGTTACAAGGTCGATGTGCCCGGCATAGTGCCGAAACTCTCAGCCACTCCCGGCGGTATCCGCAGCACCGCGCCGCGGCTAGGCGAAGATACCGAAGCGGTACTAAAGCGCGCGGGTGTTAAAGCGGAAACGATTGCCGATCTGCGGGCGAAGGGTGTGATCTGAGGTGTGGTGCGGGGACATTCTGCTAAACCAATAAACCGTTCGCCCTGAGCCTGTCGAAGGGCGATAAACAAAAATATCAATATAATCAACAATTTATATAATGCCGTCATTCCGGCGCGCCCCCAAAGGGACTTCCTTCGGGGCGTCCCCCAAGGGGACTTCCTTCGGGGCGCCCCCCAAGGGGACTTCCTTCGGGGCGCCCCCCAAGGGGACTTCCTTCGGGGCGCCCTTGACCTGTGATCGGCCTCTGCCCTAGCATGGCTGTATCTCATTTGTAGTACAGGAGCAGGCCATGGCGGTTTCACTGCGCATTCCCGAAAAAATCAAGCGGCGGGTCGAGAAGCTGGCGCGTGCGCGCGACACCACCGCGCACGCTTTCATGGTGGGCGCCATCGAAGAACGCCTGCAGGCTGAGGAGACCCGCGCCGCATACCATGCCGAGGCGACGACCCGGCTCGCGCGTATGAAAAAAACCGGCAAAGGAATTCCTGCGGACGAAGTGTTTGATTATTTGCGTGAACGCGTGCAGGGCAAGTCCGTCGCCCGACCCAAGGCGCGCAAGATCGCATGATCATCTTTTCCGAGGAGGCACTGGCCGACCTCGGAAAGATTTTTGAATTCAACGCTGAGCGAGATCCGGCGACCGCGCTGGACCACATAGCCAAAATACAATCCGCGGTAACGATGTTGGATGCTCATCCTGAAATCGGCAGACGAGTTGCCGCGGGTTCCCCGCTGCGGGAACTGGTGATTGCCCGCGGGCAGGCCGGTTACGTCGCGTTATACGAGTATTCGCCTGTCGCGGACCGGATTCGCATTCTTGCTGTGCGACATCAGCGAGAAGCAGGTCATCTCGAAGCGGAGTAAAAATATTAATACAATCAATTACTTATGAAGTTCCGTCATTCCGGTGCGCCCCCCAAGGGGACTTCCTTCGGGGCGCCCCCCAAGGGGACTTCCTTCGGGGCGCCCCCCAAGGGGACTTCCTTCGGGGCGTCCCCCAAGGGGACTTCCTTCGGGGCGTCCCCCAAGGGGACTTCCTTCGGGGCGTCCCCCAAGGGGACTTCCTTCGGGGCGTCCCCCAAGGGGACTTCCTTCGCGGCGCGCTGGAATGACGACTAAGGAATTGGAGAAAGAACCATGATCGACCGCCTCGACCACTTCGTCCTCACCACCACCCAGCCCGAAGCAACCATCCGCTTCTACACCGAAGTGCTGGGCATGAAGTTGGAAACGTTCCGCGAGGGCAAGCGCCTCGCGCTGAAATTCGGCAAGCAGAAAATCAACATCCACGTGAAGGGCAAGGAATACAAGCCCAAGGCCCACGCACCGGGCACGGGCACACTGGATTTCTGTTTCATCGCTTCAGTGCCGCTGGAGGAAGTGATCGCGAGTCTGGAAAAGCACAAGGTCACGATCATCGAGGGTCCGTGTATCAAGACCGGGGCGATGGGGGAAATCCGGTCGGTTTACTTCCGGGATCCGGATCTCAATCTGGTTGAAGTTTCGGAATATGTTTCCCCCAAACTCGACGCACGCTAGCCATGACTAATTACACGATGTCAGTAAAGTAAATAGGGTCCGTTTTCACCAATTGCGTCCCGATTTCAGTAAAGCGCGATCTAATCAAACTGCCTTAGGCTCTCGAGGCAACTTCGCCCCACACCGCGCACAAAACTTGTCCTTCGCCCCCACCGCAGCGCCGCAGTCCTGACAGCGCCGCAGCTCGCAATACCGTCTCACGGCTTGAGCTTGTCCTCAAACCAGTTCCACATTTCCGCCACCCCCAGCGTCAGGTAATCGCGCTGGCAGTGCTGCGCGCCGCCTTCTTCGGCGGTGAAGATGCGGAAGGTCTTGTCCTTTGAACCGCAGGCATCGAACTGCTTTTGCGCGTCGGCGAGCGGAATCTGTTCGTCTTCCGCGCCATGCACCAGCAGAAACGGGCAGCGCATTTTCTGCATCACGCCATCGAGCTTGAACGGTTCGAGTTTGATTAGCGCTTCGTCCATTGTCTCGACACCGAGGATCCACGTGATGTGGTGGCCCGGCACCGAGAGCGAGGTCTTGAACCCTGATTCGATGCGCTTCTTCCAGGTCGCGTGGTAGTCCCATTGCGCGCCCCAGGCGATGCAGGCAGCGTAGCGGTGGTCGAGCGCTGCGCACCGTGGTGCATAGTAACCGCCGAGACTGATGGCCACGATGCCGATTTTCTTGGCATCGACATCACTACGCTTTTCCAGCCAGTCAATGCAGGCCGAACCGGCGACTTCGTAATCGTGGCGCAGGTACTGGCCGCGGAAGCGGATGGCTTCACCGGTGCCGGGGCCGTCCATCACCAGCACGGAAATGCCGCGCTTGATCAGGTCGGGCACGCCGCGCACGAACTGGATTTCCTTGGTGACGTCCAGGCCGTCGAAATAGACCACGCAGGGTGGCTTCTTGGATTTCGCGTTCTGCGCGTGCACGAAATAACCGGGCAGGGGGCCGGCGGCGGTCGGAATCTCGACGATTTCAATCTTGACGTCGGTCAGCGTGATATGGTGATGGAAACAATCCACACCCTTTTTGTAAGCGGCGTTCGCGATGTCGTCCTTGGGCGTGCGGAAACGTTCGCCCATCTGGTAATAGTTGCAGGCGCGCAGGTAAGCGTGTGCGGCCGGCACACCGTGCCCGCTTTTCTCAAAACGCTGCGCATGCGCACGCACCTTGTCGGCGACGCTGACGCAGGCGTTGAACCACGCCTCGTCATCTTCCGGTGCTTTGTCTTTCAGCTGGATGCCGATCTTGTGCAGTTCGCTGATTTCCGAGCCGCCGTACGGTGCCGCGCTCATCATGTTGATAAAGCCCGACGACCAGCGGTAGTTGCCGGGGAAGTACATGAAATACGCGGATTCTTTTTTGTCCGACATGCTGTGGTTCTCCCGATTGTTATTTGGTTAGCCAGATGACCCCAGAGCCTGTAGAAAAGTTTAATTTCATAATCGACGCTGGCTAAGAAACAGAAACGGCAGGCCGCAGCCTGCCGCGTGGTACTGCGGTTTAAATTTTTGGAATTTTCGCGACTTTGGCGACGCGCGCCCATTTTGTGATTTCTTCCTGAATGAATGCGGCGTACTCGGCAGGACCTTCGCCGCCCACGTAGTAGCCCTGGTCGGTCAGCTGTTTGCGTACCGCGGGATCATTGAGCGGTTTTTGCAGCACCGCATTCAGGCGGTCGATGATGGCCTTCGGCGTGCCGGCCGGGGCCAGCAGGCCGTTCCAGTTGTAACTGGAGAAACCCTTGACGCCCTGTTCGGCGGCGGTCGGCGTATTCGGCA
>Ga0209284_10005818_pt1 | contig 12419 bp, 9 predicted proteins | sample FRY03_FD_187211 | JGI IMG/M metagenome (GOLD analysis project Ga0209284, IMG submission 187211) | Freshwater microbial communities from Lake Fryxell liftoff mats and glacier meltwater in Antarctica - FRY-03 (SPAdes) (version 2) | ecosystem: Environmental > Aquatic > Freshwater > Ice > Glacier... | reverse complement strand
TGGCCAAGGGAAGTTTCGTTTGTTCGGTTTTGCTGATGATTGTCACGGTGTTGGTATCGTAACCAAAACCGGCACCCGCCTCTTGGAGTGAGTTGAGTACGATTAAATCGGCATTTTTGCGTGCTAATTTGCTTCGGGCATGGGCTAATTCGTTGTTCGTTTCGAGTGCGAAGCCGACTACAAATTGACCTGGTTGCTTGCGCTTGCCTGCCTCTGCTAAGATATCAAGGGTAGGCACGAGTGCTATCGCAAGTGATTGACCTTCTTTTTTTATTTTTTGTGTAACCGCCACCGCCGGCTTAAAATCAGCTACCGCGGCAGTAAAAATGGCAAGTTCTGCCTTTTCAAAGACGGCCATTGTAGCGTCGAACATCTCCTGGGCCGATTCTACCAGTTGGCGTTGTACTCCGTTGGGACAATCTAAAGCAGTTGGGCCGCTGATAAGCGTTACCTCGGCACCCAAATTGGCAAGCTCGGTGGCCAAGGCATACCCCATTTTCCCTGTTGAACGATTGCCTATAAATCTTACCGGGTCTATAGCTTCGTAGGTTGGTCCAGCCGTCAGCACTACTTTTTTGCCTTTCAAAGGCAATTTCGCCTCAAAAAAAGCCTCAATTTGTTGCTGAATGACTTCTGGTTCGGCCATGCGGCCTTCGCCATCTAAGCCACTGGCCAAAGCACCCGTGCCTGGCTTGATTAAATGATGGCCAAAACCTAGGAGTTTTTGGATGTTTTGCTGTGTGGTCGGATGTTGATACATGTCGAGGTCCATAGCGGGTGCAAACATCACTTCGCAGCGCGCCGACAAATACACAGCCATGAGTAAGTTATCGCACTGACCATTGGCCATTTTCGATAAGCTGTTGGCTGTGGCAGGCGCAACCACTAATAAATCGGCCCACAGACCCATTTCCACATGATTTACCCATTCACCCAGTTCGTTTTTGAGGTATTCGCTGTAAACCGGCTGGTTTGAGAGGGTAGAGAGGGTAAGGGGGGTAACAAAATCGAGGGCTGAGCGCGTGGCAATAACCCGCACCTCAGCCCCTGATTTCACCAGCGAACGAACCAGAAACGCTGTTTTATAAGCAGCAATGCTTCCGGTTATCCCAAGAATAATCTTTTTCCCGGTGAGCATAGAAGCTGTTTTACTTCAACAACTTCTCTTTCGCAGGTACACGGAAGTAGGTATTGCCGTTGTTATACTCTTCAATGGCTTGTAAAGTAGGTTTTGGCATACGTTCGTAGTGCTTCGAAATTTCGATTTGCTCCCGGTTTTCAAATACTTCTTCCAAATTATCGCTGGTAGGCGCAAATTCGGCCAATTTTCCGTTGAGTTCTTCCTTGATTTTGGCAGAAATTTGGTTGCTGCGTTTGGCAATGATGGCTACAGTTTCGTAGATGTTGCCGGTTACAGCGTCCATCTCGCGCAAGTTGCGGGTTTCAGTGGTGTTAGACATATGTGCTAATTTTTAGCGATTGATTGAGAAATTTTTGATTTTTCCTTTTCTTCAGCTGCTATTCGCGCCAAAGCTTTGGTTGATTTTTCTACCATATTGTCACCTTCTTTAAGGTAAAGGCTTTCTGGGAAATCATCTTTTAATTCTGAAAACGATCTGATACAAGCCTCATAGCGTTCTACTTGTTTGTCGCGAATGCTGTTATCGGCTAAAAGAAAGTATGACTTACAAATCAAAAAAACGAGTTGCTCTCGTTCACCGATGTCAGGGAATTCAGACAAGGTGCGGCGCAACATGGTTGCACTGGCCCGATAATCTTCCATTTGGTAAAAAAGCATGGCGCTTTCGTAGGATTTGCGCTCTAACTTGGCCCGTAAAAAGTCCATCATGCGGTTCGATTCAATAACACGTGGGCTACTAGGATATTTGTTGATGTATAACTGCAGGGCTTCTAATGCTTTTAGCGTGCTGGTTTGATCGAGTGCAAAACGGGGCGATTCCAAATACAAACAATACGCATACATAAAGTCCATTTCCTCAGCCTTACCACTGGTAGGGAAATTGGTAGTGTAATTTTTAAAGTGAAAGCTAGCTACCAAATAATCCTTCATGTGGTAGTCGCAATACGCATAAAAATAATATACTTCTTCCGCCCTTTCAGAACCACGATAAGCCGAAATTAATTCTTCTAACAAAGGCTGCGCTTTGAAATAGGCGCCTTCATAATAGAATTTTTTGGCCATCTCGAACTTATAGTTTAAGTCGGGACTCTTTAAAATCTTGTTATACGGATCGCAAGATTGTGTTAAACACATCCCCATTAAACCGATAAATAGCAAAAAAAAGCGTAATTGCTGGCTTTTGAGCATAGCTTGCAAAGGTAAGGATTTCATTAGAGATATTAACCTATTTGGGTAGATAATAGTATGTTGTGCTAGCTTTTAGTTTTTATTTATTTGACATTCGCTTAACTACTTTAACTTTGCCACATCATTCTACTAAAAAATACTATTTGTGGATTTACTAGACAAGCTCAAACAGCGTCGTGGGCCCTTGGGCCAACATGCCAAAGCCGCTGAAGGCTATTATATGTTTCCTAAATTAGAAGGGGAAATAGCAAGTAAAATGCAGTTCCGAGGCAAGGAGCGTTTGGTTTGGAGTTTGAATAACTATTTAGGCCTGGCCAACCATCCCGAGGTGCGCCAAGCCGATGCGGAGGCAGCTGCAGCTTTTGGCATGGCCTACCCTATGGGTGCGCGGATGATGTCGGGGAACACGAACTTCCACGAACAATTGGAGCAAGAATTGGCAGACTTCGTTGGAAAGCCTGCGGGCATGTTAGTGAACTTCGGTTATCAGGGTATTTTGTCTGCCATCGACGCCTTGGTAGATCGTCACGATGTGATTGTGTACGATGCTGAGTCGCATGCCTGCATTGTTGATGGTGTGCGTCTGCATCAGGGAAAGCGTTTCTTGTACAAGCACAACGACATGGAGAGCCTTGAAACGCAACTCAGGCGAGCTACCCGATTGATTGTAGAAAACGGCAATAAAGGCGCTATTTTGGTAATTACTGAAGGCGTGTTTGGAATGTCAGGCGTCCAAGGTGATTTAATTGGCACCGTGGCGCTGAAGCAAAAATATGAGTTCCGCCTGTTGGTAGACGACGCCCACGGTTTTGGAACCATGGGGGCTACTGGCGCAGGTACAACCGAAGCGCAAGGCGTAACAGACGGGGTGGATATTTATTTCAGCACTTTTGCCAAGTCTATGGCCAGCATTGGTGCGTTCTTTGCTACCGACAGCGATACTGCAGAGTTTTTGCGATACAACACACGTTCTCAAATTTTTGCTAAATCTTTACCAATGCCCTTGGTCATTGGCGCCCTCAAGCGTTTACAATTATTGCGCGAGGATCCTTCTTTACGTGATCAGTTGTGGCGTGTGGTAAATGCCTTGCAAAGCGGACTGAGGGAGCGCGGCTTTAACTTGGGCAAAACCATGTCGCCTGTTACGCCAGTGCTTTTGAGCGGTTCTTTGGGAGAAGCCACCGCGCTAGTGGTAGATTTGCGCGAGCGTTACAACATATTTTGTTCCGTGGTGGTTTACCCTGTAGTACCTAAGGACGTGATCATGTTACGTTTGATTCCAACCGCTGCACACAGTCTGGATGACGTAAATTACACCCTCCAAGCTTTCTCAGATGTAGCTGAAAAACTACATTCTGGCAGCTACCAAAGTGAAGGCGTAATATCGATGGGATAAAGAAATATCAGATAAAGTTTTTGCCTTTGACTGAATTTGATATTTTTGAGGGTAAAACCTTAAATAATTTTGTTATGAACGAGTTTGAAGCAATCAAAAGCATGCTAATGTCTTTAGATAAAGACTTTGAAAAATTTTACGATAAGGGTAACAACGCCGCTGGTACCCGTGTACGTAAAGGACTCCAAGACTTGAAAAACAAGTGTCAGGAAATTCGTTTGGAAGTACAAGACCGCAAAAACGGTTAATCCAAGCTGCATTTATAGCCCTGCTGGTTTCAGCGGGGCTTTTTTGTGTATAAATAGGCATGCTAATAATTGATTCGTCAGCTCGTTTTTGGTCATTTCATCGCCTATCTTTGTGTGAAATTTTTGGAGATTGAGTTACACCGATCAGTTTGAGCAAAAGGATGAAAAACGCATGTCGTTTTTCGATCATTTAGAAGAGCTACGTAAACACCTCATTCGTTCTGCAATCGTGGTGGCGGTTTTGGCCTTGGTCGCATTTGCGTTTAAAGGGTTCGTTTTTGATGACATCATACTTGCGCCTAAGAATTTAGATTTTTTGACTTATCGCTTTTTTTGTAAGCTGGGCGAAACCTATGCTTTTTTGGGAGGGCTTTGCATCGATAACATCGGGTTTACAGTGGCTAACATCGATATGACCGGGCAGTTCATGCAACATTTGAGCGTTTCGCTGTATGCTGGGTTGATCATGGCCTTTCCTTATTTAGCGTTTGAGTTGTGGCTATTTATAAAGCCCGCCTTGCATGTAAAGGAGCGCAGAGCGGCCAGTGGCATGGTGTTTTACATCAGTATTTTGTTTTTCATTGGGGTGCTTTTTGGGTATTATGCCCTCGCACCGGTGAGTATATTGTTTTTAGGTTCTTACCAGGTGAGTGCGGAAGTTGCAAACCAGATTACCTTGCGGTCATACATCGGCACCTTGAGCACGATGGTGTTGGCGGCCGGACTCATTTTCGAACTTCCCATGTTGGCTTATTTTTTGGCTCGGGTAAACCTGATAAATGCAGCCTTCCTAAAAAAAAATAGGAGGTTGGCAGTTATTGTTAATATGATTGTTGCGGCGGTGATTACTCCGAGTGATGTCGGCAGCATGATTTTGATGTCGATTCCCTTGTTTATCCTCTATGAAATTAGCATCCAGGTGGTAAAACGCGTTGAACGAAAGCGCGCTGTAGCCGAACTAAACGATTGATATGAAATACCAAACTCAAAAAGCGAGCATCGGCAGTGACCATGCCGGTTACGAATTAAAAGCAAAGATCGAAAAGCTGTTGGTAGCAGCCGGTTTACAGGTGCATGACCAAGGTACCCACTCCCCCGATTCGGTTGATTATCCAGATTACGCGCATCCCGTGGCTACACAAGTGGCACAAGAAGGAATTTTAGGCATACTCATTTGTGGCAGCGGTAACGGCGTTTGTATGACCGCTAACAAACATGCTCACATCCGTGCAGCACTTTGCTGGAGCAAGGAGTTGGCCATGCTAGCTCGCCAACACAACAATGCTAATATTTTATGCATTCCAGCACGGTTTGTTTCAGAAGAGGTAGCCATTGAAATGGTAGAGGCCTTTTTAACTACATCGTTTGAAGGTGGGCGCCATACAACACGTGTAAATAAAATCTCATGCTAAAAAATGTAATTTTTTTTTCCCTCTTAGGTATGCTGCCTTGGGCAAGTTTTGCGCAAATTGAAAGCATCTTACCAGAGCAAAAGCTGAGCAAAGATTCGATGCTTTTGGACATGAGCAGACTCACTTCGCGTGAATTTGCTGGAAGAGGTACTGGTCATGAAGGGTACACCCGTGCGGCTGAAATGGTGGCCGGGAAACTTAGCGAGCTTGGTTTCGAGCCTTTTGAGCAACAAGACCGTCCTCCCGACCAAAACCAATACCATTTGTCGGTGCCTTATAAAGGCGAGCGCTTAAATGATGCTAGTTTCACGGTAGGAAGCGCTACTTATCGCCTAGGGAAGGATTTCTACCCGGGGAGCAGTTTGCCCAAAACCGACGTGCATTTTGATGAACTGGTTTTTGTGGGCTTTGGCCAAAATACACCACACTACTCCGATCTTGATGGTGCTCAAATCAAAGGCAAATGGGTTATTGCGATGCCAGGCGGCATTGATAGTTTAGGCAAGTGGCAGCCTACGGAACTTCGGCTGCAATACCGTATGCTGAGCCAAAAGGGGGCAGCAGGAGTTATATTGGTCAATCCAAATTTTGGTAAAGAAGTGGAGGGCGTTTTGGAACGCTTTAAAAAGGAACGTATTTCTTTGGCAGAGGTCACCGATGAAAACGGCGAAACCGGTCGCCCCCAAATCCCGCTGATAGTTATGTCGCCCAAAGCAGCGAAAAAAATCTTCAAACAAATGCGGGTGAAGGCCAAAAAGGAACGTAAAAACCGAATAAAGGCCCAAAAAGGGGTTCCTGTTGTGGCCAAAATTAATGGCAGTATGCAAATTGATCAGTATGTACGCTTGTTTGATGCTCCCAATGTAATGGGGTACATTCGAGGGGAAGAGCAATCGGAACAATTTGTGCTTTTGAGTGCTCACCTAGATCACCTCGGGGAGCATGATGGGGAAATTTATTATGGTGCCGACGATAATGGTTCTGGATCTGCGGCCTTGTTGTCCATTGCTAGAGAAATCAGTCGTTGGTCGCAGGAAGGTATTCGGCCTCGCAGGAGCATTGCCATTGTTTGGTTTTCGGGAGAAGAAAACGGCTTGCTTGGTAGCAAATGGCTGGCCAATCATGCCCCAATGGCTTCTGATATGATTACGACGAACATCAATGTTGATATGATCGGACGGAGCGACAGTCGCCACAAAGCTGGTCAAAAGTACATTTATGTGATTGGTGCTGACCGCATTAGTCAAGACCTCCACGATGTAGGCGAAAAGGTTAACGAGCAATGTTGTAAGCTTGAATTAGACTATGCCTACAATGACCCGAAGGATCCAAACAGATATTATTACCGCTCTGACCATTACAATTTTGCGAAATTGGGTATTCCTAGTGTGTTTTTCTTTAGTGGAGTGCATGAAGACTACCACCGTCCGACCGACACCATGGACAAAATCGATTTTGACCGCATGTTGTATTTGACTGAATATATTCTGTACACGGGTTGGGAGCTTGCCAATAGGTACGAGCGTTTAAAACCTAGATAAAATGAAGCAAGCAACTACTTTTCTTCAAAAAACTACGGGCAAGCCTTTTGACTTAGAGCATCGCCGCAAAATCACCTTCAATATGTCGAAGTACGATTTGGCGGTGACGGCAGGCAAGGGGCGTTATGCCGATTTAGAGTTGGCTCGAGAGCGCGCCAATTTCCTGAAATGGAAATCGCTGGAGCAGCTTGAGCAATATTTGTTACAGTTTGAAACCAATTTTACTGCTAATGGCGGCAAAGTGATCTGGGCCAACGATGCCGAAGAAGCGCTGAAGGAGATACTACATATTTTTAAGCGGATAGGTGCACGCTCGGTGGTGAAGTCGAAAAGTATGGTCACGGAAGAAATTCACCTCAATCCCGCCCTCGAAAAAAACGGGATTGAAGTAGTGGAGACTGATTTAGGCGAGTTCATTCAGCAACTCGACGAGGAGCCTCCTTATCATATTGTGACCCCTGCAATGCATAAATCGAAAGAGGACATTGCTGCTTTATTTCATAGGAAACTTAATACGGCGCCCAATTTATCACCAGAGGAGCTTACCAACATCGCTCGTAATTTGTTGCGCGAGAAGTATGTGAATGCCGATGTGGGCATCACTGGGGGCAATTTCATCATTGCCGATACAGGAAGCATTGCCATTACCGAAAACGAAGGCAATGCACGATTGAGCATGACTTTTCCTAAGGTGCATATTGCAATTGTGGGTATCGAAAAGGTGATTCCGTCGATCAATGACCTCGATTTGTTTTGGCCGCTCTTAGCAAGTCACGGCACGGGCCAGCACATGACGGTGTACAACAGTATTTTGAGTGGTCCACGCCAAGCTGGCGAAACCGATGGGCCACAGGAGATGTACGTGATTTTGCTGGATAATAACCGCACTACCATTTTGGCCGACACCGAGCAGCGGCAGTCGTTATATTGTATCCGTTGTGGCGCTTGTTTAAATGCTTGTCCTGTTTACAAAAATATTGGTGGTCACAGCTACGGAACCACCTACAGTGGTCCGATTGGCTCCGTGATAACGCCTCATTTACAAGGCATGGAAGAATTCAAGCACTTGAGCCAAGCGTCTTCACTTTGCGGCAATTGCACAGCGGTTTGTCCCGTTAAAATCGACCTCCACGAACTTTTGCTCGTAAATCGCCGGCAGGCTGTTACCGACGCATTGCAGCCACCTTCGGAGCAGCGCATGTGGAAATATTGGAAGAGAGGCATGATGAGCCGCCGTTTAATGGACATCGTTGGCGGCAAGCCAAAAAACTTCTTGCTCAAATATTTATTTAAGGACGGCTGGGGACCGAGGCGGGAACTGCCTTTGGTAGCCGTAAAATCGTTTAATAAGCAGTGGCGCGAACGCCATCCCAACAAATAGCCTTAGTTTTATGCAATTCGATCGTACTAATTACAGCGACGAGCAGCTGCGCTCAATGTATGCTGCCTTGGTTTTACCGCGCCTAATTGAAGAAAAGATGCTCATTTTGCTGCGACAAGGCAAGGTGAGTAAGTGGTTTTCGGGTATTGGGCAAGAAGCCATTGCCGTGGGCGCTACCCTGGCATTGCATCCGGATGAATATGTGATGCCATTGCACCGCAATTTAGGGGTATTTACCGCCCGTCAGATGCCTTTAAACACGCTTTTTGCGCAACTGCAGGGCAAGGCTTCAGGCTTCAGCAAGGGGCGGGAGCGTTCGTTTCACTTTGGCAGCAATGCGCACCACATAGTTGGTATGATTTCACATCTAGGTCCACAAATGGCCATTGCCGACGGCATTGCGTTGGCGCACAAGCTGGCCGGAGAAGCGAAAATTTCAATGGCTTTTAGTGGAGATGGTGGCAGCAGTGAAGGCGATTTCCACGAAGCTTTAAATGTGGCGGCGGTTTGGGAATTGCCAGTGATTTTTATCATTGAAAACAATGGATATGGATTAAGTACGCCCTCCCACGACCAGTTTCGTTGCAAGCAGTTCATCGACAAAGGCATCGGCTATGGCATGGAGGCAGTGCAGGTAGATGGCAACAATTTATTGGAAGTGCATCGTACGGTGGCTGCTTTGGCGGATTCAATGCGTCAGAATCCACGGCCGGTGCTGCTAGAATGTATGACCTTTCGCATGCGTGGGCATGAGGAAGCTTCGGGTATAAAATATGTGCCAACGGAACTCCTCGATACTTGGGCTAAAAAGGACCCAGTGAAAAATTATGAAGAGTTTTTGCAGCAGCAAGGCGTATTGAGCGACGAGCAAAAGGCTGAAATCCGTCAAAAACACCAACAAGCCATTGACGCTGCTTTGCAGGAAGTATTTGCAGAGCCCGAAATAGTGGCTGATTTGGCTTCAGAAATGAATAGCGTTTATGCGCCTTATCAACAGCAAGTGGTTTCGGCCACAGAAGTGGGGGTAGAAAAACGTTTGGTAGATGCCATCAGCGAGGGACTGCACCAAGCCATGGAAAAACACCCCAATTTGGTGCTTATGGGGCAAGACATTGCCGATTATGGTGGCGTTTTCAAAATCACCCAAGGATTTGTTGAGGACTTTGGCAAGGAAAGGGTGCGCAACACGCCTTTGTGCGAGTCGGCCATCGTAGGTGCGGCCTTAGGGCTTTCCATAAAAGGGTATAAAGCCATGATGGAAATGCAGTTTGCTGATTTTGTAACGGTGGGTTTTAATCAGATTGTAAATAATTTGGCTAAAATTCAGTACCGTTGGGGTCAAAATGCCGATGTAGTTATCCGCATGCCAACAGGCGCTGGGGTAGGGGCTGGGCCTTTTCATTCGCAATCGAATGAGGCGTGGTTTTTTCATACGCCTGGGCTAAAAATTGTATATCCATCTAATCCTTACGATGCCAAAGGCTTGTTGTTAGCTGCATTTGAAGATCCAAATCCCTATTTGTTTTTTGAGCACAAAGTCATGTACCGCAGTATAAGCGGTTTGGTGCCCGCCGCCTATTATACGGTGGAAGTTGGGAAGGCTTGTGTGGTTCAAGCAGGCAGTGACGCGACCATTGTTACATATGGAATGGGTGTGCACTGGGCATTGGAAGCCATCAAGGAGCTTCCGGAAGCCTCCATAGAGCTCATCGATTTAAGAACTTTATTGCCTTGGGATGAGGCTACCGTGCTTGCATCTGTGCGTAAAACGGGGCGTGTTTTGGTGGTTCACGAAGACACTTTAACAGGCGGTATTGGGGCGGAAATAGCTGCTGTGATAGCTGAAAAGGCCTTTCAGTCGCTCGATGCGCCTGTGATGCGTCATGGCGCATTAGACAGTCCTGTGCCCTTCGCCATTTCACTCGAAAAGCAGTTTCTCGGAGTAGCGCGTTTTAAAATTCGATTAAAAGAACTCCTCAAGTTTTAATCTTGGGTTTGAATATCTTAAATTAGCAGATTAACATATACGGTTGCGATGACGAAACGTTTAAGTTTATTACTAGTAAGTGTGCTGATAGCGGTTGCCGCGTATGCACAGCCTACCAATTTGCCAGCAGGCGTATCAGTGGCATTTTTCACATCTTTTGAAAATCCCAATCCTTTTGATAGTACTACAAATGTGGGGATACCTGGTTGGACTCCTGTTCAGAATTATCAATTTCCGGTGGGTTCAGGTGGACAGGCGCTCAGATGTACCTATAATACGGGCGTCACATCTACACTAACTACAAACTCTTTTTCTACTTTAGGTCAGTTTAAAGTATGGTTAGATTTTGCACATATCGCAAAAATAGAGTTAGGTGATTCTGCTACGATTGAAATCTCTTTCAATAATGGGGCCACTTGGACGACCATTTTGGGCCAAAACTGTACTTATTTAGGAGGCTCTGCAGATTTCAGGAACTCTAGTAGATTTTCGCATTTAAGTTATCCGCAACTTTGGGCACCAGCAAGCCTGCTTGCCATCCCTACAACATCGTGGTGGAGACAAGAGCGTTTCGACATCAGTACAATCGCGAGTAACCGAGCCGATGTTCGGCTGAGATTTAGATTACGGGATGTGAATGCAAACAACATGGGTAATCCGCCTCCAGGTGGCTATGGGTGGCTGCTCGATAGTCTTCTGGTGACCACGGCGTTTTCGGAAATCATTCCGCCAATCATTAACCACACACCCAGAACGGGCTTGCTCTTTGATATTAGGCAACTCATCATAACCAGCGTAAGCGACTCTTTCGGTTGCGACTCAACCGGGGTGGACGATGTATGGATGTTTTATTCTGTAAACAGTAGTCCTTTGGACTCTGCACAACTCATTCGGACTGGTACGACTAACGATTGGAGGTTTTTACTGGATACCAACAGGGTACAGGACGGAGATACGGTGAGATACTACATTAGGGCACGTGATTCATCACCATTAAGAAACGTAAAATATGCCCCAATAAATGGCGGACCTGGAGGAGGGGTGTATACCTACTTTGCTTCCTTTTTTCCGAGTATGGTGCACACGCCAATTACTGGCCTGCGATTTTCGCCAGGGCCTTTTGCTATCAGCGTTAATACAAGCGATGCTTCAGGTATAGATTCGGTGATTATGAATTACCGAATCAACAATGGCCCTTGGCAATTGACCAAAATGCCGTTGGTAGTTATAAATTCAGTAATTTATAGAGACACGATTTTCACCATTGATGGTGATACAGTAGATTATTTCTTGGAATCTGTGGATTTGTCGGCGCGCCGATTCCGCCGGCAGTTACCAGATACAGCTGCTTTCTATCGCTTCATCGCCTCGGGTAAACCGGACGTTAGCTGGCCAAACAGCTCTGCACAATGCGACGTATTTTTAGGAGCCTTGTTTGAGCTAGGTCCTTTTAATATCGGCGTTAGAGCGGAGGATGGCTCTGGTATTGACACAGTATTTTTGTATTATCGCCTGAATGGTGGTGTTTTTGACTCTGTGGGAATGGTGCGTAATACCGTGGCTAATGCTTTCTGTAATTGGATTGGTACGATTCCAGCGGTAAGCGATAGTGATACCATTGCTTACTATGTGAAGGCAATTGACGCCTCCTCCCGCAATAATTTCAGAATTGATCCTGACAGTGGGCTATTGCGACAATTTGTTGCGTTGGCTGGCATTCGCTTCCCATATACAGACGGCTTTGACGCTTCTGATGCTTGGAGGTCATTTGTAGTGACTGGCATACCAAGTAATCTTTTGTTTACGCCTGGTGGTTGGGTACGTGGCGCTCCAGCCAAATCTACCATTAACAGTGCGCGGTCGGCTCCGAATGCTTGGATGCCTGGTCCACTAAATGCCAATTATCCCAACAGTACTTGGCAAGTTTTAGAGACCCCTGTATTTGATTTCGCATTGGTTCAAAATGCAACATTATCGTTCTGGCAGTGGAGAGATATCAACAATGGAAACGCCTCCACATCCCCTGGTATTCCGGGTAATGGAGATGGTTTTTGGATTGAATACACCAAAGAAGTAAACGCAACTATCCCTGCCTGGATCAAACTTGGAAATGCCAGCGCAGCTG
>Ga0209284_10005815_pt1 | contig 12422 bp, 11 predicted proteins | sample FRY03_FD_187211 | JGI IMG/M metagenome (GOLD analysis project Ga0209284, IMG submission 187211) | Freshwater microbial communities from Lake Fryxell liftoff mats and glacier meltwater in Antarctica - FRY-03 (SPAdes) (version 2) | ecosystem: Environmental > Aquatic > Freshwater > Ice > Glacier... | reverse complement strand
CAAATCATTGGACGCAGGAGCGGATGCCTGCAAAAATCCACCGCCCTGTTCCGAGGTCGAAAGACCGAAATCGAACCTCACCCTTGCCACTAAAATCCAAGAAGAACCATTCTTATGGACTGCGAAATGTCCGGTATGGATGGACTCGAAGCAACGGCAAAGATTCGCGATTTGCATTATCAGAATCGACTGTGTCTGCCCGCAACGGAACCACTGGCCATCGTTGCGTGCACCGCGCAAGCCACCGCGTCCGATCGGCAACGATGCCTTGACGCGGGTATGGCCAACTACATCACCAAACCCATCCGACGTGAAGACCTTGTTGCGGCAATGCGGAACGTGATGCGGCGTGAACCACCGATTCATTTAGAAGAACTACTTCATCGCTGCGGAGATGACCGAAGCGTCGCCGCGGAAGCTCTCCAAACGTTTGCGACCCGAGGCACCGAAGATGTGCGCCGTATTACTTGCGCCGCAAGCGAGAACGCCGACGAAACATTTGCCGCGGCGCATCGAATCAAAGGCGCCGCAGCAACACTCGCCGCACACGAGCTAACTCGTATTGCTGAAGCGATCCAAGAGACAAGTCGAGCGGGAAAACCGCATCGCAAGCAGAGTTATGCAAGAAGCCTTCAAGAGCTTGATCTATCAAACCAGTCCGTTGCACGACATTGGCAAAGTTGGCATTCCGGATTCGGTTTTGCGAAAGCCAGGAAAACTGACCGAGGAAGAATTCGAGATCATGAAACGTCACACGGTGATCGGAGCGGACGCCATTCGCGCGACGCTGGAACATTCACCTGCAGCAACGTTCCTTCACATGGCATCAGAAATTGCGCTGAGCCATCACGAGAAGTTCGACGGTTCGGGTTATCGCCAAGGCTTGGCCGGACAGGCAATTCCCTTGTCAGGCCGCGTGATTGCCTTGGTCGACGTCTATGATGCGCTAACGACCAAGCGAGTTTATAAGGCCGTCTTCACTCATGCAAAAGCGAAAGAAATCATCATGGACGGCCGCGGCAAACATTTTGATCCGGTCATGGTTGACGCGTTTTTGCGAGCGGAAGTGGAGTTTGACACCATTCGTTTAACAATGTCTGAACATGAGGAAACAATAACCACGGACACAATGCCGAAGTTGCTCAGCACGGCTAATGGCTAATCATTCTTCTCCATTGCCGGGGTCGTCCAGGTCGCCCTCAACATTGGCTCCTAAATAAATTTTGTCCATCACGTTGTAAGTTGGTCCCTCTTTGTCGAGATAACTCGCATAGAGCCTGACTTGGTCAACTTCGAGAACCCCTAGTCGTCGATTCTTAAACCGTGCGACCTTATCAACCACTTCTTGAGACGCGGCGCGACTTCCGCTGCGAACACGTCCCAGCGTAAGATGCGGCCGGTAGTCTCTTGGTTCGGGCTTGAAGCCCAGCTTGGCGAGCCCGAGTTCAAGGCGAGTTACCAACGCGATCAAACTCTCGCCTCCCTCGGTAATTCCCACCCAAACAACTCTGGGTCGATCGCCGCTGGGAAAGCCGCCCGTCCCTTCAAATTTCAGCTCAAACGGGTCGATCGCTTCGCAGCATTCCCGGATCACCTTGCAAACCTGCGGTACATCGCGGTCCACGACATCGCCCAAGAACTTGAGCGTTAGGTGCAGATTGTCATCGGGAACCCAACGCATACCGTCTTTTTCGCCCTGCAATTCTCGGGCAAGTTTCCGTGCTGCCCGTTGCACTTCGCCGGTAAGCGGAATGGCGATGAATGAACGGATGGTGTGCATTTGACAATTAGCTCCGGTTGATCGCGTTTCTGGCAGATTGCAATCGCGACAAAAATTGAAACTTGATAAGATTTCTTGATGGACTCAACCACTCACTTGATCGAAAGAATAGGCGATAAACCGCCTGCGTGTGAACCATTGCCCGACATTGAGTTTTTGCTCAATCCGCCATTCGTTCCCCATCGCTTGGTTCGCGGTGGTCATCTTCAATCGGTTCTGTCGCTTCGTGCTCAAGATTTACGTCCTCTCCAGCCCTCGCTTCATTGGGTTCAGTTGCCCGATGGCGATCGTTTGGCGATGTTAGACGACAAACCCGAACATTGGCGTCCCGGTGACGCCAGTATGCTCGTCGTCCATGGACTTTGCGGCTGCTCTGAATCAACTTACATGTTACGGTTTGCCTCGCGGTTTACCGAGCAGGGCGTTCGTGTTTTTCGCCTGAACCTTCGCGGCTGCGGAATCGGGATTGGCCATGCCAACCAGATCACCCATGCGGGACGAAGTGATGATATCGTTGCTGCGCTTAAAATGATCGCCAAACTCACCCAAAGCGGCCCCATTTCTGCCGTGGGAGTCTCGCTCGGTGGTAATCAGTTATTGCGAGCCCTCGGCTTGGTCGGGAACCCCGCGGTTTCTTGCTCCCTCGACACACAGTCATGGCTGCCACGGATCTATCGAATCGCAGCGGTCTCACCGCCGATCGATTTGCATCGTTGCAGCGACAGCATGGGCCGCCGCCGGATGCGTCCCTACAATCGCTACTTCATCAATCATCTGCTCACCACGGTTTCGGATGAGCTGCGAAGACATGAATTGATTGCCGCCGCTTTGCGCAGCTTACCACGAACCATGCGCGAGCTTGATGAGCGAGTGACTGCTCCACTTGCGGGATACTCTGGCGCGCCCGATTACTACCAAAGCACCGCGGCCACGCGTGTGATGCACCACATCAAAGTCCCCACGCTTGTTCTGGCGGCCAACGACGACCCAATCGTGCCGGTGACTTGCTTTGGCCATTCGATCCGAGCCTCTTGGCCGGATTGGATTCGGCTTGTCATCACTCGCGGAGGAGGCCACGTCGGCTTCATTGGTCGCGGTGAACACCGACACTGGATGGACGGATTGCTCGATCGCTGGTTCGGGTTCGCAAAGATCAATTAAACCAGCTATCGCACAATATCACATCAGCACATCGATTCCCAAACACACTCGATGCGTTTTTGATTATCCTTTGGCGAAGCCCGCAAGACAAATCGCATCAAATAAAAGCGGAAATTGATTGGGGAAAGCTTATCAACGCCAATCGACACTCATTCCCAAGTCGATATGACTGATGATCAGCGGAGCTGACTGATGATCAGCGGAGCTGAGTGCTCCAAACTGACTGCTCGACGCCAGCGACGCTGAACCAACCATTGCACCTCGACCGCGAACGACGGTGGGAGTCCGCTTCAAGACCGCAAAAACAACACGCTTACTTGGTCACCCAAACCGCTTCGGGCTGAATGCTTTCTGCGGGCTTCCCGCCTTGATCTTTTCGCCCACTGCCTTCAAAACGGCTGATCAATTCGACGGTCATGTCGTCATCACATGTGATCTGGCAACTGAGACGAATGCCTGCTTCGGTGATCTGCCTTGCGGCAAGCGTATCCTTCTCGGCCTGGGTCATTCGCTCGGGCTCACCGGCGACAAACTGGACGCGGCAAGTCGTGCAGCGCGCCGCGCCACCGCAAGCATGCAACTGGTCCGTTCCCGCATCTTCGACCAATGCGTTGACGAGACGCTTGCCCGCTGGCACTTCGAATTCACCCACACCGACAACGTTTAAAAGAGGCATCTCTATCTCTGTATTCTTGAATCATCCGGAAAACGGGAACCGTACCTTGGCCCTCGTATCTGGCCACAACTTGACCTTCTCACCCGCAATTCGCAAGGTGCGTACCGCCATGCCTCAATAGCTGGTCGGAACAAGTTTGACCTTGCCCCTTAAAATCCAGTAGACGATGCCGGCGTACGACAAGCCGCACCGCATCCCAAATTCCGTTATTTTCATCAGGCCACTGCCACGCGCCGCACGATCAATCTTTCCGTCATGGTTGATCGTAAGCATGGGAAACACAGGAGCAAAATTCACCCCGTGTTCGATCGGTGTTTTGACCGTGGTGTCATCTGGCGACCTTGGTTGGGCCTCAGCACCGCGTCTGCGAATGTAGGTCTGCTCCGTCGCACGACCGTCCGCGACGAAATGGAACTTCACCGAGCCTTCATACCCGAAGGATGATCGATTTATTGCGGTTCCTAAGCGAAAGTGTGGCAGACCACCGTGAAGGGAACGTGAAGCTACAAAAAATCGAGCGGTGATCCCACACGCTAGCATTTGCACTGATTTTCCGGGGGTTCTCAAGCCGGTTACTCTTGTGACGCGAGTCGATCAGCGGGTATCGTTCCCGGCGGTCGATAAAGTGTTTCTCCAGCCTCTGTCATGGATGACGCGGCGTGCCTGTTCCTTGCCAACCTGTTCCTTGCCAACCTGTTTCTTGCCAACAAACCCATTGGATGCCGATCGATCGTCTGCGATTCGTTCGACAAGTGATTGCGGACGAAGCAGCGGCGCTGCGAAAGGTCGCCGAAACGTTGTCGCCAGCAGCGGTGGAAGCGGCCCAGCGAACCGCGGACTGTAGCGGCTGCGTGGTTGTGACCGGTGTCGGCAAAGCGGGATTGGTGGGCCAGAAACTCGTCGCCACGCTCAGCAGCACCGGAAACCGCGCGCACTTCATGCACCCCAGCGAAGCGATTCACGGGGACCTGGGTTGTTTGGGGCCAGACGACCTCGTTTGGGCGATTTCAAACAGCGGGCGCAGCGATGAAGTACTACGGATTGCTCCGCACCTGCGTGAATATTCTTCGGGATTGATTGCGTTAACGGCAACCGAAGATAACCCGCTCGCTCGCATGGCCGATGTGGTGGTTGCGATTGGAAAACATGATGAAGCCGATCCGTTGGGTCTTGCGCCGACGACGACGACGACCGTGATGATGGCCGTGGGCGATGCGATCGCGCTGCTGGCCAGCCGCTTGAACGGTTTTGTCGCCAGCGACTTTGCCAAGTTTCATCCCGGCGGCAGCTTGGGTCAAAAGTTAGCTCCGGTCGATCGCTTCATGAGGCCGATTGGAGCTTGCAGAACGGCGCCAGAAACCGGAACGGTTCGCGAAACGATGGTGACGACGGCTCGCGACGGACGACGAACGGGAGCTGTGATGCTGCTGGACGTCGATGGGCGACTGGCCGGTATATTTACGGACAGCGATTTGGCGAGATTGCTCGAAACACGTCGAGATGTGATGCTGGACGGACCAGTCGCAAACGTGATGACGAAATCGGTCCAGCGTATTGAATCAGGAACATTGTTGATGAAGGCGATCGAGATCCTCTCCAGTCGCCGAATCAGTGAACTTCCCATCGTTGACACGGACGGGAAGCCAGTGGGTTTGCTTGATATCACAGACGTGATCTCGCTCGACGGTGCTGCTTCCATCGAACCAGAATCACCGTCCACAAGAAACATTCTCGGTCTCCGAAGGAGAACTTAAACGTTGGCCGATAAACGAGACATTGATTCCGCGTCCCTCGGGGCCAACGCCGAGACCGGCGTTCCAAGACAGCCACGGACGTTCAGCAAATCCTCTTTCGTGGAAACGGATATCACGATCGCGGAGCCGATCCAATTGATCCTGTCAGATGTCGACGGCGTGATGACAGATGGTCGCATCATTTATGACAACGCGGGCGTTGAGACCAAAGTTTTTCATGTGCGAGACGGACTGGGGATCAAGCTTTGGCAAAAAAGCGGGTTTGCGTTCGGCATCATTACGTCGAGAAACAGTCAGATCGTTCGCGTTCGAGCCGCGGAGTTGGGCATCACCCACGTTCGCCAAGGTTTTGACGAAAAATTGCCTGCGGCGATCGATGTGATGAAACAGTGCGGCGTCGAGCCTTCGCAAGTTTGCTATATCGGCGATGACTTGCCTGATCTTGCCGTCATGCGTCATGTGGCCCTCGGGGTCGCGCCAGCGGATGCATCTCCGGAAGTCCGGCAAGCGGCTAAATGGGTACTGAGGTCTTCCGGTGGCGCCGGCTGCGTCCGTGAACTTGTTGAACGATTGCTAAAGTCGAAATCGAGATGGGAGGAGCACACGCGGCCGTGATTCGTGACGGCCGCCCGCTCGCGATTTCATGCTGCGACGATTCTTTCAATACTGCTCTGCCCTATTTGTCTTAGGGCTCGCATGCGCCGCCTATCAATCGATCTTCGTTGCCTGGGTGGAACCCAATGCGCTGCCAGCGATCAAGATGGCTGCTTCACCAGTTTTGAGAACCGATGATACGCTGGTTGCGATGTTCCCGCCGAATTCGTGGCAACGAGGGAACTGCAAACGCTTGCAAACTCGCGACGGCGTGCTGCTGTTTCAAAATTGGCAGCAGATGAGCGATGACCAATGGAAGCTTTGGCCGGTTTCGGTGGTGATGGGAATCAATGGCAACTCGCCGCTAATTCTAGAAGCCAACGAAGGTGCCGAAATTAAGTTCACGGAATCGCTGGATGTGATGAGCGGGGGAGCTCCGCCGATCGAACGTGGCCGCATGATTGGTGCGGTAACGATTCATAACGTTGACAAAAGAAGTGCGTTGCATTTCGATCAACAAGTCGATGTTCAGAAGCGATCGCGGCGTATCATCATTGAAGCCTCTGAAGTTGGCATCGATCATCGTAAAGTCTGGACGACACAGCCCATCCGTTTGCAGCTTGGCGACGTCAAGGTATCCGGGCGAGACTTGACGCTGCACCTTGCCACGGCAGGAGGCATCGATGCGGCTGGTGACAACGCGTTATCGATTCTTGATCGGTTGGAATTAATTTATCTCGATGAGCTTTCCGTTCCGCTTGCTGATGGCGGCCTTTGGGGCAATATCAATGACGACTCCGAAAGCCAAACGGTGACTGAGCCAGGACGTCCGACGCCCATCGCGAGACCAATGGCTGAGAAGAGCGTGGCTCAAGGTCCGGGATTAGCGACACTTCGTTGCGGTGGTCGAGTCGTCTTTCAATTCGCAACGGGAGAACTGACGCTTCAAGATCGCGTCGAGTTGCGGCACCAATCATCGGCGACGTCAACGATCGCCGATACCTTTGTCTGCGACCAACTGCGCCTTCGATTCGCGGATCTCCTGGCGAAGCGACAACGAGGAGACCAGCTTCAAAATTATCTCTTGTCGATGGTGGCCATCGGGCGTCCCGCTCGTGCATCGATCCCTAGTTTCGATGCCGAACTGGCTGCGGGGCAGATTGAACTCGACACCCGATCGAACCTGGTTCGTATGGGTGGACCTGCAGGAGTGCTCGTGTCGTACGCAGGAACTCGATGGCAGTTTGGTCAGATCAATTACTTGATAAATCCCATCGATCCCAAAGAGTTGGGGACCTTCGATGCAATCGGTCCAGGGGGAATGGACGTGGAACGTAGCTTGGAGGTTCCGATCAAGCGATTGCAGTGGAGCGGAGGTGTGAAGCTGGAGCAGTTGCAATCCGCGGAGCAGCTTTCGTTGCGAGTCGATGGTGAAGTTGAGGCGACGATGACCGACGGCGGAACATTTCAGTGCGACTCCGCAAGGTTATTACTGCAACAGCTTAGAAAACCAAATATTGCACCGGAGAAAGTCGCTTCCTCGAAGGCGAAGACTCGACTCGTTCCGAAACAGTTTCAAGCAACGGGAGCGGTGAGCCTTGAGACGCCCATGATCGCTGTCGCGACACGATTGCTGCAGCTCTACTTTGAAGTCGATCCTGAAACACCGGCCGGCGTTCCATCAGTCCCAAGCACCGCCAAGGCCGACGGCTCGCTTCGTGGTTGGGTCAAGCAACCGGGCGCGGAACCTTCGACGACAAAGTTAGCCACCAATTCAACTCCGCTCGCTCGGTCTCGACCGAGTATTCACGGTGACACGATCAACGCGAAACTCCGATTGTCCGGTGGCGACGTCACGGCGCGTGATTTGTCCGTCGTCGGCAACGTATCGCTTCATCACGAAATCGAAATGCAAAACGGAACGTTGCCAGCGGTCCTCACCGGAGATCGCCTATTGCTCAGTGACAGTGGCGGAAGTGATGTGCTGCAAATCGGGAGTGGGGTCGATCGCCCGGCGAGGTTCGATTTGGGAGACGGTTTTTTTATCGGCCCGCTCATTCAAGTTCGCATGGCGGATAACGTCGTGTGGATCAAAGATGCGGGTGAGTTCCAACTGCCAACTCAAGTGTTGCCGCGAGTGGGATCCATTGTTTCGCAGGGTGGAATGTTGCCCTTGGAAGCGAGCCGCGAAATGATCGATAAGGGCAATGATGCACTCGGCGGAAGTTCTCAACCGAAGCCGGCCAACATTGAATGGGTGAATGCGCCGAAGTGCCGCTGGCAAGGCCAGATGGTGTTTGATGGTCGAACGGCGACGTTGACCGACGGCGTGGACATCCACGCGACGATCATCGCAGGTGACGAACGCGACGTTTGGGACTTGCAGATTACAGGTGATCAACTGCAAATGGTCCTTGAACAAAGTGTCAGCGTGCGTGATGTCGAATCCGTAAAAGCAGCAACGGTTGATCAGGTATCCATTACCAGCTCAGCGGCTCATCCACTGCTCATTACGGCAAACCAGTTGACGGCATCGGGACTTCGCAAATCGCGTCATGTTCTCGCCGCGCCTCAATTAACGATGAAGCCTGAAACGGGCTTGCTCAGCGGCCCTGGCCCAGGTTGGTATCGTGCTTGGACTCAGTCCAATCCGACGCCCCAGTTCACTCAGTCATCCAACGATCCTGATGCCTCGATGTTCGGCATTCACCTTGCCTACGAGCAAACCCTGGATGCCGACCTTAATTCAAAAAGCTTGGAGTTCAATACCGGTGTCCGAATCGCAGGCCGTCGGGTGCTGATGTGGGACGAAGTGATCGACGTGGCGCTGATCAAAGGCTTGCGTTTGGGAGAATCCACACTCGATTGTGATCGCCTTCGCTTGGCCATCGATTCGACTCGCCCCTGGGCTCCGTCGTCGGCCGCCTGGGAAATGGAATCGATCGGAAACGTGGCGTTCCAAACGAGGATCGAGCGTGGTTTGTTTAGTGGGACGGCCGACCGGGCATCTTACTCGGCGGCAAAAGATCTTTTTCTCATCGAAGGATCTCCGGGACGTTCGGCCGTCTTGAACCAAACGTTGCCCACTGGCCAGCCCGGATTGAGCGTCGCGGGCAAACGGATGACGGCTAACCCGAAAACGATGGAGCTGCAAAATTTTGAGTTCGATCGACTTCAGCTCGGTACACTGCCGTCTGGCTTAGGACCATAGGCTCGTACCGGCCGTTTCCGTGCTCATGACTCGTTGATGACTTTGATGACTCTCGAAAAAGATTCCTTGCCTTCACCAAATGTTTCCTCCAACGACCGGCAGGTTGCTGGGAGTCGATTTTGGAACCGTTCGGATCGGAATCTCCGTCTGTGACCCGATGCGAATTCTCGCCAGCCCCCTAGAAATCCGCACGGTATCGGACAAGCAAGCCGACGGGAAGTATTTTTGCGAATTGGCGAAGAAAGAAGCCGCCAGCGGTTTTGTGGTGGGCCTACCGATCCATTGCGATGGCGGAGAAAGCGCAAAAAGCCGTGAAGCAAGGTTATTCGCGGTCTGGTTGCGGGATACGACCGGTTTACCGGTGAGGTTGTTTGACGAGCGGTTCACCACTTCGGCCGCGCAGCAGCGCATGCATGAAGGTCAGAAAAAGAAAAAAAGTTCTCGAACTCGACAAATTGACGCGGTTGCAGCTCAGGTTTTGCTGGAATCATTCCTCGAAGCCGCCCGATATCGCGGCGAAACGCCAGGCCAATCCCCTTCCGGGGCCGCAAAAGGTGACGCATCTCTGGATTAATGAACCCTAATAATTTGGCTGAATTTCAACCTTTTGTTGGGTACAACCTGTCACAACTTTGATGGCTTCGCAAAAAACAGAGAGTACTGCGGAACTTTTTGCGTTCCCGACGTATCCCAATCACATACGAATTGACGTTCAAGAAAGTTCGCGATCATGCGTATGCCTCGACCTCGTCAATCGGTTAAAACCCGCTTCTGACACGGATGATCTGTTGTCTATTTTGGTCCCTTTGAGCCACTATGTCTCTACCAAACCATAATCGTGAAACGCTGCTCAGTGCCGCCCTGGATGGCGAGCTGACGGCCCAAGAGCAAGCCGACTTCGATCGCGAGATCGCAGTCGATGGGTTATTGGCTCAGGAGTTTGAAGAGCTGCAAATGCTTCGAACAGATTTGCAATCTTGCTTTTCGGAACTGCGAAAACAAAAGCTGTTGCCCGGTGCGGCGGAACGCATTGTGGCCGCGGCGATTTCTGAATCACATCGCAGCGGTCACGCCCGTCCAAAACTTAGTCCTGCGACTCTCAGAGAGGGACCTAATAAGTTCAATGGTTCCAGTCGCATCAAATGGATTGCGGCAGCTCTCGCGATCGCCGCCTCGATGTTGGCTGCGGTGACGTTTAGGAATCAAGACGAACCAAATCTTCCACCCCGGAACTCGATCGCGAAACTTGACGCTGACAGCAAGTCATCGGCTGAGGATCGCATCCGTACGGATCTCAACACAGCACCTGCCGTCGATTCCTCGCTGGAGCCCCGAACTCCCGACGTTGTTTCGATCGCCACGAATCAATCCAAGGTCACCACGGATTTGGAAATCACCAAGGATCCAACCGTTGCACCCAAGGTCATGGGGATCAAGCCAAGCGGTTCAACTGGGTCGGATTCTAACAACATCGCTTCATCGCCATCAAAGACCGCAGTTCCCTCGATTGATCGCCAGCCGCTGAACGTGGTGCTTGTACTTTCGGTGGAGTTAACCCAAGCAGGCCGTGACCAATTGGCTTTGCAAGAAGCACTGCGATCGACAGACATTCGCTTGGGTAAAAACAGTGTAATGGGAAATGAAGTGGTCTCTCACTTGCAGAGTGCCAATGTCATTGATTCTGCCAAAGCGGAGACAACGAACGGAGCGAGACTGTTTTTCATCGAAGCCTCTGCCAAGCGAATCGATCGGTTCATGAATCACTTGATGTCGAACCCCGAGTTGTTCGCATCGGTTGGTCTTGGCATTGCAACGGAGCCACCATTGCTTGCGGCTGTCGGTGAGCTTCGCGAGTTCGATCCCACGAAGATTCGCCAGGATGGTAATGCAGGAATGGCCCGAGATATTGTTGCTGCCGATCGTCGCTTATTGTCGATTGATCCCGAGTATTCCTTCATCCCGCTCAGCTCGGATGTTGTCGATTCGGGAATCTTGCAATCCTCAGCGGTACCTGCAGCCAATTCGGATGCTTCAGCAAGCGTAGTAGAGGATTTCCCCTCGCAACTGTTGTTGCTTGTGAAGTGATTGCTTGATTCCTCCACGGCGAGCCGTTGGCCTTACTCGATAACAAACAAACGTCTCGGAACCCGAGCTTCAGGGCTGGTAAAACACCGCTAGCCATACGGTCGATTCATTGGGTGCCGTCCACTCAACCCGATGCTTCTGGTGCGCCGGAATGTTGATGTGGTCACCTGCTTGCAAACGTATCGGTTCGTCTTTCTCTGCGAAACGCACCTTTGCTTCCCCCTGCAGCACGACCACCCACTCGTGTTCGGATTGATCGTACCAGAACCCTTTTGGACTGCTGTGACCTGTCGAAACAATGCGTTCGATGCGTACGTTGTGATTTTCGAGTAGCACATCGACCAGCTCTTGAGGGAGCGGGCGAGGTAGGTTGCTAAAAAGGTTTCCCGTCACGTTATCGCACCTCTCGGCGCAGCGCGTCGGCGAGTCGATGGATCTGGTCAATATCGTTGTATGCCTGCAACGCAATCCGAAGTAGGCGAGAGCCTGGTTGCAATCCGCGGAACACAGGCAGTTCGATGCGGTAGCGTTCGCGAAGGATCTGTTGAAGAGGATCCTCGCCTTCGCGTTCGGTGTCCTCCGGTGCACACGGTAGCGGAAGCGTGACGAGGCTGCCGATCATCTCCTTCGGCGCAGGCTCTTCGATTCCGAGCGTCTCCAAGAGCAATGCTCTCGCATCGATCGCCAGCTTTTGATTGGCCACCATCAACTCGGGAATCCCTCCTGGGTAAAGCGACTTCAAGAACGCAATCGACGCAGGGACCGAAAGAATCGGAGTTGGATCAAACGTTCCTTGCCAATCGAACTCGGCGTGGAACTGCGAACGATGAGGCCGAGGTCGATTGATTGCGTGGCTGATGATCGTTGGGCGGACCTCCGGTTGTAGCTCGCGCCGAACCCAGAGAAAGCCGGATACCTTTGGCGCACAGAGCCATTTGTGGTGATTGGCGGTGTAGTAGTCGGCATTGATCTCGTTGAGGTTCAGCGACAACATACCGGCTGCGTGTGCCCCGTCGACAAGCACTCGGATATTTCGACGACGTGCCGATTCAACGATTGCCTTGATCGGAAACACAAGTCCAGTCGCGCTGGTCACGTGGTCCACCAACAACAGTTTTGTGCGAGCCGTAAAAGTGCGTTCGATCGCTTCGACGACTTCGT
>Ga0209284_10005814_pt1 | contig 12425 bp, 11 predicted proteins | sample FRY03_FD_187211 | JGI IMG/M metagenome (GOLD analysis project Ga0209284, IMG submission 187211) | Freshwater microbial communities from Lake Fryxell liftoff mats and glacier meltwater in Antarctica - FRY-03 (SPAdes) (version 2) | ecosystem: Environmental > Aquatic > Freshwater > Ice > Glacier... | reverse complement strand
CACGAGAGCCAAAAGGTATGGCAACAGTTTTGTATGAGCCTGCAAAGGCAGGTTGCATGCGATTGTTGGCAGTTGACAAATCACCATGTTCGTCACATTTTGCTCACAGAGTATTTTTCTTGCACGTAAAATCGACTGTGGCGTCTGGCCAAAAACAGGTAGGCGCGTTGTACACTCTTCTGTATTGCTTTGAGCAGCCAATAGCACCTTCAACGCGACACTGCATGGTATGGTTGTGAGACGACAACCTGTGCAGTGCTAATACGCTCCACACAGACGGGCCCTATTTGGTAAGGGTTGGGGAAGGTGAGCAGCGCGTGTGAGTTGGGGTGTTGAAGGAGGGAACAAATCCTAGGTCGTCGGATCGATTCCGTCTAAAACACGAGAACTCAAAATCCTAAGGAGTTGACCTTCATAGAATCTTAAACAAGGGAACCATACTGGTGGTCAAGTGCCTTGTGGAATGGAAAGGCAACAGCCACGAACTTGCAAGTATTTACGCATACCTAGGATCTTGCAAAATAAAGCACAATAACTAGGACAGTCATTCTTGTCTTCCTGTAGTACGCAACACGGGCCAGCCAAGGATACTAAATATAGGCCAGCCAGGGAATGACTAATGCCATGTCCACTTGACATACCGCAGTCTGCATGCGGGTTTCGAGTGTGTTGAGGGGCACAAGTTGTAGTAAAGGCTGCCAAAGTTGCCAGAGGACATGTTGAATAGTGGCAGGGGGAGAGGAGTGCAGTCTAAATCTGAGTTGTGCAAGTTGGAGATTTTGCGTAATGTTAAGAGGGGGAATGCCTGCCTCAGCAAGTAGGCCGTCCCGGCATACGACCACAGGTTGCAGAATGATGCCATTTTCACTGCAGAAATCCTCCATTTCTTGCGAGGTGAATTCTTTTGCGTTGTCAATGCGCAAGTACCGAGGCGTGCGGCCTGTTGTAGTAATGTATTGTTGCAGTAATTCGACTGAAGTTCCCGTGCCTCGTGTTTTACGGGGGTAAGTGGCCCAGTACGCTGTACCTTTGTCAAGTATCAAAGGAAAAGACCGATTCAAAGTAATCAACCAAGACTGCAGGCATCTGCCCAATCCATTCGAAGATCAGTGTTTGGCGGTGAATGAGTAGCGTTTGATTGTTCGCACTGGGTCGCAACAGGTGCATGAGGGGTGTCATTGAAGTTTCGGAAAGCTGCGTTTTCGTTGAAGCGTGACTGATAGCCTGAGCGAGAATTTTCGCTGCCGAGAGGCATATCTCCCCCAATCACAGAAGTAGGGAGGGAAGGTTTGAGAGATGAGAAATCAAAACTGTCACTTGATGCTGTGAATTCATGTAAATGTGCCGACGATTCGGTGATAGTGGAAGTAGGGTCCACTGTGTCAGTGATAGGACTAAAGTCCAACTTGTCCGAGTCGAGGATAGAATCAGTACAAGATTCAAAATGGATTTCTGCTGGGCACAGAGTTTACGCTGAGGCTTGTCAGCTTTCTGTTTGCTGAGCTAGGGCTTGTCTTTTCGAAAGATCTACTGTAGACGTTTTGTTGTCACGCTTGCCTATAGCGCTCGGCATGCGTCACAGGAGATGGCTTAAATGTAGCGCTTCAAATGCTTGTACGGGAGGCCTGCTGCCTCAAGGTTGAGCAGAAGCGTGCGATTATTGGGGTGGCCATGTGCTCGATGGTTTGTTATGGCTTCTTTTCGGTTTCGACACATGAGCTCAAAACGCTCCTGCATGCGTCCCTCGATGCGTTCAGTCGAGAGGAAATCTGGCACGTGTGCCTCGTCTTCATGATCAAAGATATCGGAAAGTCCAGCGAAACTATTACAGGTCGAAACATCTGTGAAGCAAGCAAGTCTTCAGAGTCCTCAGGTGAGGGTGCAGTCACAGGTACTGACTTTAAAATTGCTCGGACTTCAGGCAATCGCCATGTGTGTCCTGCATACTCCATGACTATCACAGTGAGATTGTCTGTGATAGTAATGCTACCGCCGTAGAGGGGAAAGGTAGCCGGGGCGAAGCCATCCGTGAGAGCATCATCGTCAATTCTGACATTCACGTTGTAGCCCGTCTCCATTAGGCGTCCAGCCGAAATTAGGCTGTCAGACATGCCTGGGTCGTACACAGACACATGTGGTACTTGTTTCAGCACCCATGAGAATGCCCGTCGTTTTCTTTGCTGTTCCTACGGCTGGCTGCATATTCAGAGTGGTCCCTGTCCGACTCAGAATTTCAGTAGAAGTACCAGTGGCTCTTCGTTGTGCCCCAGTGTCCAGTACGGCGCCTAAGGTCTGAATGTCTGAATATTTGGTGTCAAATTTCCGGATATTTTCTACGTGTGGCTGATGACATGATATGCAATCACCAAAAGGGCAAGTCTTGTTGCCTGTGTTGTCTGTTTTCTCCCGCATGTATACGTGCTGATTCTGTGATGCCCAGTCGCCGAAAGAATAATAAATGTTGCCAGTTTTCTGCATCTCCCCCCGCTCAGTGAGTCCTAATATGCATTCTGTCTGATGCTGTGCTATGTGGCACTCGCCCTTGCGCAGGTACACCACTGAGTCATTGTGGAAAGGAGATTGCACAGCCATTCTGAATGGTGTATCTAGAAATGTAGCACTAGACGGAATTAAATGGATGGCTGTGGACTTATGTAGAGTTGGAGTGGGCTGTACAGTGTGCGTGACATCGTGTACAACTGGTGTGGCACCGATGTGCGTAGTCAAATGAACACGTGAAAAAGAATGAGAGGCAGACACTTCATTCCACTTGTCGCCTGACAAAGTGCAGAATTTGCGACATTGATCACATTTGCAGCCAGCACGTTGCTGACAAGAGGCAGTTGTTTGAGAATAGACTAACAATAATCCCTTGGAGTTCTTGAAGGAATTGCATTTTGAACGTGAGCATTACAAAAAGGAACAGTCTCTGTGTGGGTCCAAACGTGGCGCTGAGGAAAGAACAAGTGGAAAGTGTAGTTTCTTTCGGGTAACAATCTTAGCGTGCGTGCGAGGGACACATGAATGGGGTACAGTAGCAGCAAGCAAATAAGATTTAGAAGGAGAAGTTTTCGATTTAGAACTTGAAGAGAGGAACGACTGCAGTTTACTTATGCACCCTTTGTAGAACGACTGTCGTCTTCAGACCCGCAGTCCTCTGCATCGCTAACAGCGATGTCAGCTGTCGCGCAGCCTCTCAGCCTCCTTGATCAGCTTGTTAATCTATTGAAGCTCACTTGCCTGCACACTGTCCACAGCACAACCGTCGTCTTCGGACCCGCAGTCTTCTGCATCGCTAACAGCGATGCTAGCTGTATCAGCCATGGCGCGCAGCCTCTCGGCCTCCTTGATAAGCTTATTAATATCTTGAAGCTCACTTGCTTGCACACGGTTCTTCTCCGCCAAAATAGCATCGCGCTTGTTCTGAGCAGCAACTGCATTTGGCTTGTGGTGCTGACAGTCTCGTGCAAAGTGTCCGTAAGAGTCACAAGACTCAAATACAGAGTTGTTGTTGGCAATTTGAAGCTTTCGCCCTGGCTGTGCATAAAGGCACTGGAGACTTTTATTTTTCAAGCGCATAATGATGGCGTGTACACTCTCTTTGAAGAGTATTGAAGAGAATGCCTGCATGGCTGCGCCTGGTTGGGCGCTGACGGGCGAAACTTCAGCCGGGCCCCCGGCAGTGATCTCGTCGGCTGTGAGCGAGCTGTAGATTCTCGTTGGCTGCGAGCTGAAGATGTGCTCGTCAAACTTGGGTTCTTGCAGAACTGCGCCGAGATGAAACGCCGGGCTGCGATCTAGAAGATGATCGTAACTTGAATACTTTTTCTGTCGGCTGTGATGCACGTCAGCGACGGGCAAAAATACCGCCGGGGCAGCGAGCTGTAGAGTCTCGTCGGCTGCGAAACGAAGATGTGCTGATCAAACTACCGGGTGCTTGCAGAACTGCGCCGGGATGAAATGCTGGGCTGCGATCTATAAGATGATCGTAACTTGAATACTTTTGCTGTCGGCTGTGATGTACGTCAGCGAACTACTGTTGCGACGATGTTGATGCTGGGTGGTTGAATCCTTTTGAGCGTAAAGTGAGAGATGGGCCATCACAATGAGCCCACAAGGGCTCATAACCAGCGGAGACTTGACGGGGGAATTACCGTCAACGTCTGTGACCGTGTACACGAAGCATGTGCATGTGAAGTTTATTAAACAAACGGTGAGTTCTCTTCAAACACTCGGAGCTTAAATGAGAACGAGCTCCCCAAAAAAAAGTCGTTTCTCAAAGAACTCTGTTCTAAATCCGCAAACTGCTCACGAACGTTCCCTAAGACTTGGCTTTCTGTCATGAACTCTCTTGTGTATGGAGCGGTAGCTAGGCGGTCCGCTCACGAACTCTCTCATGACTAAGTGGTCAATGAGTGGTGTATCGCTCCCGGGACCCAGCAATCATGACTTTCAGGTTGACACTGGCAACAATCGTGTTGCGTGGTGTAGTTGATGTGGATTTCCGAAACGGAAATGATTTATTTACCAACTTTTTTCCGGACATGATTAATATTTCTTATAACAGTTGACCACTCAAAACCTCGTCAACACATTCACCAAAATGTGCCCAGGGTGCGCGCTGGCGCGCGCAGGACGAGGCACAAGAAGGAGACAAACAAACTCGTGTAAAAAAATGTTAGAAACAGCAACCAGTTTGTGAAAAAAATGTACCACCTTGACTCCATCGCTGTGGGGTTTGGTGACCACAAAGGACTTAATTAACAATCGACAATTAAACTGGGTTGTGGTGTTGTTTAACTTCAGGGTAGGGGGTAGTTGGAGAAGGGGGGGGGTTTCAGATGAATGCGAGGGATGTGCGTGTACAGTTCGATGCCGAAACTCGTTCGCAAATGTACCTAAATATTTCAAATTATTCCAATTTTCGAAATGACTCCAATTGTTTCGGCAGCACCGAAATGTTATTTTGACCTTCAGTGTAGGGTCTTTCGCGGCCACGCGCCCATTAGCAAAGTGCCCAAACATCAAAAGCACAAACAAAAACAAAAAAAACAAGTCAAATACACCGCACACAGTGTTCACTTCTCCCTCTTTCACTGCTGCACGCTCTCTGGACAGTCCACACCGCGAAAACAAGCGGTTCGACGCTCCAGCTGCCTACTACAGACAACAGCGAACTGGCCACCGTTTTCCCAACCAAAAAAACTCTCGGTTAAACCGAAGCTCTTCATCTGTCGCTCGTATCGTTGACGGAGCACATTGGAAGCATGTGTAAGAGAGGAATGTAGGAGCTGTCAAGCATGCCTAACTGGCTTCTCAAAGGGTGTTGTTCACCGGCGTTGAGGCGTCCATGTTGCTTAAAAGGTGAATTCGGACCCCCTGAATAAAGTGAGAGGAGCACGGGGAGACGAGCGCAAGGGAGCGTGATGAGGACAAGAAGCGAAGGGAGAGAAGATATGAACCCAAGGGATCGCGCGTTTGGAAGGGGGGTGGAGAGATACGCAATGTTTGAGGGAGGGGAGATGGAAAAGTGCCAAAACGACAGAAAACAAAATGCGAGTTTTGCGTCAGATTTGTGTGCGGGAAGACATACGTATGTGGATGGATGAAAAGGAATAATATGGGGAAAACAAGTTGCGGTGCAACACAAATAGTGAGTGGCACATATCAAGGTGGAAAGGTGGCTCTACTTGACACAAATTGGGAGTTTTTGAATGGAACGTGTGAATTCTATATGATGTACACATACACATAAATTACTCGAGCAGCACCAACGGCTTTTGGTGCACGCCCTCCTTAAATTTGGCTTTGCCAATCCCCCTCCTGGTACAAAGAGAGAGCGAGCGAAAGGGGGCCGGCGGAAGAACGAGCGGCGGAGGCCGTCAGCCAAATAGAGCCAAAACCACAGGGACAGTGGCAGATCAATAAGAGGAAAAAAATGGTTGTAATGCGAGCAAGAGGTGAAGAAGGGCAGCAAAGTCAGAGCAGGGGGGGGCAGGGGCGAACAGAATGCGCTTCTTAGAGTCGATGGGATAAATGTCGACGGCCACGAAAATATCGTCATCGCCCCATAATTCACGGTTTACAGTGCGGCCCTTTTCTGTCTTGGACTGAAGATCCGAAACAGCAACGGTGAAGGGAACGCCGCCGGACTCCCCGTCGGTTGCCGGTCGCCCCGCGGCCTGCACATTGCCCATCATGATTGGGTGTTGGTTTGTTTTTGCCATCAGACCTCGCCGAGCAGCGAGCGAGAGAAGGACTGCAAAACAGAGAAGGTGCGTCGCAGGATCTTCTGTAATGACTGCGTACCGGAAAGTCTTCGAGGCTGACCAATTTTTCGGTCTTGGAAATAATGCCCTTGCCAACAATGCGCAAAACCACTTCTGCCCTGCCCTTGCCGCCGGCCTTTTGCAACTTCTTGTCCGCGCCCACCTCGAGCCGCATCTCACCCTGCACTACAACCTCACTAGGACTGCCATCTTCCACCACAGTAGCCACCTCTGCAGCAGCCCGCTGCACAACCACCGAGGAGAGCAGCGAGGCGGCGACGAAACTGCGCCGTGGGAGCGGATCGATGGAGCCGGGTGCCACAGAGCACATGGCACCCGCACAGACCCGCATTGTAGCCGCTCGCAATGACAGCGGCCCGGCGAACGATTCGACGCATCCACACGCGGCGAGCAGCATGCAAGACAACAAGTGTCCGGCCGCCATTGAACGATGTCTGCCACGAACTCACTTTCGCCACGAACTCTTATGATTTGAACCGCGCCATCGCCATTCGGCTTCATAGAGAAGCGAGGGCCGCGCACCCGCTGTGATCTAGGGGAAACGTGGGACATGCTGTCCACGCCTGTGATGCGGGGTGTGCTCGTGCTCCGTGACGAGACGCTGGCCCGCACTCCCGGAGATCTCATCAAACAGGTGGGGAAAGTCTGTGATGTGTGTGGAAGAGAGGAACACGACTCCAGTGTCGGTTTGTTGCCGAGAAAGCATTGTTTCTGTGGCTTCCATCTTGTGTGCATGCTGTGGAGCGCTTACGCGGGTTGCCTCTTCTCCTCAGCTCGAGATGTTGGTTGGGACTCTCGAGGACAGCTTCAGCTCAAGCGAGCAGATGCTGTCGAACTCTCCAGCCACTGCGTCACCACATGCGCTGGCGACACTCAAAGCTGAGAAGGGACGCCGGCAGACGCTACTCAAAAAATTGACAAAGGTGGTCAAAAGTGCTTTGCCCATCCCCCCACGTTTTACCACTTTTCTCGACTTGCATTCGTGTGCCAGTGGCCCTCTGATGTGTCCCCTGTGGTGCGCTCTGCAGCTTGTGGCGGCATCGGCAAACAACAGCGTCATGTCAGACGACGCGCAGAACACAACAGGATCCTTTGCGATAGGAGCCTCCATGGACATGGGCCCCTCAGCCAAGCAGGGTGTTGACGTGAATGCACTGCAAGACGATGAGACTAGCAGCACCGAGTGGAAGCACACGACTCTTTTGCGCCTGCGCAAGTTTCTGCGGCGCCAATACCGTGCACGCAAGAACAAGGTTGTTGACTCCGTTTCCTACGCTAGCGAAGACATGGGCGAAGAGCGTGCGCAGCTGCAGCAGCTGGCGGCCGACATCAAGTCAATCGAGTTCGAGATCCGGCTGCTTTCCACCAACGCATCCTTTGTGCAGCACAGTAAGCAAGGCCACACTGGCTCTGCCGAGTGGAAGGATGGCGCGCAGGGCGACAGCGCACGAAGCCAGAAGGACACTGTCAAACGTTTGCTGGGGTCGTCCGCAATTTCGTTTGCAGGCGGCTCGGGATCTCGCATGAGTGGCGTATCTACGGGTGAAAGACTAGCAGGTTTACACGAGGGCGATGAGGACACTGTTGGAGAGGACGACCCCGCTGAAGAGCTACGTGGTGTTCGCAGGAACTTGCTGGATCTCTACAATGAGCCTCCACCCAACATTGCCGTGGCCGCTTCAATGCCGTCCATGCAAGTCGACGCAGGAGTGAAATCGAACATCAGTACTCGTCTGTTTGCGCAGGAGGGCCCTGCAGGAGCGACCACGATAGCAGAAGAGGACAATCTGCCAGATGTGGACGCGTGTATCGAGACTATCAAGGCCTTGGGCGCAAAAGTGCGCTTGGCCGAAGCAGCCACTGGAGTACATCAGGCCGACAATGATGCTGACGTGGCTGTGGAAGAAGAAGAGAACAGCACCTCTCCCTGCAAGATTGCGCGGCATGCACGTCAAGAGGAGCACAACACTTCCCCCTGTAAGATTGCGCGGCTTGCGCGCCAGTTGGAGAGGGAGGCGCTCGAAGAGCGTGAAAACAATTCCTCGCCCTCTAAAATCGACCGTATTCGCCGTCGAATGGCAGCGGTATGTGCATATCTCAGAATCGAGGGCGTGCGGCTGCGGAGCGCCGCCGCCGTGTGCCACTCGTGTGTGTTGAAAAACGAATTTTCCATCAGTTAGTTAGTTATGGTTATCGACTCTGAGATTCGTGTGTGTATTTGCCTGTCAAAACAGGGAGGTTCAAGCGCAGCGGCGCCCAAGGAGCCACCCTGCAGCCATGCTCCTCCAGTGCCTGTGTGGGTATTGATGGAGTCATCAGCAGTGGAGAGCGATGCGGAAAAGAAGCGGAGTGTGCACGCGCATACTCGGGAGGCGTGGAGTGATGTGGACTTGGCGAGATGGGCTGCAGTAAACCGGGGCAACGCCTGCCCGTCGCCAGTGCAGGTTGTGCCGGTAGTGCTGACACACCGGCCATTTCAACCCATGCCGCGCCCGAGCCCGGGAGAAGCCAGCCTGCCGAGCGTTTCAAGCATGCTGCCGCCCCTGCCCACTGCCAGCACGGGAACACGGAGACGCTTGGAAGTAAACTTGGAGTGCGCGGAAGAGGTTGTGAGGGCGCTGGCAGCGAAGAAGTTTCAAGTGCTCGAAGATAAGGATGCTGTGCGCCACTATGTTGCTGGAGGGGTCACTTCATCTTGTGTCCCCATCGCTGTTGGTGAGCTAACTCTGAAAGGCTTCTCCCACACACTGACTTTCACTGCCTCGATAAACCCCCTCTACAAACCCTCCATTTTTCTCCTCATGTCTTTAAACCAGTATTCCTGGGGTTTTAAGTTATCCCCGGGGTTTTATTGTAAACCCAAAACTCCGGGGGCGCGTGGCGACGGAGAAGTTGCGGCGCGCCCACTGGATCGGACCATTGACCCGAGGAAAAATGAAAGCTGTGTAATGACCCAAAAAGGTCGTATGATAAGGTCGTGTAAAGCCGCGATCCAAGGATCGTTGGATCGCGGCTGAAAGCGAGCGGTCCGCGGCGGCACCGGGCTATAGTCCCTCTGCTTGCTGCGCGCCCCCCTGATGACACGCAGCAGCTTGGCGCCTCGCCGCTGCGCGCCCTCCGCCACGGTGTGTCCGAATCGATGCACCGACTGACATTGGCAAAATGTGTCACAGGGTGGAGTCAGGGTAGCGATGGCGACGACAGCTCGCTTGCGACTGGGCTCAGCCGCGTGGAGGAGACAGCGTCAGGGGATATCTCAAATGCTGGCGAGGAGGCGCTACTACGAACCATCAAGAAGATGCTCAACGGCCCGGGGTCCACGCCTGTTGGAGCTCGTTGTGTAGGCAAACAATTGCTGGCGGCTGAAAAGCTGGACAAAGACAATGTCGACGAGTTGTCGCTCGAGTGCCTGGCGGCGTTGCGGTCGTCGGCCTTTCTGGAGCTGGATGGTGTCGAAGAGGGTGCTGTGGGCGAGGAGACTGGGACACTACTAGGAGATGTCAACAGTCGGGAAGATGGAACTTACGATGCATGCGGACAGGCGCGGATGGAGAGCCGTGGTGACTCGGACGATGTTGGAGAGTTGAATGTCAACTTGAGCGAATTTCTCTTGAATTCCGTGGATGCGAGTGGCTCGTTGGCTGCTGTGGATCTTGAGGAGAATTCGCTACTTGAGGGTACTTCCTTGCTCGAAGATTTTGAGGCGCTAGCAATGGATCGGACGGCTGAGAATGTACCGCTCTTCCCATACGTGTTCACGGCGACTCCAGTGGGCGAACCATCGATACCGGTGCCAAAAGCTCTTGCGAAGGAATTTGATCAAGTGTGCTGGCAGGAAGAGGACTTGCGTGCACGTGTGGCTGCGCCCATTGCATTGGGCAATACGCCAATGGGCGAGCCGTCGGGGCCGGTCAACAAATGCTTGGTGCAGATGTTTGAACAGTGTCTATCGCCATCGCCTAATGATGACTGCCGTCCTGCCTCGTCGCCAGGCCAGGCGGCCAGGCAGGAGTGTGGTGGTGCTGTCCAGCTGCGTTCAGTGGTCAAGCGACTTGCTTTCCCTTCACCTGCCGATAGCACAAAAGACAAAACTGTTGATGAACCCCTGCAGCAGATTGCAGCAAACGCTAATCTTGCTGTCTCTGCAATTAGTGAAGCACACGGGACGTCGACGCACATAACACTCAAGCACAACACTCAGACGACTTCTGCAGTCGGAATCTCGCGCCCGATATCTGCAGTACTGATCCGCCCAGCCAAGGCAGCGGTTGCAGTGCGCCCCATGTCTGCTGTATCCGGTCGCATACCCGCTGCTACCGTTGCAGCAGGGAATCTGGAAATAGGTGTTCCTGCGACCAACGGTAAAGCTTCAACCTACACTCCAGTTGCGGGTGGAGTCAATGGCGCATCAGCACAGTCTAGTGCCAAACGCGCCACACCAACCATGGCCTGGTTAGCGCCGAAAGGCGACGCAGAGCTAATTGCGCCCACTCAAGACAAACCGACACCTACTGACAAGCGTGCCGACAACGCTGGCTTGGCGAGTAGTTGCTTGGGCAGCTCAAGTGCAATTGGAGGAGGCGGGCTCTTCTCGGCTGCGAGAGCGCAGGCACGCGAGCAGCGCGACGGGCAATTGGGAACCAGTGCGCACAGCAGGGATCCGCAGCCCAGTGTGCGGCTAGCACCACCTGTGCGCTCGCCGATGGGCCCGACCTCTCCCTTGTCGCTTTTTGGTAGTAGTACTGGGGCAAGCGGGAGAGGTGCTACTGGCGCAGGTGCAGGGGCAGGAGCAGGGGCAGGAGCAGGAGCAGGTAGGCAGCGCTCGTCGTCGCGACCCCCGTCGGCAGTGCCGTCTCGCGGCAACTTGGTACCGAGTATCGCAACGCGTCCCGTCTCGGTGTCGCCGAAACGGCAGATGTTTGGTAGTGTTGGACTAATTGCAGCTAGGGAAGCGCTCTCCTCGCAGCAGCCAGGAGTGTCCACTGTGGCAGCAGCTTCTGGATGGCTCCTGCAGCAGCAGCGATGCTCGCCTCCAGCGGTAGGCGCGCCTCTGTCCAGCATGACGAACATGACAAATATCGCAAACAATACGGCACACACAAGCGGTGTGTCTGGAGGTGTTGCTAGTGCAACTCGAGGAGGTGGTGTTGTTGGCAGTGGTACAGCATCTGGTCTGGGTGGTGGGCGCACGGCGCAGGTGATGCTCAACAACAAGATGGATCTCATGGCCTCTGTGCGTCTCGCACGCAGAAATCACGTGAGTCTCTTTGTGTCTGCATCGTGTGCGTTTGACACTCGATAAAGGCTCGTCGAAGCGCATGTTTGTTGTGCTGCACATGTTTCAATGCAAACCTGTGTTACTCTTCACACCCGCTAACGCCCTTACCCCACCCCTACTGCCCTCTCAGACTCCGGCAAATGGAGCGCTACCGCAAGCGCCAATGTCAACAGGGCCTCGCAGGGTACTGGCGAACGATACCACCTTGCTGCCCAAGGTGCTCCTCAAAACAAACACACCAGAATGGCAGAAAAGTGCTACAGTCTGTTATATGTTATCTGAACATGTCGATTCTCTGCTTTGAATCTGCTTCATTCGTTCTGTCTGTACAATCCGCTCATGTATCTTGTGCGTTTGTGTGTGATTTTGATATTTGTGCGCAAATGTACTGAGCATATGTTGGGGTCAATGCAGACATTTTCAACGGCTGTGGCGGGAGGTGCCCACGAACTCAAGCCCCTTAACTGCCTGCCCAACAATCGTGCGGCATACTCAGACGAGTGCACTGCCGCATGTGTGTCTGCGGGGCTCAGTGGGATGCAAATGAATAACGGGCAGATTGGAGGGAAACGTGTAGTCGCGCCTCGAGTCACAGGCGCTGGGGTCACCTCAAAGCAGCCGTCACGGCTACCCCCACGTGCCGTGTCTGTTGAAGATGTAGATGTTGCTGCTCAGAAAGATGCAGTGGCTGAGTTTCCTCTTCGTTCGCCGACTGAGAGGTGTGACTGTGTGTTTGATGCGCCCTGCTCATCTCACCCTGGCATCCTCATTGTCGTTGACCATTTTGCATACTTAAACGCAGGTTTCGACCCACGCACAAGCTATAGACACGTGTTGTCAACATCACGTCACGCACG
>Ga0209284_10005813_pt1 | contig 12426 bp, 10 predicted proteins | sample FRY03_FD_187211 | JGI IMG/M metagenome (GOLD analysis project Ga0209284, IMG submission 187211) | Freshwater microbial communities from Lake Fryxell liftoff mats and glacier meltwater in Antarctica - FRY-03 (SPAdes) (version 2) | ecosystem: Environmental > Aquatic > Freshwater > Ice > Glacier... | reverse complement strand
TGTCATAATTAAATGTATACCCAGAAATATCTATTTCTTTAGAAGAAGCTACTGTTAATTGTAGATTCTTTAGTGTAGAATCCCAAGAATTTCCTGCTGCACCCCTAAGTACAAACTTATCATCAGATTTATCAACAAATACTAACTCGTTTGTGTTTCCTTGAAAGTCAAGTGTATTTACAAATGCAAGTAGTGTTATTCCCGAAACACCAAAGGTAACAGTTATATTTTCAAAACTCAATCCTCTGAATTTAACAGTATCAGAGACCCCAGCATATTTTATATCATATGTTACAGAATTTGAATCGAATTCTGATATATTCCCTGTTTTTATTATAGACAGACCATTAGTGGTAGCTCCTCTAATGTTAAAATTTGTATTGTTTTGTGTGGTAGTTCCAGTTGGGCCCTTTAGAGATGCATTTAGGATAAGAGTTAGTGTGTTACCTATGCCGAAGGTTATTCCCAAATCGTTTCCGATTATTCCAATACCGACAACACCTATACCTGTATTTCCTTGTAGACATTCTCCACTAGCACCAGTTGATCCAGTAGGACCAGTTGGGCCAGTAGGGCCGGTCGGGCCAAGTGGTCCGACTAATCCTGGAATTATTATCCTAGAACTACCGCTCATTAATAGTTTACCTCTGTTATACTAGAGTATTTAGTATTCTTTAATGTTTTTCCGTCACATCGTATGAGTCTTATTGGTCTTATTTTCTTAGAGGTCAATCTGTGTGCTTTTTCCACACTTCCAACTCCGTCAAAATTTGCTGCCCATGCGTAAGTACCAATATCTGCTGTAGCCCCATTTGAATATCCTTCACCAGTAATACCAGTATAATTAAACGTACCAGTAGATGACCAATATGTTCCGAACATTGGTGTTCCACCGACTTCTTGTATAATTCTATTCAGGTTGTTAAATTTACATTGGTAAGATATAAAAGACAATTCGTTTATACTGGGAATAAACCAAGACCCTGTTATGTCTAATACAGGTATCGAAGTTTCATTCAGATCTCTAATAGGTCTAGTACAAGGGGTCATTGAGGAGTCAAAATCACTAGATGGAGCATACAACGATGGATATAGATATGCATCCATTGTACTACCTTGTTCATAATATAGTTGAGCATTTACCATTCTGACAGTATTATGGAGTCCCCAATCACTAAACCATCTTCCATTAAAATTATGTGTTGTTCTGTTATAGATTCTAGTTATTGGAGTATCTTTATAGGATCGTCTAGAACAACCAGAGATAGAATTACTTTCTATTATACTTCTATTGACATCTAAACTAAAAGTGGTATTTATTACATAACCTTCCTTTAGTGTATTTAATTTTTCTGTATATGGTTCAACTACTTGTCCAGATCCTCTAATAAGAGGGCCATAATAAAACCCACCATGACTCCATGTATATGTCTGTTGGCCTGTTATTCCTGTAGTAGGTGGGTGTAGAGACATTATCATTATATACGAATCTTCATTATTTTCACATAGTTCTGGGTGTATTACGCCATATCCATTATAGTCATACAACGATGAATAATTTTGTGATCGTACTGTGGAATTGCTTGTTAATTGGTCAAAATTACCACCTCCGCCGAATATAGGATTTCCCCAGCATGTTGAGTTATTTGGATTGTATATTCCAACCACAATTCCGTCTTCAAACAAATCGCCGATCTTTAGTCTATAACCAACGATACTGTCCAAACAAGGCAGTCTATTTGGTAAACATGTGAACTCATAGCATTTTTTGTTTTGACCAAGATATGATTTATTTTGTTTAATACAATAAGATCCAGTTACTCCGTTATTACAGGTTACTCCATCACAACATCCACCAGTTCCTGCGACACATATATCATCAGAACAAACTGTTCCGTTTCCTTGAAAGAAATGATTCATTTCTTCACATTCAGATTGTGTTGTTTCGTGACACAATCCATTACCCATACAACAAGCTCCAATATTCTTTGAATTATTCCCACAAGATATTTTATTGCAGAGTTTGTTGTTCCATGTAAACGAAAAATTAAATGATTCTGCCAAAGTAAAGCATTCACAATAAGTTACATTTTGACATGGTAGGGTTGAATTATTTTCTTTATCTCTTAGGCAACAAGCACCTACTATAGTATGTGATGGTCCACATATGATTCCTTCGATAAAAACACCTCGACATGTTGCTGCGTTTCCTTCATAACAAGTACATCCAGAAGCACCAAATGGAAAACAAGCTCCCGATATGTGGGTTGCAGACTCCAATGTTATATTTGGTTTTGGTTTCATGATATTATGGCTCTATACAGGGTCTGGTGTAAGTATCTCCAACAACCCGAGAACAATATACAGAATTATCCACTGGCCATTCATCAACCATTGTAGCCCAATCAGTGGGGGATATAGTAGGTACAATATCCCCAAAGAATGACAATTGACCTATGTTTTGCTCAGTTGCTATACCATTATATACAACAAAATTAGCATACCAATTATCTGGTCCAATAGAAATCATATTTATAACATCTAAATTATTTGTTAGATGGGGAGCAATCCCAAACGGAAATTTAACTACATCTGTAACAGTTTTGTACTTTATTTTCGTAGTATTTCCTGTTATTCCAGATGGTATTATTATAGTAATTCCTCTTCCTATTCCATCAAGAAGAGTTGAAGAAATATTTATTTTTTTATCAGTAGTAATATTGTCTGGTGCTCGTAGTTGAAAAACACTATATTCATCTACTAAAAGTGTCCAAGTAGTAGTAGTTTGGTTTCCGTCAACAACCCCTTGCACATTTGTTATCCCTTCGAAATATGATCTTATTTTCATATCAAAAGAATTAGTTATTGTATCATAGTGTGTATTATTAGCACCAGTAAGAGCACTAGACGATGCACCAATTACCATTTCTTTTACATCAGCGTCTACAAATGTAACTCCAAGTATATTCAAATAACTGATTATTATAGTATTGTTAGTTGCTTCGTCATATGTTATACCAATAACACTCGGAGTATTGGTTTTTATATTCTTTAGGGTGATGCTATCCCCGTATGTGAATAAGTCAGAATCTAGATTTGTACTTTGTGAAAAAGAGCTGAAAATTCCATTAGTGCAACCTTCACATGTTCCTGTTACTCTTACTTGCCAGGGACCAGTGAATCCTTTTATTGGATTACTTTCTTGTGTCGTACCATCCTCGTAAGTAGTCAATATTCTATTTGCGGAATCTGATGTTATTCCACTGATACTTGTTCCCGTGGGTCCATAAACGTTGGCGCCAGTTTGGCCATCAGGTCCTCTAGGTCCAATACCACCAGTAGGACCAGTTGCTCCCGTCATTCCTGAATATATCAGTGGGACATAAAAACTCGACATGTTATGCTACAATCAGATTTGTGTATGGAGCATCTCCATAGTTTGGTAGAATGATAGCTTTATATGTGTCTGCATCATATCTCGGAATTTTCAAACCTACTTGCACCATCGTGCCCTCAGGATCCCTGTATTCTATCTGAACAAAAACACTATTGATACGGTTCATATATGACACATTCTGTGGAAATATCAAAATATGGTTAATACCAATAATATACCCTATTATTGTAGATGTGTTTAGTAGTACAATATTATTAATGCTTGTAAAATCTGGAATGGGGTCAAACTCCTGCACCTCTATAATAGCTCCAGGACTAATACTAGTACTAGAAGGTGCCATCATATAAAATAATGGAGATAAACTATTTGCTAAATTTGTAGTTTTGTCTGAATTGTCTAATTTTTTAATCCTAGACCTCATAGCAGTCTGAACTAACCGTGACATATTATCATTATAAAAGCCCATATCTAGGACAGAAGTACCAAAAACTAGGGAATATATCTGACCAAGAAAAGAAACACTATTATCAGAATTTGTAACTATTTGGTAGTGTTCACCATTATAATAATTCCCCTCTCCTTCAAGTGCCAGTTGTAACGACCCAACTGCTGGTGTAACGGAACCACTACCAGCACTAGCGCTAGAATCTACTGAATATCCAATATAGTTCACCAACAGTCCACTAAATGTCACTCCATCATAACCATGGGAATATGCATAATAGACTGGTTTGATTATTTGATTAGCAAATGTCGGTCCGAGATTTTGTAATTGACCTGCTGTTTGTCCAGACAAGAACCATATATCATTTCCGCCAGAAGCTCCAGTTTGTCCTACATCATTCAGCATAGAATTTGGAATATTGACAGATCCATAAGTAACTACTGTTGCGGTTGCTCCAACCACCGATTCTATAACACCAAAAACTTCAGATGTATTAAATCCAGTTGCTATTGATTTGGCCCAGGTTGCACCAGAAATATCATAAAACACTATATTTCCAGCAGAAAGTCCAGAATGAAACGGTATTTCTGCTATAGTCCTAGAAGCAGATTTAATATAACTAGTAGATTCAGATATCAATGTTTCTTTTTGGTTCAGAACAATAGCACCAAAAGTTGCACCAATAGAGAACAGTACTGGTTTTATAACTTGCCCGTTTATAGTGGGAACTGTACTTGTTATACCATTTGAGGTATCTGATAAATAATATAGAGTATTATCAGAAAGAGTCAGACCAGTTATTATTCTACCAGAAGTGGTTATTCGATATCCGTCGGGGTATATTTTACTCACAAATCCTAAATAATTCTTTGAAAATGCTACAGATGAGTTAGACACATGTCCAAAAGTACCACCTGTTATTCCTATAGCATGTCCAAGAGTCATGCCACTAGGAACTGTGTTAGATACTTTAAACCCGACCTCTTCTATAATACTAAAGTCTACTGATAATGTAACACCACCAGTAGATCCAATATCAGAAAGAGTAACGCCCAACCCTGCTCTAATGATTCCAATATCTAATAAATTCAGTCTTGTGATCATTTCATTATTTTTATCAAATAATACTTGAAATGTATCTTCTGGGTCTATTGAAATTATGTCGTCAAATGGCATCTAATAATCCTTATGTTGTTATTGTTGGTAATAAATTATTTAAATATCTTAGCTTATGAATCCCACTAATTAATACGCTTTTGAATATATCTCTGTTTCCTGTATGTTCTAGGTTTGTTGTTGCTACAGAAGATACATATGCACCCATTATCTGTAATTGGTATCTATCAGCACCTGGACTAAGACTAGAATTGTAATAAGCACCAGAGTTATCATATAAATCAGAATCTTGTTCAGATGTTATATAGTAATTTGCTATAGTCAATCCAACAAACTGACCAGAACTATATGTTATAGTTTTTTGTGAATTATTATAAATCCAAAATTTAATACCACTAAAATCGTCTACTAAATACCAATCTTTTTTAAATGTGACAGTTGTATCAGTCACAATAACACTATTAAACGGATCTAAAGGAACTGCACCTTTCCACGAAGGACCAGTTATTGGGGTGTTATCACCAGAAGATTCTGCTGTAAATGGTAATAAAAACCAATTCTTTAACAGATGGTTGTGTAATGTCAGACTTTTATAAAAGTTTTCTTGGACTTCGTTTAGTTCAGATGCTTGAAGTGAATTTCCTGGTTTAAACCCATGTAAAATATAATTCTTAGCATCAAAAATACTACTAAACTCATTTTTGTGTGTTCTAGAATTATATGGAAACTGTTGTAGTGGAGATTTATTAAATGGAGCTTTCATATGTTATCGTTTGTGGATTTCTGTTTGGTTTATAGTTTGATTAAAATTGATATTCTTCATTTCCTGACCAGATGTTGCTCCACTATTCCCTAATATATATATTTTTAATCTAGACGGACAAACATCTGCGACCGTTTCTTTAGTATATGAGTCTGCCTGGACCAATCCATAGAAATTCGATCCTGTCGTATAGGAGTCTATTTTCGCGTTTACTATTTTTCCGATATTTTCAGTACCTATAGAACTAGTAGAAGCAACATCAAAAATACTGTTTATATTCGGAAAAGTCAAAGATTTAGATGTTCCTAATAAAGTGATATTATCTATTAGTGCTTGTTTCTTATTGGTAGATGTAATTCCTGGTAGTAATATAGTCACTAGATCTGATCTATAGTCAGTTCCCCCATTTACTAGATTGATACCTACTATTTTATCATATGTGTTGTTGTAAGCTATAGTCTTAAACTCAATAGACGCACCAGTTCCACCAACACCACCAGTTGCAGTTATTGTTTTTTCCGACGACAATAACTTAAGATAAGTATCAGCACTGACCCCGTCTATTACTTCTTGTTGTTTTATTCCTAAAATATTGATGTTTGCACTCAATATACATCCAGCAGACAATCCAGAAGATTTTGCTGATTGATATGTTTTTGCTTCAAAATTTAACTTTGGGTTTATTTTACCAGATGCAATAAACAATTCTAGACTTTCTGCCGCGCTTGATATCAGTATAGAAGAAGCCACGACTTCGGACGGAGGGTAGAAGACAGTTGTCAATAAATCTGTTTTTGTTGTTTCTTCAGCAATATCAACACAATCTATACATGCATTCACAGTACTATAAATTAGATTGGCTCCTGTTTTTCCTTCATCTGTTAGATATATTGCACAGGTACCAGTAGTTCCTGTTACTCCGCACTCTATATTATCTGTCTCTCTGTTGATTACTAGGTTTTTTAATCCATAAAAACTAGGAACTGGTATGGTTTTATTGGTCGAACTTGCACTTACTGTTGAATTGATTGTATAAAGAAATAACCAAGTATATCCATCAGCGTATTTTAGTTTTCCACTAAGATGTGTAGGAGAATAGGTTGAAGTATTTACGATATTTGCTATATTATTAGTATTGTTAGAGATGCAAAGATATACATTGTCATTATTTGCGACATAATTCCCAGTATTTCCTATTCCTGCATACGGACTGAATAAACTCCCCCGAGACCAATCTCGTCTTGGTATTGAGAGATTGATACTATTATTTGGTATGGAGGTCAATACAAGGTTACTGGACGACAATACCTCATCATATGAAAGATGGGCAGAAGTCAATCCATTATTACCTGTTATTAGAAAATATTTGTCCATATGTTAGGGGCACTCGTCTGGTATATTTGAATTGGGATTTATATTTGTATTTATACGACATAATTGAAACATTCTATCAAGAGGAATATCTAACAACCTTGTAAACTCAGACATGGAATTGGGCCAATTAGGAAATAAATACGATGGTTTATTTGTTGTCAATGAACATCCATAAATATAGGTTAAACCATAAAAGGTTGTGCCGCTTATCGAAAGAGCAAAATCTTCATCAATATAGTTTGTATTTAGTACATAAGGGAAATATCGTATTAATTTTGGTATTGAACATACAAGAGTATCTTCAATTAGTGTTATTCCTGGCGGATCGTATGAGTCTAGGTCAAATTCAAAAATAGGATTCAGTCCAGATGGATGCACTGTTCTTGTATATAACCCCTTATAGTCGTCAGCAGAAATTCCACTATTGACAATATAAGAATAATCTGTAAATACGTTACCATCTTGGAATCGGTTGTGGTTAAGATAAGACCCTATTATTTCATTTTCTATATTTTCAGCATCTGGAGACTGAGCAAATGTGCCTCCGCTGAACTTGAAATTGGAATTATAAAAAGCACCACCATTTAATCGCAGTAGTTGTTTTTTAGTATTTTTAATTACAGGACTGGGAGCATCCAGTATTTTATCAAAAAAGAGTTTCAGTGATTCTACTGATCCTTTTTGGTATAAAATTTGGGTTTTATACTTTTTACGAATCTAGCAATAGTAGCATTTTCTACTACATCACCTTGTTTATTTTTCAATACATCATCAGAATCATATTCTGTGAAATATGAATAGAATATTCTCTTGTAGTATTTATCTTTTGTTTTTTCTAGATCAATTACTTGGAGTACTTTATCCTCTAGTAAATAATCAGAACCTCCACATGACTGATCACAATATAACCAGTTATAATATTTTTGAGTAAAGTCAAAAATCGTGGTTTCGTTTTCTGTATTTTCTAAAATCATCCACTGTGGTATCTGGTCTGTTATGTCCACATAAGGATGGCAGCAATCGTAATTGTCAACTGTTTTATTGATTGATATCTTACCAGATTCAAAAAATTGATCAAATAACTCCTGGTTTGGATTGGTTACTGAATTACCTTGCAGAGAATTATTTAATGGAATAGGTGGCATATTAACTTAGTTTTCTTATAATAGTTTAAGTGTAAAACGCGCAGGTATTGTTAGTAAGTTTACAATATTTTTGTTCTCTGAGGTTATGTTTATTTTTAATTCATTTCCTGTGTATATTTTATTAAAAACAATATGACCTGTGTTTAAATTGATTTGCCCAGCTTCAGATATAACCTCATTGTTATCGTTCTTTATGAGAAGTAATTCTTGAGGTGTTGTATCTTCATTATTTGGTAAATTAATGTGATATGATTCAGCAGTGTCTTCAGTGTCTAAAACATAGTTAAAATTTTCGGATATATCAAGATTTGTGCTAACTACGTCAATTCTATTTCCAAGATTAATCTCGGTGACTGGAGAATTTTTCAAAGTAGTAGAAAATTTCATAGTATTGAATGTGATGTTCCCACCTAGAAGATTTTGAACTTTAGTCTGAAAGTTACCAAAGTTGAATTCTAAACCAAATGAATATGTAGAATAATCTACAAAATCTTCATTAAACATATTTCGAATAGCTGTTTTAGTTGTTTCTGTTGTTTCTGAAGAAGACGCACAAGTCAGTTGTATATCAAAAACAGCAGGAACAATGTATTCTGGTATAACCGTTAACATATTCTTCTCTCGCAAGAAACTTATTATTTCATTTGAGTTACCAAGTCCAGTTAAGAAAGAGACAAATACTCTACCATATTTTGGTGGAGACAATTGATCCCCGCCATAAATAGAAATTTGGTTTACATTGGTTATGTAGTTATTTTTAACTAATAGAGCAGGATAATCGGTCACTGTTACTGCTCTTTCTTGTGCAGAGAATATTTTTGGAGCTGCAAATCTAACTAAATTTAAATCTGGTCCATCGTTTCCACCAGATGCATTTTTTTCTGTAGTTACTATTGCATCTTGTAGTGAAAAATTAGTAACTCCATTCGATAAGATACCACTAGAAATTAAATATGTTATCCTGACAAAATCTGTAGATGTTATAGATTTTCCTAAATTATTCTCTTTGCCAAATTCAATCGTAAATATATTTCCCATTCTTTCTATATAATAGATTTTATCCTCATTGTTCGGAAAATTATTCACTAGATTCCAGGTTTCGTATCCAATAATATTATCCATCTTAACTTCTACTTTTATTGTTGAAATATCTACTTCTTGTTCATTTAATATGAATCTCTGTTTTTCTAAATTTATTTGATGAGTTATGTCGTTATTTCGTATCAAACGAGATCCCTCTGTTATTGTTATATTAGTTGCTTCATTCTCCGTTAAATTAATATCATATAAATTATAAAAAGTATATACTATTCCGTCTTCAGAATATGCAGCAAATTCAGAATATTTATCTATTGTAGTTACATTTTGAATTATACCAACAATTGCAGTAGATGACTTTTTTCCAGGAATTGTATATCCTAATGGTTTTACTAAGGACACCAGAGATTCTAGTCTTGTAGAGCTATCCAAGAATACTTCGTTTGATATCATATTAGAATAAAATGCATAATAATATGTATTGTATGCTAGGAGATCTATCAGTGTTTGTATTACTGTTCCTTCAAAGTTATATCCTATAAACAATGTTTGATTTTTTAAAAAAGAAGTCAATGATTCTTTAATATCGATATAATTTAGTTTTGTTAAATCTGGTGGTAGTGGTGTTGTCATAGGAAGTCCGGAATAACAATAGATAGAAGTTGTTCATCCTCTGTAGAAATATTAGTGTAGGTTATATTTACTGATACTTTATTTGGGGTTTTAATGTCGAGTGATATTGATACATCAACATTAGTTATACGTTGTTCATAGTCACTCAACACTGATTTTATAGAATTTTCTATCTCTGTATGCATATCATCTGTAGCTAGTTCGAACAAAGAGTCACTGAGAATAGTTCCAACCTTTGGTTGAAAACGACGTTCTCCTTGTATTGTTAAAATTAAATTTTTTATTGAATGTTTTATAGCTGCATTTCCTTTTATTAAATTTATATCATTAGTAAATATATTTTTTTTAAATATAAATGGAATATCAATATCTTTTATTTTAGGTATTACCATTAATCTTCTCCTTCTATAGCATAAATTGGATTCCATCCAATTTTATCGTTTTTAAACTTAATATTGCCCGTATCTCTCATTAGTGTTAATCTTGTTTTTTGTTCTTTTTGTTCAAATATATATTCAATTTCTGTTAATAACCATTTTCCAGAAATTCTTCTATCCTTCGTTGATAAAGTTCTAGTTGTATTATTTACATTAATAACATCTCCCAATTTAATATCTTTTGATAATTGTGCTACATCAACTTGAATAATATTATTATGTAATTGTCCGATTTGAGCTTTTCTGTATAAAGGAACATAATGTGGAGTATCCCAAAAAGTAGCATGAGTTCGTGTATATGCCAAGTAATCCCCAAACGACACACCTTGATGTGGACAGTTACAACTACATGGATTATTTGGTTCATTCCATAAACATCCAAGATAGTTTTTTCCTAAATGTGTTTCTATCAAATTACATTCATTTATTTCTTTATATAATTCAAATAATTGCATATATGATGGTTCGGATTCGGTTGGCATTCCACTTGCTGTATTACCAGATAGTTTTGGACAATTTTTATAAATATCTATTCCCTGTTCATTGGGGTTTGAATGTATTCTTAATGGTTTTTGTCCAGTAAATCCATAGGAACACCAATCTAGATTTAATGTTTCGCACGAAGGAATAGTAGTTCTAGAAAAAACTATAAATTGAGCAGACCAGTTTGAATCAAATAAATCATAATTTGGTTCATTTATTGGTGGTTCTACTAATCCATAATCAGATTCTCCACTTATGTCGTATTTCCACACATCTTCGACTTTAAGTCCAGGCCTATATAATAATCCATCGCCCATTAGCCATGACATAGTAGTTTCTGTGAAAAATTTAGATAATGAAGATGCATACTCTTCTCTGTATACATTAATGTATTTTTGTTTATCTGTTTGTAATACTACTTCTAGTGTCATACCATCGCTTCGAGAATTGATAACGACTGACTCTAGTGGGGGTATACCCTGTGGCGCCTTTTCTGTAAGAGTTAATCCAGGAAGCCACGGCCCAACCTTGCAATTACTTGGTTTATTTGGAGGATTTGGATCGCCATATCTAGCCATATGTTATTTATACTTTATTTTACTATGTTTTTAAATATTATTGAATATATTAACATGGTTCCCATCCATGAGGACAATATTGTCCATCCCACAAAAAACAAGTATCTTGATCGGGTAAGCGACATCTAATTGAACAACTTGATATTTCACCAGGTCCACAATGTGTTCTATTTCCTTTGTATATACCACCTTCAATTAAACATGTTTCATTTGTTGTAAATTTACAACCATATGGTAAACAACAAGCCCCATGAATTATGGATATTGATTTGGTCGTGGATGTAGCTGCTAACATTGGTTTTATCATTGGTAATATATCGTCTAATTGTGATATAAGTTTTTTATTTAAAACTTTACCAGCAAAACCAACAACAGTATTTAATACATCTTCTGTGATATTATATGTTTTGATATTGTCAATTACTTTGTTTTTTCTATCTACATCTGTGTTTGTGATAAAAGACATCAAATCTATATACACCATATCTACTACAGATGGTATATATAAAATGAGATTAGGTCCAATAACTTTTTCTATTAATCGATCTATAAACCCATCTACCATTCGAATCTTTTTATTTTTAAACAACGATTTGACCTGCATATTCATCCATTGAACAGCTTTAGAGTTAAAAGAAGAAGGATCTTGCGGTCTAAGAGATCGATTATCTGCTATAGTAAAAATAGCGGATTGTAATGATTTTTGAAAATAATCACCACTCAACATTGTTAATTTGCCATTTCTATCTAGTATTAATTCTGAGAGTATATCTATATCTCTATATAATTCAGTATTAGATACATATCCATGAAAAAATCTTGCTACACTGCCTACTACAACTAATCGTGTTATTTTTGTATTTGGCATAGCTATAATAATCCTAATTGTTGATCTGACTCATTTATTAATCCTAATTGATGATCTAACTCATTTAATAAATCAATTATTTCTTGAGTTGACGCCATAGGTGGTGTTGATGTATGTGAGTAACCGCCGCCTCCACCACCACCACCACC
>Ga0209284_10005809_pt1 | contig 12441 bp, 9 predicted proteins | sample FRY03_FD_187211 | JGI IMG/M metagenome (GOLD analysis project Ga0209284, IMG submission 187211) | Freshwater microbial communities from Lake Fryxell liftoff mats and glacier meltwater in Antarctica - FRY-03 (SPAdes) (version 2) | ecosystem: Environmental > Aquatic > Freshwater > Ice > Glacier... | reverse complement strand
ACTTCCGTTTATCACGGGCCTTTACGAGCGGGCTCGTTTTGAACTGGACGACGACGAAAACCTGTCGATTGATGGCATTAAATCGTTACTGTTGCATGCTCGTGATCGCTACAAGGAAGAGTTTAAGTCGCGTGCTCGCAGGATCACGCCGCAGCTGCTGATGCATCTTCTGAAGTACGTCCGCAATCTGTCACTGATGGAACGTCGGTTTACTCCTGATCTTTACACGCTGGTCGTGGGGGCTCAGCAAACCGGCGGTGATCAGTTCGCCATTCACGTCGCCGAGACGGCACGCGATTATCCGTTTGCCCCGAGCGCCGATCTGCCTGAAATCCGCTTCGGTGTGGATCGTACAATTTTACCTGACGGTTCCGAGCTGCGCCCCGTGTGTCGTTTGCCCGGTCATCCGGTTGTTTGGCGAAGCTGCCGCCTGAATGCTCGGCCCGATCGCCGGACCAAAGTGGAATGGCAGAAGTCGTGGAATCCTTTTGGACAATGCAGCTGGCCGCCCGAAGACATTGCTATCGAACGCTTTCGGACTCATGTGAAGGACGTCGCTCTGGATCTGATCGGCAACGATCTGGCTCGCACGGAAAAGTTTTCAGCCAGCCTGAAAGACGGTCTGGATATTCGTGAGACTTTGCGCAACTGGCATCTGGGCGAACTGCACGTCAAGGTTTTCCCACCGGCTCGAGGAAAGATCGACTGCGTGGTGATGCTGTTTGATTCGCCCGCTGATCCTCGCGAGTACCCGTGGCGAATCACATGGCACGCGGAGAATCATGATGAATCCACGTTGTCTCTGTTTGCAACGAACTTCGTGGAGGAAATGGTGGGGCCGGGCATCGCGCTGGCTCGATACGGCGGGTGCATGTTCCTGTTTCCACCGCGGCCGATTCAGGATATCTGGCGTGATCCACAGTTTGATTTTGTCGATACGCTGGAAGAACGATTGGTTGCAGCCGGGCTGCATTATTCCAATGAGCGGCATATAGCGCTCATGAGCTACTCGCCGCCCGGTGCAGGCTGGCGTCGTCTGGCGAGTCGCTACAAGAAGAAGATCGTTCACGTTCCGATGAATCGATTCGGTGCTGCGACTATTGAAAAGCTACGAATGTTTCATGTACTCAACGGTCACCATGTACGAACGTTTGCCGAGCATTTTATTCGAAAGCCGTAGCAAATCCGAAATGCCAGCCAATCGCTACCGAACTGACCGGCGGTGAAATAAATGCCGTTGTAGAAGGTAGCGTACTTGAGCAAGACCTTTGACGGCTCCCTTTGTCGTGTGTCGTTGGCGAGCGGCAGATGAGACCTTACCTTTCGACGGACTTCCAAGTCCGTCGAAAGGCACGACGGACAAAGTTGTCCGTTGTACAGCAGGTAAATTTTTATCGGCCGCTCGGCTTACGTCGAACGAAACGCGATTCGGGCTGGCCAAGCGAAACGGGCGGAGGATTGTCGCTGGGGCTCACTGGGGCGTTGGTTGCAAAAACAGGAATCCGACCCAAACTGCTGTGACCGTGGCCGTTGCCCAGGCTTCCCGGCTGGACAACTCGCGTCAATGAGTGCCTCACAAAGCAGGAACTGCATGCGGTTCGACTGTCGGCTCAGCGAGGCAAGCGGACTGTTGATTTAATCGTAACCCGACGCGTCAGCGAGGGATTTGAGACGAAGAATGCGGGCAATTCCATCCCTCGCTGACGTTTCGGGTTGAGAAAACGCACCAAATCGACAGACAGCAAGCCAGCGGGGACGAAGCTTGGGTGGAATCGATGGCGCGACAGCTCAACCTTGAATCCGCGATGCGTCCCCAAAGCCGACCACAAGTTCGTTCTTTGGGAGACATCGACGGGAACACTGGTTCGGTCTCTCAAACATACCGAGCCTCAATGGTGGATTCAGTGGTCTCCTGATGGAAAACTAATCGCCTCGGGCTCCAGGACAGCCATCACGGTCTGGAATTCCGCCACGGGAGAATAGAAACGGGCGTTCAAAACACTGTTCGTACCGCTCTGGAACCCGAATGTCTCAGTGGCGGCCGATGCACCCTTCAGTTTCATGAAAGACTCGAGCCAACTGACAGTTGTTGGGAAGGACGGCACCTTTGATCTGCTCGATATCAAATCCGGGCAGATGAAATCTATGGGAGCAGTCTTAAACCCAAGCGGCGGATTTCGATTTACGGTGTTATGGTCCGCAGACTATTCAATGATGGGCTCGGCCACCAGTTATCGTGAGTTTGAACTTTTTCAACCTGGTGCAACCGATCCGAAGATCATTCGTTTTTGTGTCCATCCGCACTGGCTTGGTGACGGTCGCCGCGTGATTGCCGGAGACAATCGAGAGGGTTTTGTGATGGGCTTTGACGTCAAGGCGATGCGTCGTCTGGGCGTTCTGTTGCCCGAGCTTCCCAAGGGGGAATTCATTGCGATCGGCCCGGATGGCAATTACCGAGGTTCTCCCAACTGCAGTGAACAAGTTGTGGTTGTCGCCCTGCACACGAACGGCAGCCTGAAGACTTACAGCCTGGATGAGTTCTCTGAGACCTTCGGATGGCAGAACGATCCAACGAAAGTCCGCCTGTTAAAACTTGGGCGGTAGTCAACCTGAGGCGGAACGAATTTTTTTCTCGGCTGAAAGGCCAACGTTGTTTGTGTTCCGGCCTGAAAGGACAATGCTATTCGGGTTCTGGGCCTGAAAGGCCAAGCCACGTCAGCCCAGAGCAACGCCCTGGTTAGCTGCAAAAAAAGAGGCTGCCCCCTGAGCTCTTCCTTTGAACTCTTCTGTATTGAGGACTGACATTCATGTTACGACTGTGCCCTGATCGGCCGCTTCCGCCGTATTCGTACGTCCCCGGACGTCTGCCTCATCCGATCAGCGACCCGGCGGGACACAGCTACGGACTGCACGTGATCTCACCGGGCGAAGTTCAGCAGGGACCCGTCGCGTCCGTCAGTCTGGTTTCCGGATGGAAGGTGTCCTCCGACTATCTCTTCGGCATCGACCTGTTCAACCATGGATTCTATTGGGAAGCTCACGAGACCTGGGAGCAACTGTGGATTGCATGCGGACGATCCGGTCGAGAGGCCGATTTTCTGAAGGGCCTGATCAAGCTGGCGGCTGCCGGTGTCAAGATGCGTGAGGGTCGCCCGATCGGCGTTCAACGACACGCTTCACGGGCACGCGAGCTATTTCAATTGGTCTCTGAGAATATGATCGACGGACACACTGCTAGCCTGGGCGGTCTTGATCTGAGTGCGCTTTGTGACGCGGCGGAAAAGATCTCTACAAACGCCAACAGCATCGTCGATGATTCCGACGATCGATTGACGGCTGCTTTAACACTGTATCTCGTTCCCAAAGACGTCGGATGAACCGACGGTATCCGCCCCGTGCCAGCTTGCCTGGCACGAGCGAACGTTTTATGGATAGACACCGAGACTGAACACGAAGCCGCTCCGGTTGGCTCGTCCAACCGGAACGAAAAGTTTTGCACAATGAATCCTGGGGCACCGCTATCAAACTTGGCTTCCTGCCAGGCAAGCTGGGCAGGGGAGCGGTCGTATTGCGAAGGATTCTTCTAACTTCAAAACATCCGTTCCTGCTGGGCGAGCCGGCAAGGGGCGGAAGGAAAACATCCTAAATCCGCCAGTGATTTTATGTGCTACGGTCTGGAATGCACTGATGATTTCTGTGCCAGGTGAATCGCTCCGTCTTCTATCTCATAGATCGTATCAAGCACCTCCAGGAAAAGTTCTATCACCTGTCGACCACGATGGCTGTCCAGTGCAGCCGTGGGTTCGTCAGCCAGAATCACGCGAGGATCATTAGACCTGGTAAGATTAGAGACACTGCGTTTTGTCCTTTCGACGACGTCCGACTGTTACCGAACTCGCCGCGATCGTCACCGAGTCGTTCCAGCAGTTCGACATACAAGTTGGCCACCGCTATCTGCCCGTGCCACCGCTCAGCAGAGACGGCGCAAAGCCACGGCCGAGACCGGTCAGGTCTCGCTGAAAGATCACGCGGGGCGGCAATTTGGTGGCGTCGATCATCGCTTCCAGACGAGTTGAGGGACCGCCCTGATCGAAATGGCCAATCGCCTGAAAAGAGTACACGTCACCTCCGGTGGTTAACCACGGCCCCAGACGCTTGAACGTCGCCAGGTCTACAAGGCCCTCCGCCAGCAGCCAGACCGGGGAGATTCGATTGGCCATCATGGCTTCCGACATTCCTCCGGCTTCAATCGGCGGGCGAGCCATCAGGATGGCATCGGCAATTGTTTCCGTCATGTCGGGCATCACCAGCAGAATTTCACGCGGCGACTGATTGATGTTAATGCGGCCATCAATGAACTCATCATTTAAGACGGTCAACTTTTCTTCCAGCTCGGGCAGTGTCGAAAGCAGCGTGCCTGGATCGGACGTCCACGGGCTTGGCAACGTTGTCTGAGCCCCATTGATCTCAATCTGCACTTGCGCATCGATCAGATCGTAAATGGACCGAAACTGAGACTTCGGAGGTTCAATCAGATCAATTCCACCGCGAGTCACCTGGCCAAGTTGTCCGTCCGAAATATTCTTGGCGATCCAGTCCACTACCTGCTGCTGCTCAATCGTCAGCTTACCCTGGGCCATCGAGTCTGCGTTCTGATCGCCCGTCATGCGGTAAGCTGTAATGAACGTCGCCGTTTGCGTATCAAATTCTTCTTCAAGCAGATCAAACATCTCAGCCACAATGCCGTTGTTGATGTTGATCTTTTTGTCACCACCGGGCACTGTGTTTCGTTCGCGACTTGAGACCGTGAAATAATCGCGGAAGCCAATGTTGAGGATACCGTCCGCATTGTCGAGCGGCAGACTCTCTGCGTTATCATCTTCACCGGGATCCAGCATTCCGTTTCGATTGGCATCCTCCCCATAAAACAAAGCCGGTGTGATTCCCTGAATCTGCAGCAGTTCATCAATGGATTCCATGGGCGCGTTTCGTGCGGAATACGGCACCGCCAGCCCCTGATACGTTGTGGACTCGGCGCCTCCAATCCGCGCTTCTTCATCGCTGTCGATCCAGTCAAGGATCGCGTTGCAGATGTCTTCGGTCATGTTGGGAATGAAAGAAATCGCCAGATAGGGATCAGTGTCGTCATCCGTATCGTTTTCAAATTCCATCAGACGGTTGATGTTGAACTTCGAATTCTCCGTCATCAGTCCAGCCCGCGGCGATCCTGCGGCAATGCCCGTTCCGTTGGGTACAATGATTGAAAAACGCACCTGGCCACGCGGATTATCAGATTCGTTCATCGGCTGATTGTGAAAGATCGCCGGGTTGTGGAAGACATCAAGCGTCGGGTCCAGTTCCTTCAACGCAATCTGTGATGCGGCATATTCAATCCCCGATTCCGCAGCAAGGCGTGCTTCGACGTCGCGGCCAAACATGGATGAGGCACGATGTTCCGTTTCCATCGTGCCCATGTATCCGTACGCGGCCAGCGACAGCAAAATAATGACGACGGTCACGACCAGAAGCACGAAGCCGCGTCGATGGTGTGACCCGGAACGGTGCCATCCGGCAGAGATTCGCTGATGTGACCGATCATGTACGCGTCTCACAGTGCAGACTCCGTCACAAAGGGTTCTGCAACGGGAATGGGAACGACCATTCGATGAGTGGTCTCGGGCAACGCGTAGATGTCCGTTTCCTCGCCAGAGGATGACTGCCCGTCTTCTTCGTCGGGATTACGCAGAGTCAACGTGATTTCAATGGCCTTTGGCATTTCATTCATCGCGTTGCTGTCCCACGATTCCTGCCAGTTGATGCCATCGAAATAGCGAAACGTCAAACCTGAAACTTCCTTTGCCAGCAGTGTGGAGGCGGTGAGCTGAGGCGATTCTTCGCTGGTTTCCATGGCGGTGCTGAGCCCATAAAGATCGCCCTGCATCCGAGCCAGACCGATCGGCCCATGATCGTTTCCGAACGACTCCCTGTCAGCGATCTTTGCGGATAACCCGCCGGCACCGGTGTCAGCCATCAGGTAGCGGATAATCATCAGGTCGCTGGTGCGTTCGGATGTGGAAGTCAAGTCCTGCGCCGCAACGTAGGAGAGAGTTCGATCGGGCCGACTGACAAATAACTGCAGGTCCGATGCACTGCCAACCAGCCCGTTCGTGTAGGTGGTCAGCACCGTCTCCGCATCAATCGAAGACTGCCCATAAGAATTTCCGTCCAGAGTTCCGGAGCTGGAACTTGTGCCGCTTGAGCTGCTCGTTCCTGACGATCCGCTGCTGGATGACGTTGAGCCTGATGAGCCCGTGCTGCTGCTCGTCGAACCGGAAGTTCCCGTGCTTGCGCCGCTTGTGCTTGTGCTGCCGCCTGTGCTTGTGCTGCCGCCTGTGCTTGTGCTGCCGCCTGTGCTGGTGGAAGCCGGGCTGCTTGTGCTTGTCGCAGTCCCACCTGTTTCATCATCGGTGGCCTTCTTCTTTGCGAAGACAACCGACTGAATATCGCGGGTGATCTGCCGCAGCAGAGTTCGTGAAACCTGCTGGCGAGTGATCTCTTCATGACTGTCCACCTGCAGATCAAAATAAATCTGCAGAGCCGAAAACAGAGCGATCATCAAAATAGATGTCAGCCCTACCGCGATCAGAAGTTCCAGCAGCGTAAACGCCGACCGACTTTGACGCGGGATGATGTTGGCAACGTGCCTCATTCGCCGCTCTCCTGCAGTGCCGCGTCCAGAAACATCTGCGGATCCCGCATATAGCGGACCAGCGTGAACGCCGCATTCGGCTCTTCACCGCCGGGCTTGTGCTCGACCACCACCGTCACCTGCAACAGCCCGCTCGTTGCGGATTCTGCAACCTCAGAGCTCCATTCCCAGTTACCGATTTCATCGTCGTCGAATCGACTGCCCGGAGAACTCCTGGCCTCCGCCGCGCCGCAGACAATTTCGCCTATTTTTGATTCGCAGCGGAGCACCGCTTCCGACTGCAGTCGCGCGGCCAGCTCCGATCGCTGCCCCATTGCCAGTCCCTGCATGATGGCCGTCAGTCCGCCCAGAAAAATGGCGACGGAAATAATGACTTCCAGTAAAGTCAGCCCGTGCCGTTTCGAAAGTAGCGGCGACGCAGTGACCAGAGCCCCATTTATCGAATGCCAGTGGCCGCGTGTTTTGATGGAACGGCTGATGATCCGCATCAGTTATCCTCCATCACGAAAACCGGCCCGACTCGAACGGCGCCTGTGAGCCCCCGCACGGTGACGACGGCGGCGCGGCCTTCTTCATCCATCACTCGAAAGCTGCGATCTTCTGCTGTCCCGTCGAAACGAAACAGAATCGGAAGCGACCAGGTCCGTTGCGCAAGATCGGCGGCTTCTGCCAACGTGTCAAAGGCTTTGGATTCCAGCGTTTCGCCACCGGCGTTTTCATCCTTTTGGGCTCGCAAAAAAAGCCCATCATCCAGAATCAGTGCTTCCAGGACAGAACGCGTGTCTTTGGGATCCGACGTGAAATTGTTGGATGGGGAAGCCAACTGCTCGGCAGGAATCGCAACCACCGCCTGCCCATCAACCTCGAAACGAAAGTGATAGTCCAGTCCGGAATCAATCGCATACCGCCGCGCATTCGCAAGCACTTCGCGGACATTCTCCGCAGCCTCCTGAATGCGGCCATTCTGCACGCGATCCATCAGCGTCGGGGCCGCCAGCGCGGAAATTGTCAGCATCACCGCCAGAACAATCATCAGCTCAAGCAACGAGAACGCTGTTCTCCGTGTACTGTGAGCGATGATGATCAGTTGACGGCGACGCATGCAGATCAGCCTTGAAGAACGGGGCTTTGGTCAGGTCGTGAGTCCAGCCCAGGGTACCCTTCTGAAATCAATAATTAGCAACCAGAGGGCAAACAATTGACAAAGTTCGTCGCGCCGTTCTACCGGACGGCCACAAGACACCTGGCCGAACTGCGAAAGATCTCAACCTACTTATTCCGTGCTGCCGCTTGCCGGAGTCCAGTTGTTCAATGGGATTCCGCCGGCATTGGTTCCGTCACCCTGTCCGTCAGGACCTGTTGACCAGATCGCTGGCTTCAGAGCATTCTGCTTTTTGCTGTGACCGTCGCCCGTCCATTCATACTGCAGAACGTTTCCCCAGGCATCGGTCGGAGCTTCTTCCATATACGGACGCAGCCTGCGGCCTTTATACGTGCCGGGGCTGATCATGGCCTGCCAGGCTTCGCTGCCTGTTCCCTTGAAATACGTTCCGTCGTGGTCAGCGGCGTATGCTCCGACGGTTCCTTCGAGACGCTTGACTGTAGCCAAAGTCGCCTTTTCATTCGCCGTCTGCTGGCTGCCGATCAGGTTGGGAACCACCATGGCCGCAATGACCAGAATGATGGCGAGCACGATCAGAAGTTCGAGCAAAGTAAAGCCCGACCGGGATGCAAACGTCCGGACTGTTGTGTTTGATTTTCGCATGATAACTAAGTTCCTGTTCTCCAATTGATGATCCAGTTTGCGTCTGCTGTGCGGCCAGGTCGCCGATTCTGAAGACACGCACTCGGTCTTTCAGCTCCGGATATTCAACCCCTGACACCGCCGGAAAGAGGGGAAGTGTCCCGCAATTCGTTTGTTTTTTCCAACCATTCTTCACATTCCGCTGCACCCGGGAAAGATGCTCAATGTTGGGATGCCACATGACCGTTAATTGGCCCTTGTCGACATGGTCATGACGGGCAACAACAACGCCATGACGATGAACACAACGACTCCCGCCATGACAAGCAGCATCATGGGTTCCAAAAGTCGCACAACCATATCAATCCTGCGACTGGTGCGTTTTTCCAGGTTATCAGCAACTCCGATCAAGACGTTTTCCAGATTATTCGCTTCCTCACCCACCGCAATCATTTCGATCAGGTCCTTCGAAAACTGACCGCTGGCTCGCAGCGGAACGGCCAGCGACTGCCCGCTGCTGACGTTGTCTGCCGCGTTGCCAATCGCTTCCGCGAGGACCAGATTACCGCTGGCATCTTTCGCAATTCGCAGCGACTGCAGAATGGGCACGCCGTTCTTGAGCAGTGTGCCGAGCATGCGTGAGAAGCGGGCGACGGCGAGACTTTGCAGAATTCCGCCCAGACCCGGGACCTTCAGTTTCCATTCGTCCAGCCAGCGCCGACCCTTGTCAGATCGAACGTAAGAGACCAGTGCGGCCACACCGCCGGCGGCCGCCAGGGCCATCAGCAGTCCGTAGGCCTGAACCGTATCGCTGATGCTGAACAGCGTGGTTGTCGCCCACGGCAGCGTGCCTTCTTTTTTCATACTGTCGAACATGGGAGCAAAGTTTGGTACGACCCAGACCATCATCGCGGCCACGACCAGAAAGCCGACAACCAGCAGAAACACCGGGTACACCATCGCTCCGGTGACTTTTCCCTTCAGCTCTTCCTGATGGTCATTGAACGCTGCAATTCGGGCGAGCACGTCTTCGAGAAATCCGCCTTCTTCGCCGGCCTTGACCATGCTGACGGTCAGAAAGTTAAACGCTTTCGGATGACGCCGCATCGCATCGTTGAGCCGCGTTCCGTCAGCAACCTGCTCGCGCACATCCTGAATTACAAACTTCAGCGACGAATGCGACGTCTGATCTTCCAGAAGCTGAAGAGATCGCAGCAGCGGAACTCCGGACTTCAGCAGATCGGCCAGCTGATTATAAAAGACGGTCAAAAACCTGGCGGGGACTCGCCGCGATCCCGTCGTAGACTGCTGCTTTGACTGATCCGTCTGAGCCACAGACACCGGAAACAGATTTCGTGACGACAAGCTGGCGAGCGCATCTTTTTCGCTGGACGCCGTAAGCGTGCCTGAGACCTTCTTGCCGGTCAGCTCGCGTGCTAGATATTTGAAGTCAGGCATGATGTTTAGAAATCAGAATCGACTCATTAGGCCACAATGTCGCCACGAGTAATTCGCAGGACTTCTTCGATACTTGTAACTCCGGCGAGGACCTGTTCCCAGCCGCTGGATCGTAAAGTGGTCATTCCAGCCTTGGTGGCGTAATCGCGGATGTCCATGCTGCTGCGGCTCTCGGAACACATCCGTTGAATGGTTGGATCCGTCCGCAACAATTCAAACACGCCAATTCGACCCGAATATCCCGTGTCCCGACATTCTCGACAACCAACCGGTTCAAACACGGTGGCGGGAATTGGCTCCGGAAAGTCGCGAGGAATTTCGAGCTTCTCCACGGGCGTCGCGACTTTGCAGTGAGGACAAAGTCGACGCACCAAACGCTGGGCCAGAATCCCTTCGACAGTACTGGCCACCAGATACGGCTCGACGCCCATATCGATCAGGCGAGTAAACGTGCCAGGCGCGTCGTTTGTGTGCAGAGTGCTGAACACCAGGTGTCCAGTGAGCGATGCCTGAATCGCCGCCTGCGCTGTTTCACCGTCACGAATTTCTCCGATGAGCACAACGTCCGGGTCGTGTCGCAGAATGCTTCGCAGCGCACCGGCGAACGTCAGACCGATGCGACTGTGAACCTGAATCTGGCTGATTCCATCCATCTGATATTCCACCGGGTCTTCCACGGTGATGATCTTGATGGTCGGGTCTTTGATTTCATTCAAAGCACTATAAAGCGTCGTGGATTTACCGCTGCCGGTGGGACCGGTGACCAGCACAATTCCGTGAGGAAGGTCAATCAGCTGTTTAAAGATTTTTGAAACTGTCGGCGGCATGCCCACCGCTTTCAGGTCAAACTTCATGCGGGCTTTGTCGAGCAGTCGCATGACCACGCCTTCGCCGTGCATCATGGGAATGATCGAAACACGAACATCCACCTCGCGACCCGAGACGCGCAGTTTGATTCGACCGTCCTGCGGCAATCGCTTTTCCGCAATGTTCAGGTGCGACATGATTTTCAGACGAGTCACAATCGCCGAATAGAACTGAGCGATCTCTGGTGGCGTCGGTTGGATTCGCAGCATTCCGTCCAGTCGATATCGAACTCGCATTCCATTTTCCTGCGGTTCAATATGCACGTCGCTGGTCTGCAGCTTGACGGCTTCCATCAGCAGCTCGTTCACCAGTTTGATGACCGACGGAGCCTGAGCACCTTCAGCCAGCTCGCCGAAGTCTTCATTAATTTCCTCAAGCAGCTCGATGCCTTCTTCACTCCGCCGGCGAACCAGTTCATTGATGGTGTCGCCACCAACACCCAGCAGTTCATGAATCCGACTGCCAAGTTCACCACTTCGCGTGAGCACCGGTTCCAGCTTGAATCCGCTGACTGTGCTGAGCTCATCCAGCCCCTCCAGGTTCAGTGGATCGGAAGTGGCGACAACCACATGTCCGTTCAGTCGGTACAGCGGCAACAGGGAATGTCGATAGATCGCCGACGTCGGAAATTTGGCCAGCAGATCGGCATCGACTTCAATATCCTTGAGGTCGATGTAATCCATCCCGAATTCGTCGGACAACGTTCGCAGAATGGCATCTTCTGTGACAACGCCCAGTTTCACGAGTGCCTGGTCAATGCGCATTCCTGAATGCGATTCGCGAGCCTGCTGCAGGTGCTCACGAGTGACAAGGCCTTCATTGAGAAGTAGCTGACCAAGATCCATTTCAGAGCTTTACGATGAAAACGAGGCGTAATCGACTTTAAAAACTCAGTACCAGAAACTCTGGCAGCCACAAATCTTTTTTTGACGCGGCTGATTTGAGGTGGCTGAACAGTGCAGTAAATCCCGAAGGAACATAAATCAACGCTGGCAAACATTTCACTAATCAAGACCTGTTCTAACGACCGCCTCGACCACCCCGGCCGCCTTGAGCCCCACCGCCGAACGGATTAAATCCTCCCCCGAACGGCGAATCGCCGCCACGACCGCCGATGTTCCCGCCACCCTGCTGACGCATCCGCTCCTGGATCATCTGCTGGAATTGATCTGCCTGCTGCTGTTGTTGCTGTTGTTGCTGTTGTTGCTGACCGCCTCCGCGATTCTCCCCGCCTCGGTTTTCGCCACCGGGCACCGGCGGGGTGTTCGTTGTTGACGATGTCGGACGAGTCGCGCTGGAGGTGACTCGAGGAAACAGAGACTTCAGAGAATCCTGAAGCTGCGTCGCATCAGAATGTTTCAGCTGAACGACTCGAATGGTCCGGTTAGCCTTTTGAGCCGCGTCGTCGGATTCCTTCACCATGGCACTGACTTTCATGAACAGAGCTTCGCTGGATGAGATCACAAGCGAACTTGTCTGACGGTCAACGGCAACGGTCATCTGCACGCCCTGAGGCTCATTGCCTTTTCCACCACCGCCGCCAAACATCTGTGCCAGTGGATTCTGTTGCTGACCGCGGCCACCGGGCGGCTCCATGTATGGCTTGAAGGTTTCATTCACCATCGTGGCGATATCTTCAATCTCCGCATGCTTCACTTCGATT
>Ga0209284_10005807_pt1 | contig 12447 bp, 7 predicted proteins | sample FRY03_FD_187211 | JGI IMG/M metagenome (GOLD analysis project Ga0209284, IMG submission 187211) | Freshwater microbial communities from Lake Fryxell liftoff mats and glacier meltwater in Antarctica - FRY-03 (SPAdes) (version 2) | ecosystem: Environmental > Aquatic > Freshwater > Ice > Glacier... | reverse complement strand
TCTGGTCCAATCCAACTCTCCATTTGATTGAAAATTGGCAACAAACATGACATTGTTAACTTCTCTAATTCTACTTGAAAAGGTACCTAATAATAAATAATCGCCATTGGGTTTCTGAATAACATCAATCATAAAAATACTGTAAACGCTCTGCAAACCAAGTTGAAAAGAGGCATCGCTTGTGCCTGAAATTCTTTTCGAAAGAAGTTCAAATTCAGGTTCGGTCAAAGATTCTTCCTTTTTACACGAAGTAAAACCCAAGACTAAACTTAAGAAAAGGATTGTCAGATATTTCATTATTGAATAATTTTTTCAAATCGTAAACGCCAACCAGTAATCACTATTGCAAAAATTGCAAAACCACTCAGATGATTTAAATAATGATCCAAATAAATGTATTTCTGAGATGGATGAAATAAACTTTAGGTAAAAAGCATTTAAGAAATAATCAGGTGCGATTATAAAAAACTCAGTTTAACAACGAATCATTTAAAGTGATCGACATCAAATTACTCAGTTTGAACTTTCTATTTCCTGCACCCACAAGAATGTCCGTGAAATCCATGCGTTTCTTCATGCCAAATAAAATCGTCATTGCCATGCTCTTGCTCAAAATAAAATGGCATTCTAGATTTAGCATTAAACCCTAATTCATTCATCGACATAGAATCATACAAGCGACCATTAGCAACCGTCATAGCGATACTTCCGATATGATTAATGTCGTCCAAAGGGTTTTTATCTAAGATGATAAAATCGGCCAATTTCCCTTTTTCTAAACTACCAATTTCATCTTCCATACCTATATAATAAGCTCCGTTCACGGTTGCGCAGCGAATAGCTTGTAAAGGTGACATACCTCCGGCAGCCAACATTTTCAATTCCCAATGCGCTCCCAAACCTTGAATTTGTCCATGTGCTCCCAAGTTTACCTTAACTCCTGCATCCGCAAGTTGCTTGCACGATTGAGAAACACGAATATGTCCAGCATTATACTCTTCATCTGGAACTTTTTCACGGTGACGAGAACGCGCATCCACGATTGCCCTTGGTGTAAAATTCATTAAGCGTTTATCTTCCCAAACATTGTCCTTATCATAATAATAGAATTCGCCATTCATAGCACCATAACTCACTATTAATGTCGGTGTGTAACCTGTTTTAGAACTACTCCAAAATTTAATTACGTCTTGATAAATATCATGTACAGGAATATTATGTTCAATTCCAGTATGTCCATCCAAAATCATAGTCATGTTATGAAAGAAATGCGATCCACCTTCGGGCACAACTTCCATTTGTAATTCACGAGCTGCTGCAATTACTTGCTGACGTTGGTTTCGGCGCGGTTGGTTATAACTCTTCACACTAAATGCTCCAAATGCTTTGGTTCTTCGCAAGGCACTTTTCGCATCCTCTAAAGAATTAATCTCTGCCTTAAAATCTCCATCAGCTCCATATAAAATAATACCTGTTGAATAAATTCTCGGCCCAACCATATTACCAGCCTTCACCATTTCACTTTGGGAAAAAACCATTTCAGTATTTGAAGATGGGTCATGCGTTGTTGTTACACCAAAAGCAAGATTTGCAAAATAGGACCATTGTTGTTGCGGACTTAGTCCATATCTAAAAGTCCCCAAATGCGCATGAACATCAACAATACCTGGCATTATGGTTTTACCTTTGCAATCTATTATCTTAGTCCCTTCGGGGATATTAACCTGAGTCGAACTTCCAATTTCTTGTATCCTGTTATCTTTTACTAGAATGGTTCCATCTTCGATAACTTCATCGCCCTTCATGGAAATAATTCTCGCATTTTTATAGGCAATTAATCCTGAAGGTTTATCGCTCGCTAATCTCAATCCGATTGGAGATCCAACGCTTTTTGCTTCAAATTTCTCTATTGGAATGGATGAATTTAAATCGAAAGCATCACTTAATTCGACCGTTGTATACTCCTCTCCAAGTGTCCAATGAAGCTGTTTCCCATTTCCACTCCAATGCAAATTTATTCCTGCATCTTTTGCAACCTGTTTAACAGGATATGCTGAACTACCATGTGTTAAATCAATGCTTGCACCTACTTGAATTAAAGGTGTTAAATACACTTTAAATAATTCATTAAACATTAACCATTTATTATCTGGACTTGGCACAAATTGGTTAGCATATTTTGAAGTATAATGCGTTATTTCATCATTCCCAGATAAATCCGCGCTTTTGAACGATTTAGCTAAATCTCCAAATAAATAGCCACCAGTCATGAAAAATATTCTTTTCCCATTCGCAGAAAATTGAGGAAAATCTCCATCTTTCATTATTCGTTCTGCTTTTCCCGTTTTAATATCAGAAATATAAATTCCCGGATTAGTACAATAAGTAAAGCCCTGATGATCATTTCCTTCTTCCTTAACATACACAATTTGAGAGTTATCTGGAGATATTTTGGGGCTTCTAAAAATACCTTTTTCTTTCGAGATTGATTTGGCACTGATCATTCCAGATGGCCAATTCATCAACATTATTTTCCCTAAAGCGGTATCATTCCACGTGACATAGGTTAATTGCTTCCCGTCGATAGAAAATGAAGGGTCGAATTCAAAATCACTTGAGTTTGTAATTCTATGAGGCTTCCCATTCGGCAAATCTTTGGTCCATAAATAACCAACGGCATTAAAAACCAAGTGTTTCCCATCAGGTGATGTTACGGCGTTTCGTATCGTTTTTACATTAAAACTATCGGGCGCTGCTTGTTGTTTAAAATGCAAAGCGTCCGAAAACTTGTGCGAACTTGTTAATTTAAAGGGAATAATGGCCGATTCTCCGGATGAAACATTAATTGAACGAATTTTGCCTTTCGCCCAAATAATGATTGATTTATTGTCTGGAGTCCAATTAAAATTAGTGTAAACTCCAAAAATAGCCCAAGCTTCTTGTTGATCTTTGCTCAACTCAGAATAAATTGGGTTTTCAATTCCTGTTGCCAAATCACGAATAAATAAAACGGACCGTTCACGAACACGACGAACAAAAGCCAATTGTTTTCCATCTCTAGATAATGTTGGTCTGAAAGCTCCGCCAGGACCACGAACGGAAACTTCAGTGCCTCCCTTCAGTATATCTAACCGTTTAATTACATAAATTTGCTTATTGGCATCTTTATTATATTGAAAAAATCCTCCCGGATAAACATCTTCACTGTAATAAACATAGCGACCATCCGAAGAAACAAAAGGTTCTCCTAAATCCTGTTGATCATTTTTCTTCTTTGTCAATTGAATTCCAGAGCCACCACTAATATGATACATCCAAAGCTCTCCAGCTCCGGCAGAACGCGTATTTGTAAAGTGTTTTCTTGCAATTAAATAATTTCCGTCGACAGTCCAAACAGCATTATTTAATAATCGAAAATCTTCCTTTGTAATTTGCTTGGCATCTGAACCATCTGCATTCATAACCCAGATATTATCGGCACCTCCCGCGTCGCTTGTAAATGAAATTTGCTTTCCATTGGGACTATATCTCGGCTGCACTTCATAGGCATGACCTCCGCGCAACAACTTGGCATTTCCGCCAGAAATAGGCATGGAATAAATATCTCCTAACAAGTCAAATATGATGGTAGATCCGTCTGGGCTTACATCCAAATTCATCCAAGTACCTTCATCAAGATCGAAGCTTACGTCTTTATGAGGACCAACTGGATTTGTAACATCCCAAGGTTTTTCATCTTTTTTAGAATCCTTTCCATTCTTTTTAGATTGAGCTAAAATGGGCTGACAGATTGATACTAAGAATATTAGAGTCGAAATTAATCTCATGGTAACATTTTAAAAAAGCGAATATATAAGTTAAATCGAAAAGTTTTAAGCCTTTTCCATAACCCCGCACCGTAAAAGATGATAATAATCAGTTAGAATCCTACCTTCTATTGTAAATTTGTTCTTGAATAAACTAGATGAATATGTCATTAGAATATGTTAATGCTGAAGATGCATTAAATTTAATTGAATCGAATTCACGTATTTTCCTTCACGGAAGCGCTGCAACTCCAATTCACTTGATAAATAAATTAATTGAAAATAAGGCTCGGTGGAAAAACATAGAATTAGTAAGTATCACATTACAAGGAGTAAACTTAAATGACCCTAGTTTAGCAGGTCATTTTTATATTAATTCTTTATTTGTTTCTGAAAGCATTCGAAAAGCTGTCAATGCTAATTTTGGGGATTATACACCGGTTTTTTTAAGTGAAATTCCATTGTTATTTAGCAGAGGTATTTTACCCATTGACGTGGCAATTATTCAAGTTTCACCTCCTGATTCGAATGGATACTGTTCTTTGGGAACGTCGGTAGATATTGCAAAGTCGGCTGTAAAATATGCAAAAAAAATAATCGCTCAGGTCAATCCATATATGCCAAGAGTGCATGGTGATGCATTCATTTCAATAGATCAAATAGATAAGGCTGTTTGGGTTGAGGATGCGTTGCCTGAAGTTAGTTATGCTGATAAAACTACTCCAGCGCATCAAAAAATCGGTGAAATAGTTGCAGAGTTAATAGAAGACGGAGCAACGCTACAATTAGGAATCGGGAGTATTCCTGATGCTGTACTTAGCAATTTATATCATCATAAAAATCTTGGAATTCACACTGAAATGTTTTCTGATGGAGTCATTGATTTAATTAAAAATGGAGTGATAAATAATTCGCAAAAGAAAATCGTAAATGGTTCTTGTGTTACTTCCTTTATGTTAGGAACGCGAAAACTCTATGATTTTGCAAATGACAACCCGATCATTAAAGGGATGGAAGTAGATTATGTAAATGATCCTAGAATTATAAGTCAGAATCCGAAAGTAACAGCAATAAATTCGGCAATTGAAATTGATTTAACAGGACAAGTTTGCTCAGATTCAATTGGTACTTATCAATATTCAGGAATTGGAGGTCAAATGGATTTTATTCGCGGAGCAGCACTTTCAGAAGGAGGAAAACCAATAATCGCACTGCCCTCGACAACGAATAAAGGAATTTCTCGAATTGTTTCTTTGCTGAAACCGGGCGCTGGAGTTGTAACCACGCGTGGTCATATACATTGGGTTGTCACTGAATACGGTGCCATTAATCTTTTCGGAACAAGCATGGAACAGCGAGCTAAAGCACTAATTAATTTAGCTCATCCAGATCATCGTGAAGAATTGAGTAAGCAAGCGCATGATAGATTTAATTAGAGTCTGTCTATAGGGTCTCCTGATGTCGTTGCACTAGTCCGAAAAATGCTCATTTACAAAAGTAAACTGCGCTTTTTCGATCTTCGCGCGCCTAATCAGAAGCCTCTATAGTTCAAACTAATGACTCTGTGGACAGACATTAATTAGGCTTAATAAAAACACCAATAATGATTATTATGTTAATATTATAATGTTTAATATTTGAAATACAGCTCAAAATTTTAACGAAATTGATAAGATTGCATGCATCACAAATTATTTATTATTATTTTCTAGAATTTGACTTAGCCAGTAATCCCACATCTGCTTCGTTAAGAGTATTTTGAAGCACTATTAGTACATCATAAAATAATCTTGTCTTGCATCTGACGTGTTTTTGACTTTTTGAATGAACTCTATTCAACACCAACATAATTACAAATACTCAAGATATACTACAAATAGTTAAATTTCAAGGTCAAAATGCTTCGACAATGTTGGTAACATGGGTTAAATCAAAACTAAGTAAAGCGAACGAAGTCTTATCTTAGCGGACTCACTATTATATTTTAAAAATGCTTTCTTTAGAATTATCGAATTTAGTCCATAGATTAATTCATTTAACTGACCAACACGTTTTTTTAACTGGTAAAGCAGGCACTGGAAAGACAACACTATTAAAAGAACTCACAGAACAAAGCCATAAGAGAATTGCCATTGTGGCACCTACAGGAGTTGCAGCAATACAAGCTGGAGGCGTTACTATTCATTCGTTTTTTGGTATTCATCCACATACATTTTTACCATGGGGTGAAATACCAAATAGCCACAATTCAGTTGTTGAAACATCCTATAGTTTAAGTAGGAATTTAAGATTAGCTCAAGAAAAAATTAAGATCATCAAAAGCCTTGATTTATTGGTAATTGATGAGATAAGTATGGTCCGATGCGATTTATTGGATTCGATAGATTTAATATTGAGAAAATACCGAGAAATACAATTACCATTTGGCGGAGTTCAATTATTAATGATTGGCGATTTATACCAACTTCCCCCTGTGGTAAGGGATGAAGACGCAACTATTCTATCCCAATGTTATCCTGGCTTTTATTTTTTCGAGAGTAAAGCTTTGCAAAAATGCGGTGTAAATAATATTGAATTAATGCATGTATATCGTCAGACAGATAGCACTTTTATAGAATTATTGAACCAAATTAGGCATGGAGAAATAAGTGATCATACTAAATCCATATTAAACGCAAAAGTGATTCAGTATAGTAATAAAAAGGATGATAATGAAACAATCACTTTGACGACACATGTAAGCAAAGCAGATGAAATAAATCTCCAGAAACTCGATAACTTAAAAGGCAGAGAACGAATTTTCGAGGCGAAGATTGAAGGTGAATTTTCACAAAACGCCTATCCTACTGAATTAAATCTTAGGTTAAAATTAGGTGCTCAAGTTATGTTTATCAAAAATGACAAAGACAAAAGATACTATAATGGAAAAATAGGAATTGTTGAAGATTATGACACCGAAACCGATTCCATAATTATTCGAACCTATGATGACGCTGAAGTAATTTATGTTACCAAGGAAGTATGGAAAAATGTAAAATATGCCTTTGATGATCAAAAGAATTCCATTCAAGAAGATCAAAAAGGTCAATTCGAACAATACCCATTGCGCTTAGCTTGGGCCATAACGATCCATAAAAGTCAGGGCCTAACATTCGACAAAGTAATGATTGATGCTTCAAGAGCATTCGCTCCAGGTCAAGTTTATGTTGCAATGAGTCGCTGTAGAACTCTATCGGGAATTACCTTATTAAGTCCGATAAACACGAGTGATTTGAGTTCAGATGACCAAATCGTAAAATATCATTCAAGTTTTTCGGCTCCTTCATTAATTTTAGAAAATTTAAATCAATTCGAATTAAATCATTTGTACACAAAAACAATGTTGGCATTTGATTTAAAATGGCTAAAACCTGCAATAAGAGAAGCTCAAGATGGATTAATTCCCTTATTAAAGAAACTTGATGATGAACTCTCAACAAAAATAAAATCGTGGGAAGAGTTCCTTCAAAAATCAATAAATATTGCTGGAAATTATCGTCCACAATTAGAAGGATTATTCTATAATTTGCATAAGCAATCTGCTAATAATGAAGATATAATCAGGGTGTATAAGGCTGTGAATTATTTTAACAATGCATTTATTGAGACAATTTGTAATCCAATTGAGCAAATTCAATTTGATTTTAGAAAAGAAAAAGGAATTAAAGCTGCAATGAATTCATTAAAACCACTAAGGTTAAGAGCGAAAGAAGCAATTAGGCAATTTATCGAAGTTGAGCAATTGTTAAATGCATACGTATCTCGTCCCCAATACAGTAGCATCCTCGAAAAATTCAATTCGCAACTGTCAGAAACTTTTTCAAAGATTAAATTTGATTTAGACCGCGAAATTCCTGTAAAAACAAAACCTAAAAAGGTAAAAGAGAAGAAAAAAGTCGTTAAGGGTTCTACTCAGCTCGAAAGTCTTAATTTATTAAGAAGTGGAAAGTCAATTCTTGATATTGCAATTGAACGAGGGCTTAAACCTGCAACCATTACCAACCATTTATGCAAATTTATTGAAGAAGGAGATTTAGAGATTGGGAGTGTGCTTCCTTTTGCTCGTATTCAAGAAATATCAGCAGCCATAGAAAAGCATGGAATAGATAATAAGCTTGGATATTTAATCAAAGAAATGGATGAGTTTGAATTTGATGACGTAAAACTTGTTTATACTTTCTTACTTAAAAAGCAGGGTGAGGAATTATCGATTACAAAATGATAAATGCTCTAGTAATTTGTTATTTTAGCTTAAACTATTGATCAATGATCGGAATTCTATTACTCTATTTTATTGGGAAGTATTTTAAAACGCTGGCAGAAACGTATAAAAAGAAACCTTGGCCTTGGGTTATTTTAGGCATCGTAGTTTATTTTGCAGGTACATTTATTGGTGGTGGTATTATCATAGCTTTAATCTGCAACATAGTCGAATATGATGTAGAGTCAATTCCCGATATGGTTCTGAATTTATTAGCATTGCCTGTTGGTCTGCTGATATGCTGGATTTTTTATTTCACTTTAGAAAAAAATTGGAAAAACAATTCTGCAGCAAATGATGTTGAAACCTTAGATTCCGAGCTACTATAAAGATATTAGACAACAGTATGAATATTGTAATGAAACAGTATTTTCTATTCTTTCTTTTTATTTCCCTTTTCTTGGCGAATAAAGTAATTTGCCAAGCTCCTGTTGCTGCTTACGCTGGAAACAGTGGAAAAGAAACATTTTACGATGTTACAGAGATATCCAATGGTACCGTTTTAGTTTGTGGGTATGCCGAAAACTTTGATTGGGTGCCTTCAAACGTTCCTATATCAGCATTGAGTTATTCAGGCAATATACCTAATTCACAAGGCAGTAATAGGTATGGCGTAATTCTGCAATTAAGTCATGATTTACAAACATTAATTCGGATAGTCCATTTTCCACAAGGTGCAGTGGAGGATATCAGATTTATGAAATTTAATTCGCTCCCATATTCGCCCACTGGTGACTTATTTATCAGCTGCAACACGAGTGATACGGACAACAATAATGGTGGATATATCATTGCGAAGCTGAACAATAATTTTGTGCAAGGCTATCCAACAAATGTTTCAAACTTTGCTGTTGTTTGGGCAAAATCTGTTGCAAAAGAAACGCATCCTTGGGATATTTCAAGTAATAATTTAATATACTACGTAAGTGGAGAAGCGCATGGATATGATTGGAGTGCAATGTATTCTTTGGACCAAAACTTCTCAAGAAGGGTGGTCGAGAATTGGCGAACACATTGGCTTAATAACGGAAACGAATTTCGTGGCACACCCGCTAGTTCTAATCCGAATGGTGGAATTAACCAAGTAAATTACAGTGGTATCACCTTTAAAATTTGGGGAAGATGCGAACTAAGATCATGGACTTGGGAAGATTTTAATTCTATCCATCCTGATGGGAACGGAGGAACAAGAAAAGGAAAATGGCCTGCGGATATTTTATTTAATTCACCATGTGATCCTCAAAATCCAACCGAGACTGGCCCAGGATACACAGGTTATTCCGCCGAGGCATGCTGCCCAGTTTGGGGAGCAAGTTCAATAACCGTTGATAAGCGGAATGGGGATGTATATTTAGGAATGAATTTTAAAAGTTATTCAAACCCTTTTAACTCGCCTGATTTTGAGCCTGCTGTAATTGCATTCGATGAAAGTGGGAGCGTCAAATGGTGGTCGCGACTTTACCACGAAATCACTCCAGCAGGCGACACGATTGAGTCTTTACCAGATCAATACGTTGATGCTTTGGCTATTGATTATGCGAACGACAAACTCGTCGTAGGTGCAAGAGCTCATGGCAATAATACTGAGAACTTATGGGAAGGAAATACAATTGCAATAAATCCGGCTGCCTTCGGGTTTCAAAACCGATTTACAGGAGTTAATGGCGATATTCATGAATCGTGGCTAGGTAAATTCGACCTAAACAATGGTGTTTTAACGAATGCTACTTATTTAGCTGAAATGACTGACGCAACGAGTTCGTTTGGAGATCCTCATCCTGACCCTAATTTGGATGGCTGGCCAAATCCAAACAGCGGTTGGGTGAACCTTAATTCTACTCGAATTTCAAAAAACGCCCTCAAAGTAAGCTCCTCCGGCGAAGTTTGCATTATAGCTTCTGGGAGAAGAACAATCACCACTGCCAATGCATATCAGAAGATGGTTAAACCCTTTTATGGTGGAGTAAGCGCTTGGAATAGCTTTGTTAGAGTATATGATAGCGAATTTCATGTTCCAAAGTATTCTTCATTAATAGTTGGCGTTTGGGATACCTTAACCTCAATCGGTGGCAGTAACACAGAAATTTATGGTATTCATAAAACAAGTGACGGTATTTATGCGGTAGGCAAACAAACAGCTGATGGAATTGGAATTCCAAACGGAAACCCCATTCCCGTTTCAAATGTTCCAAATTGGGCCTCTAATTTACCCTCAGGAGAAAGCGCCATCATTGTGTTTTACCCAGCATCAAATATCGATAACCCAAGTGACGGATATTCTAATATACTGACAAACAAAGCAGTATCTGGAGATAGGCGTTTATTCAACATTTACCCAAATCCAACAACAAGTCAAATAAACATTACTCTTAATGAGGGGTTTGCAAATTTAAGTTTTAACTACACTATTTATTCAGTTGAAGGGAAAAAACTTATCTCGGGAACTGCAGAAAATAGTGCACAAATTAATCTCGAAAATTTCTCTAATGGAATATTTTCTTTAATCATAGAATGCGGAGAAATTACCGTGAGAGAAAAAATAATATTGATTGAAGATAAATAATCATTTTTGAAGGCAATAAATTGAAATCTGAGTAAGATGCTTTAAAACAGTTAATCCTATTTTAATCGATAAAATATTTGTAAATTTGATTTCGACACTATTAATTAATGAAGTTAATAAAGATTATATCTCTAGTACTTCTATATCTGTTAACCAATATTTCAGTTAGTTATTCTGAGTATTTCACTGACATCAATTCTACTATTGAATGTTGCGCGCTCAATAATGAAAATATTTGCATGTGCGATGACACGCCAATGGACGCTAATTGCTGCAATAACAATACTTCCAATGCTAATGACAAAGATACCAAGAATGCAAAATCTTGCGATAAAAATTGTCATTGTACACTTATACATCACACCTCAATATTTCCATTTTGGGAAAATATTGATATTCTAAATTTCTCTTATTCCGTAAAAAAACAGAATATTACGAGTTTGGATTTTATCCTTTCTTCAGGATTTCATTTTATTTGGCTGCCTCCTAAAATAAGCTAAATTCTTGCCCTGACAGCCAAAGGTCTGTCTAAACGAACAAATGTGAGACCTCTTTACTCACATTGATTTTTCTCATAATATCAAATTTTAAGGATCATGAAATCAATATCAAAAATATTGGTAGCAATTACTATGTTGCTATCAGCTAACTCGCTATTAGCCCAAATTAAAAACGCCAAAACCGAGACCGTAAAAATTTATGGGAACTGCGGGATGTGCGAAGAAACAATTGAAAAAGCTGGTCATTTTAAAAAAGTAGCTAATGTAGATTGGAATAAAGACTCCCAAATGGCCTTACTCACTTATGACTCAATCAAGACTAATCAAGACGAAATATTAAAACGCATTGCTTTAGCAGGATACGATAGCGATAGTTTTTTAGCACCTGATGACGCTTATGCGAAACTGCCTAATTGCTGCCAATATAAAAGAGTAAATAAGACTGTTACGAAAACAGAAATGTCGTCAATAAACATCGATAAATCTGAAGATTCTACCATAACAAACTTCAATCAAGCTAAAGAAAACGATCAACTAATAGTTGTTTTCGATAATTACTTCGAAGTAAAAGATGCCTTGGTACTAAGTAATGGGAAAATAACTTCTGAAAAATCACAAAATCTTTTGATTTCAATTAATTCCGTTAAAATGGAAAAATTATCAATGGATGTTCATATGGTTTGGATGAAGGTTTTAAACGAAATAAAAGAAGATGCCGAACACATTACTGAAACTAAGGACATTTTAATCCAAAGAGATCATTTTATGAGTCTTTCAAAAAGCATGTATTCTTTATTGAAAATTTCAAAATTCGAACAGCCCGTGTATTATCAATTTTGCCCAATGGCAAATGATGGCAAAGGCGCTTATTGGCTGAGTAAAGAAAAGGAAATAAAAAACCCCTATTTCGGATCGAAAATGCTGACTTGCGGTGAAACGGCAGAAACAATAAAGTAGTTTTCTTGTGTGATTTATACAACTAAAATTCAGACTTATATAACACTTTTGAATAGCAATTCGTGCACCCTTACAAAGTGAATAATTTAATTCATACCAAATCGATTAAAATGATGCATAATAATTCTTGGGGTTGGGGAATGGACTGGGGAATGTGGCTTATTCCAATTTTTATAATCGTGGTTATTGTATTCCTAATTAGTGTCTGTCCACAGAGTCAGGAGTTTGAACTATAGAGGCTTCTGGTTAGGCGCACGAAGGCCGAAAAAGCGCAGTTTACTTTTGTAAATGAGCATTTTTTGGACTAGTGTATCGACATCA
>Ga0209284_10005800_pt1 | contig 12454 bp, 11 predicted proteins | sample FRY03_FD_187211 | JGI IMG/M metagenome (GOLD analysis project Ga0209284, IMG submission 187211) | Freshwater microbial communities from Lake Fryxell liftoff mats and glacier meltwater in Antarctica - FRY-03 (SPAdes) (version 2) | ecosystem: Environmental > Aquatic > Freshwater > Ice > Glacier... | reverse complement strand
CCATTTGACGTCATCGTCTTCTGCTCAGTAAGTCACAACCACTATATGCAGTAGGTGAAATTCGACAAACCACAAGAGAATTTTACACGAGCGGCAGCCCGGCCATCGACGCTATTCCCGACTCTACGCCCGCGGACTCTCCGGTTTCCACATCTGGCGGGGCAGCGCAACGCAAACCGAAACCCGGCTGACCGACGCCCTCATCAGTGCAGAGGGTGGGCTGAACGGCCACGCATACACCGGGCAGGATTCTGTCGCCTTCACCTGGGGGCGTCGAGGTATTGGGGCTTGGGAAGTTGTTCCTGCCCGCAATCGGACGGTAAAAAAGAAGAGAAGGTAAAAGGGAAGGGCAAGAGTCGTATGCCACTGACCTGTTGAGTGGCGGACCCCCTGGGCGAAGGCCCGCTGGCCGCGGCGGTGGCAGACGGACAGCGACAAGTTTGACCGGGAGATTGAGCGGGTGATTCAGGCCATACGGATTGAGGGCGTTTAGGAACCGGCGCGCCGATCTTCTCCTGTGGTATACTTTCAAGGCATAAGCGATGCCGCTGCACGTTTACCAGAATTTGATTGATCTCTATGCAACAGACAATCCATCTAAAATCATTGCTTGCACGCACGGACGATCCCAAAGAGCAAAACGCCACATTTGCGCTATTCGGTCTGGGCATCACCGAATTCCTGAGCAGTGGCGCGCGGAGCGCGGACGAAGCGTTGTGCGAATTTTTCCACGCGAAAAATTGCCTCTTTGTAAGGCAGACCCTTCACAGTCGCCCCGCCGATGAATTTATGAGCCGAGGCGTGCAGTTGGCCGATCTTTTTGACGTTTTGCCGACCAGGATTGCGCAACGGGAGTATCAGCGGGAACTGGCGATGATGCGCGCCCTTTGCCTGGGCCTGCTTGAGAATGAACGTAATCTCCAACGCTTTGAAGTGATGGGAGCAGATTTCTAATGGCTTCAATTGTGAGTCAACAACAAGCGTTTGCATTTTTAGACGCGCCTACGCAGAGTAGCCAGAGGAAGGACGATACCCCGTTTGTCAATGGAGACAATAGCATTAGGAAAGATGACAAAACCATTCACAACTGGTACCGGTTTGTGCTCTCATACCCGCCTCATCTCGTCCGGGATTATCTGACGGATTTTGCGTTAGATTCAGAGTCGGTTGTTCTGGACCCCTTTTGTGGAACAGGCACGACAATTGTCGAAGCCCAACTGAATGGTGTTCCATCGATTGGCATTGAAGCGAACCCGTTTCCTCATTTTGCATCACAGACAAAAGTTGATTGGGCTGTCAATCCAGACAAATTGTCTGAACTCTGCACAGAAATCGCCGAGGCAACCCATCGGATATTGTTGGAGCAGGGAATTGATGATAAATCTTTGCACTGCGTTCGTGAACCGTCCCTATGGCGTATGGACGCGCAAGCAGAACGGGCACTGATACACGACTCCATCAGTCCTTTGCCCTTGCACAAAAGTCTGGTTCTTCTCGCAGAAATCAATCGGCATAAAGGCAGAGTTGGCTATGAGAACGCCCTGCTCGCGCTGGGCAATGCACTGGTGACAAACATTGGAAATCTGCGCTTTGGACCCGAAGTCGGTGTCGGCAAGAAGAAAGCAGATGTCCCGGTTGTCGCCGCGTGGAACCACGAAGTCAATAAAATGATACACGATCTGCGTACAGTGCAAGGCAATTCATATCCAAAAGCCTCTGTGTTGCTCGGTGATGCCCGCAACATCCAACAGCTATTGCCGCCCAACTCCGTAGACGCCGTAATCACATCCCCGCCTTACCCCAACGAAAAAGATTATACCCGAACCACCCGGCTGGAGTCAGTTATCCTCGGTTTCTTCCCAGATATGCTGGAATTGCGGCATAACAAAAAACGATTATTGCGCTCAAACACGCGCGGCGTCTACAAATTGGATACGGATGACCAGTGGGTTGCTGACAACTCTGCCATTCAAAAATTAGCGAACAGCATCGAAGATCGACGCCTTGAACTGGGCAAGACATCCGGCTTTGAGAAGTTGTATGCCCGTGTCACCCGGCTCTATTTTGGCGGTATGGCTCGCCACCTTTCTGAATTGCGCACGGTTCTCAAGCCGGGGGCCAGACTGGCCTACGTCGTCGGTGATCAGGCGTCCTATCTGCGCATCCTCATCCGAACTGGTCAATTGTTGGCCCAAATAGCGCAAGAACTCGGATACGAGGTAGAACGCATCGATCTCTTTCGCACCCGCTTTGCCACGGCAACGCGGTCTGAATTGCGTGAGGAAGTCGTTGTGTTACGCTGGCCGGGTCAATAGGGTAGGTACTGTTTGCCAATCACTTCGAGGGGATTTCATAGATGAGCAGCAAATACGAGCAGATTATCGAATGGGTCTTTGCCAGGAACTATCGGCCCGGCGCTGTGCGTGTTCCCTTCACCCGTGACGAACTTGTACAGGCATCGACGCAATTGGGTATAGCCCGTATCAAGAATCTGGGCGACATCCCCTATTCCTTTCGTTTTCGCCGCGAACTTCCACAGTCCATCCAATCTACCGCTCCTGAAAATTCCGAGTGGATTATTGTTGGTGCTGGCATTGGTGAATATCAGTTTCGTCTCGCTGCGCCAGGCAAAATTCAGCCCATTCAACACTATCTGCCTATCAAAATACCTGACGCCACGCCAGAGATTGTGCGCCAATACGCGCCCGGCACAGACGAACAGGCGCTTCTCACCCGCGCCCGCTACAACCGGCTGATCGATGTTTTCACCGGACTTGCCTGTTACTCCATTCAGAACCATCTGCGCACGACTGTCACCGACATCGGCCAGGTGGAAGTGGACGAAATCTACGTGGGCATCAACAGTCGGGGTACCCACTTTGTGCTGCCTTGTCAGGCCAAATCACCTGGTGACAGTTTCGGAATCGCCCAAGTGATGCAGGACATAGCACTGTGCAACGAACGCTATCCGATGGCAATCTGCCGTCCAATTGCTCTTCAGTTCACAGCAGAGGAGCGCGTTGCTTTGCTCGAATTGGCCGTAAAAGAGGAAGGCGACGTTCTGATGCTGAATGTCGTCGATCAAAAGACATATCAACTTGTGCCGCGCGCCGACATCTCGACAGCCGAATTGTCAATTCTCAAGGAAAGAGAAGCAACTTACAGAACTACGTCATAGCTGGCACACGAACACCCTCACACCGCACCCCACAGGAGAGATCCCCCCAATGACCCAATCCGATTTCCTGCGCTACCGCCAAATCCACCTGGACTTCCACACATCCGAGCAGATCGTCGGCATCAGCTCGCCTTTGGCCGACAACGGCGGGCCGACCTTCACCCACGCGTTGGTCAGCGGCAGCCCGGCCATCGACGCTATTCCCGACTCTACGCCCGCGGACTCTCCGGTTTCCACATCTGGCGGGGCAGCGCAACGCAAACCGAAACCCGGCTGACCGACGCCCTCATCAGTGCAGAGGGTGGGCTGAACGGCCACGCATACACCGGGCAGGATTCTGTCGCCTTCACCTGGGGGCGTCGAGGTATTGGGGCTTGGGAAGTTGTTCCTGCCCGCAATCGGACGGTAAAAAAGAAGAGAAGGTAAAAGGGAAGGGCAAGAGTCGTATGCCACTGATCTGTTGAGTGGCGGACCCCTGGGCGAAGGCCCGCTGGCCGCGGCGGTGGCAGACGCGGTGGGGAACATCGACCTGGCCCGCATCGACGCTGTGGTCCGCTCTATGTGACTGGCGGCAAGGGGGATGAGAAGTTTGGGAGAGTGGGCATTTTTGGGGCATAGAAGAGCGCATATGACCGAAATTTTGTTTGACATCTCCCCTACCTTGTGATACTCTTTTTTAGTAACAAAATTCTTCCTTTTTCCCTGCACACCCACCGAAACACCCAATGCGCATCTCCCGCGTCGAGACTTTCCTGGTGGCCCCCCGTTGGCTCTTTCTGAAAATCCACACCGACGAAGGCATTGTCGGCTGGGGTGAGCCAACGTTGGAAAACCGGGCACATACAGTGGCCCAGGCCATCGCCGAGGTGGAACCCTATCTGCTGGGCAAAGACCCCACGCGGGTGATGGACCACTGGCAGGCCATCTACAAACACGCCTTCTACCGGGGCGGCCCCGTCCTCACCAGCGCCCTCTCCGGCATCGAACACGCCCTGTGGGACATCACCGGCAAGGCGCTGGGCGTGCCGGTCTACAAACTCTTCGGCGGCCCCCTGCGGGATCGCATCAAAGTCTACGCCCACATCCGGGGCGACACCCTCGACGAACAGATTGCCTACATTCAAGCGCGCAAAGCCGAGGGTTTTACGGCTTTCAAGACCGGCCCGCGCACAGCCACAGGCCAGAGCGCCCAGCGCATCATCGAAACGCCTGCCTTCGTGGACGCAGTGGTGGATCGTTTTGCTGCCCTGCGGGAAGGCGCAGGCAAAGATATCGACATCGCCATCGACTTCCACGGCGCTGTCAGCCCGCAGATGGCCGGTATCCTCATCAAAGCGTTGGAACCCTTTCAGCCGATGTTTATCGAGGAACCGGTGCAATGCCAGAATGTGGATGTGATGGCGGACTTGGCCCGCAAGACTCACATTCCTATCGCCGCGGGCGAGCGCATTTTCACTAAATGGGGCTTTCGGGAATTGCTGGAAAAGGGCGCGGCGTCGATTCTCCAGCCGGACATCAGCCACGCGGGGGGCATTTTTGAGGGGCGGCTGATCGCAGGGATGGCAGAGAGCCACTACGCTGTCGTCGCCCCTCACTGTCCATTGGGACCAATTTCTCTGGCTGCGGGCATTCAACTCGACGCATCTATTCCGAATTTTCTCTGTCAGGAGCAGGTCCATCTGGGCGAGGGCTATCTGAAACAGCCCTTCGTTGTCAAAGACGGCCATATCGACCTGCCTACCGCGCCCGGTCTGGGCATTGAGATTGACGAGGATGCGCTATGCGACAAAATCGGTGTTTTCCGCCGCCATCCGGGGCAGTTCCATCCCGATGACGGCGCTGCTATTGACCATTGAGGTTCATTTGAAATTCAAGGAGAATGAGTATGTCTGACAAGAGAAGTTTGTCACGCCGTCAGTTTTTGCGGGCCACTGCCTTCAGTTCGTTGGGTCTGGCGTTGGCCGCCTGTGCCGCGCCAGCAGCCCCGGCCAGCGCGCCTGCCGCCAGTTCGGGCGAGTCGGCAGCCCCTGCCGCTGCCCCCGCAGCCGAGAAAGTAACTGTCCGTTTCCACGCCCGCATCGGCGGGCAGGAAGATGCACTGTACGATCTGCAGATACCCAAGTTTATGGAGGAGAATCCCAACATCGAGATTGTGAAGGAGTCCTTCCCTGGCGCAGAGTTCCAGGCCAAAGTCTCCACAATGCTGGCCGGTGGGACACTGGGCGATGCTGTGTGGAGCGCGCTGGGCGGCGCCACCATCTACTTCCAGTGGGCGCAGGGCACGATCGCCCCGATCAACGATCTGGCGGCTGCGGCTGGCACAGATCTGAGCGAGTGGTACGAAGGCTGTATCAATGCCATCACAATGGAAGGCAATCTGTTGGGCCTGCCTTTCAAAGCGCACCCCGGCTGGGCAGTCACCTACTACAACGCCTCGGCCTATGCAGAGGCGGGCTTGGAAGTGCCTACCGCCGACTGGACACTGGACGATCAGATCGAATACGCTCTGAAATTGCAGAAGAGCGAAGGCGATCAGGTCACCCGCTGGGGCTATTTGCCTGGCGCCTTCGAGCACGCCTGGAAGGCCCTGCTCTGCGTGGCCCGCGCCTATGGCGGTCAGTTGCTCAACGAAGACGGCACCCAATTCCTGCTGATGGAAGATCCGGCCCAGCAAGCCGTGCAGTACGCCTACGACCTCTTCAATGTGCATGAAGTTGCGCCCAAGCCGGACGATATTCTGGGCACGGTCAACGAAATGTGGATTGCCGGTGGTTTGGCGATGAACACAGCCGGCACCTTCCGCTCTGTGGCAGATGCCGCCATTGGCGACACCTTCGACTGGATGGCCGTTGGCAATGCCAAAGGACCGTCAGGCCTGGGTGGCTCGGACTACGAAGTCGATGCCTACTGCGTCACCAACGCATCCGAGCATCCCAACGAAGCGTTCCAGTGGGTGAACTATCTGTGTAACCACGACAGCGGCGTGCAACTGGGCATTATCGGTGGCACAATCGGCGGTCGCCCGGATGTCTATGGCGATGAACGACTGTTGCAGTTCCCCTTCCGCCGGGTCTTCAAAGACCTGATGGACAACGCCCAGGCCAGCCGGGTGGCGGGCAACTGGCGTCAGGCCGAGGCCGAAACCACCTTCCGCGAGCTGACCCAGCCGCTGTGGGCCGGTTTGGAGCAGCCGACTGAGGAATTCCTGAGTGGCGTGGCCGCGCAGGTGCAGGACGTGCTGGACAAGCCCCGCCCGTAGCATCGTCTGTTCGTAAGCAGAGGGAGGTCGTCCAGTGGGCGGCCTCCCCCTGCTTGTCCGCCGCACGACGAGACCTGTCAGGTGCGCCAACAGACTGTATTGGTTGGCCGACTGCTCAACTGGCGCACCTGACAGGTCTTTCCTTCTGAATATCGAAAAGATACCCGTACTTATTGAAAGTACCCGCCAAGAGGACGTCGTCTATGCAAGCTGTTATTAAACCCCACCGCGGTTGGTTGGGTTCGTCGCTGGCACGTCGGGAAGCCATTGAAGGCTATTTGTGGATCGCTCCCTGGATTATCGGTTTCCTCATCTTTTCCCTGGGGCCGATTATCGCTTCGGGCTATCTGAGCTTCACCCAATATAAAATCGGCGGCACGCCCGAATGGATTGGGCTGGAAAATTATCGCCAGGCTTTTTTTGTCGATAAATTGATGTGGCCTTCGCTCATGCGCACCATTTATTACTCGGTGGCGACGGTAGCCTTCGGTGTTGCGCTATCGCTGGTGACGGCGATTCTGCTCAATCAAGAGATCAAAGCCCGTCCCTTCTTTCGCGCTCTCTATTATCTGCCTTCACTGACACCGATTGTAGCCCTCGCCATCTTGTGGCGCTGGCTGCTCCAACCCAAAGTCGGTCTGGTCAATTTTATGCTCTATCAAATCAATATTCCCGGCCCCGGTTGGCTCACCGACCGCAACTGGGCAATCCCCGCGCTGGTCCTCATCGCGCTCTGGTCCACCATCGGCGGCGGGCGAATGATTATCTTTCTGGCCGGGCTGCAGGGCGTGCCCAAAGAATTGTACGAATCTGCCGAAATCGACGGGGCCAATACCCTGCAAAAATTTTTCCGCATCACTTTGCCGATGATTTCACCGGTCATCCTCTTCAATCTGATCCTCGGCATCATCGGCAGTTTTAGTGTCTTTTCCATCGCTTATATAGCCACAGAAGGCGGCCCCAACTACGCCACCTGGTTTTATATGCTCCATCTCTACTACAACGCCTTCAGCTATTTCCAGATGGGATACGCCTCTGCCCTGGCGTGGATATTCTTCATCCTCATCTTTATTCTCTCCTTTATCCAGATAAAACTCTCCAGTCGCTGGGTCTACTACGAGTTCAGCTAAGGATTCAGACTTATGGCTACTTCATCACAGAACACCCCGGCGACGTCTTCTTCCATCTCGCTATCCTCACGCCTGGCCAATCCATTGGGCAGGCCGAAGCTGGTGACAAATGCACTGCTCTATTTCTTCGTTATCGGCGCAGGAATCCTCTTCGGATTGCCTTTCCTGTGGGCCATTGGCAGTTCCCTGAAACCGATTACCGAGATTTTCAAGTTCCCGCCCACAATGTGGCCCATCGAACCCCGTTGGGCGAATTACGCCGATGTCTTTACTATCGCGCCCTTCTTACGGTTCATCTACAACACTCTTTATATCACAGCCTTTGCTATGCTGGGCCAGATACTCTCGGCGTCGGCGGTGGCCTACGGTTTCAGCCGTTTTCGCTTTCCGGGCCGGAATATGCTCTTTTTTGTCGTCCTCAGTACAATGATGCTCCCCTGGCAGGTGACGATTGTCCCGACCTTTCTGCTCTTCCGTTTTCTCGGCTGGATCAACACATACTTTCCGTTGATTCTCCCCTTCTTCTTTGGCGGCGGCGCATTTTACATCTTCCTGCTGCGCCAATTCTTTATGACCATTCCCAAAGATTTGGACGAAGCGGCCAAAATTGACGGCGCTTCCTCCGTGCGCATCTTCTGGAATATCCTTCTGCCGTTGGCGAAACCAGCGCTGGCAACCGTCGCCATTTTCTCTTTCATCGAGCACTGGAACGAATTTATCGCGCCGCTCATCTTCCTCAACTCAACGGAGAAGTTCACCGTCTCGATTGGCCTGCGCCATTTCACCGCATCTGCCTTTGAGAGCGACGAACCCCGCGAGGCGATTCTGATGGCAGCCTCTCTCATCACAGCTCTTCCTGTATTAATTCTCTTCTTTGCGGCACAGAAATACTTTGTGCAGGGCATTGTCACCACTGGTCTGAAAGGATAACCTCTTATGCAACTCATTCTCTTTGATGATTACAAACTTGGCGTATTGCAGGGCGGAAACGTACACGACGCTTCGGCTGCGGTGGCGGGGTTGGGCCACCACTCCCCCCAGGAGATGATGCGTATGCTCATCACCGGCTGGGGCGAACTGGAAGCGCGGGTAACCGACGCCGCGGCCAATGCGCCCGGCGTGCCTTTGGCATCCGTCATCTGCCGCCCACCTCTGCCACGGCCCGGCCAACTGGTCTGTCTGGCCGGCAACTATTTGGAACCGGCCAAGCCCGAACGGGGACTTTTCAACGCCTTTCTCAAATCGCCGAATAGTCTCATCGGCCACGGCGGAACGGTCACACTGCCCGACACGGGCGCGACGGTCTTCCACTTCGAACCGGAACTGGCGCTGGTCATCGGCAAAGCGGCCAGCCACATCCGCGCCGAAGACGCGCTGGATTGTCTCTTTGGCTACACACAATTTATGGATGTCTCCGCCCGCGGGCTGCCCGGCGGTTTCTTCCTGGGCAAATCCTGGCACACTTTTGGCCCGATGGGGCCGGTGTTGACAACCCGGGATGCTGTCGCCAATGCCAACGACCTCTCCATCGGTCTGTGGGTGAACGACGACCAGAAGCACGCCATCTCCACACGGGATATGGACCGCCACATCCCCGAATTGCTGGTCGAAGTGACAAAAGTCATTCCGCTAGAGCCGGGCGATGTGGTCTCCACAGGCACTCACCACTTTGGGTTGACGCCTGTGCAGGATGGGGACAGCATTCGTTTGGAGATTGAGGGATTGGGACCGGCGCTGGTCGTGCGTTGCGCCGATCCGCTGAAACGTAGCTGGCCGCGCTAATCATAAGTCGGACTGACAGTCCGACCTACCGGAGAATGCCTGTGATTATCGAATGGAACCACCACCTCTTCAGCCGGGATACGGCCCGCTACCCTTTCCACGCCCAGGCTGCCTATCGGCCCGATGCCAGCCATTTATCCCCCGATCCCCTGGCCGACTATCTGGCCCACATGGACGCCCACGGAATTGACCGGGCCATTCTCGTGCATCCAGAACCCTACGGCGACGATCACCGGCTGGTGTTGGATAGTCTGGAACGGGAGCCGCAGCGCTTCCTCGGCACGGCTCTCTTTTATCCCAAAGACCCGGACGCGCCCGCCAAACTGCGCCGTCTGGTTGCCCGGCAGCCGCGCATTATCGCCCTGCGCTATCACGCGCTGCGGGGGAAAACTCAATATTTGGACAGCTTTTCTGATGTGGGGGTGGTGGCGTTGTGGGAGAGTGCTGCCGAGTTGGGGCTGTGGATAGAACTCCACATCGGGCCGGACTTTGCGGCCCAAATTGTACCGTTGGTGGAGCGTTTTCCCAATACGCCGGTACTCATCGACCATTTGGCCGAACCCCACACGGGGACAGGCGTCGAGTTTGCCGACGTCTTGGCTTTGGCCGAATACAAAAATGTCTATATGAAACTCTCCGGTCTCAACCACTTCGCCAGCGACAGCCCGCTCTATACCAGCGCGCTGGCGTTCACCCGCTGGGTGGCGGATGCCTTTGGCCCGCAGCGTCTGGTCTGGGGCAGCGGCACGCCGGGGATTGTGGACGCACATCTGGCCCATTTTTCTGAGGCAGAGCGGGCGCTGGTCAAGGGCGGGACGCTGGCGAAACTCTTGCCCTGGTAGGGCACTACTCGCGTGGCAGCAGATGCTTCTGCACCTTCCCCATTGCGTTGCGGGGGAGTTCTGTCACGTAATGAAATTGCCGGGGCAGTTTGAAGCTGGCAAGCTGGGAACGGCAATAGACGACCAGCGCGCTCTCGTCCACCGCGCCGTTGCAGACCAGATAGGCCGCGGGCACTTCGCCCCATTCCGGGTGGGGCATCCCCACCACCGCCGCTTCCACCACCCCGGCAAAGGTGCAGAGCATTTCCTCGATCTCCCGCGGATAGATATTGAAACCACCGCTGATAATCAACTCGTGGCGGCGGCCCAGGAGCGTGACGTAGCCCGTCTCCGGGTCCTGGCGGGCCAGATCGCCCGTGTGGAACCAGCGGATGTCTTCGGCGTCGGTGCTGAAACTGGCCGCGGTCTTCTCCGGGTCACGCCAGTAGCCGTCAAAAACATTGCTCCCGCGCACCAGCATTTCGCCTTCTTCGCCGGGCTGGACGGATTGATTTTGCCCATCCACAATGCGGCCAAAGACGCCGGGCAGGGGCATGCCCACTGTACCCGCAATGCGCGGCCCCGCGTAGGGGTTGCTGAAATTCATCCCCGTTTCCGTCATCCCATAGCGTTCCAGAATGCGCAGACCGGTTAGCTGCTCGAATTCGTTGTGGGTTTCGGCGGGCAGGGGCGCGCTGCCGGAGCAGAAAAGGCGCATTCGGCTGAAATCGGGCTTTGCTTCCATTCCCCGGATCGTATCGACCAGCCGGAAGTAGACGGTCGGGACGGCGAAAAAGAGGGTTGCGCCGCCGCTGCCCAGCACAGCCAGCGTTTCGGCCAGATCGAACTTCGGGCGCAGGCGGATAGTGGCCCCTGCGGCCAGGGCGCAATGCAGACCCACCATCAGCCCGTGGGTGTGGAAGAGGGGCAGGGGCAGCAGAATCACATCCTCACGCTCCCAAGCCCAGGCCGAGAGCAGGCCGGTGACAGTCGCCAGCACATTGTTGTGGGTGATCATCGCGCCTTTGCTGCGTCCGGTCGTGCCGCTGGTATACATAATCAGCGCCAGTTCCTCGCCCTGGACAACCACCGGCGCGGGCGTGGATGCGTCGCCCAGCCAGTCGGCGGCCTCATCCACCAGCAACACCCGCTCCACAGCGGCCAGATCGTCGGCGTCCAGTTCATCCAGCACCGACTGTTGCGCGGCTTCTGTCAGCAGAAACTTGGCCGTGCAGTCGTGGAGAATGGGGTTGATCTCCCGCTTGCGATAGCGCAGATTGACCGGAACCATCACCCCGCCCATGCGAATGACCGCCAGATAGGCGATGACAAATTCGGCGCGATTGCCCAGGAAAAAGGCGATGCGGTCGCCTTTGCCCAGCCCCAGCCTCTGGAAGGCCGCTGCCCAACGATCCACCGCCGTGTAGAGTTCCCGATAGGTGTAGCGCTCTACCAATCCGGGCTGCTCTGCGTCGGCAAATTCCAGGGCCAGCTTATCCGGTGTTCGTTCCTGAGCAATGGCAAAGAGTGTTGAAATGTTCATCTGGTCAACCTGTAAAGTGAAAACTAAAAATGAGGATACCTAATCGAATGTGGAAACGGAGGAATCATACCACTCCAACCGAGAAAACAAAAGCGGCCCCGGTAAATTTACCGGGGCCGCTTTTGTTTGGTGGAGATGGCGGGAGTCGAACCCGCGTCCGAAACACTTGACCTGAGACGTCTACAAGCGTAGTTGCTCACTTTGGTGGTTCGCTGGTGGACCTCTGGGCAACAGGAGTTCATCACCAACTAGCCGAAAGTCTTAGGCAGCCGTTATCGGCGTCGGACTACCGCAGCTCACAGTGTATGTCAGTTACTATTCAGCCTGCTGGCCCCACTGAATAGACCGTAACCCCCCGTGAGGGGTTATTGGCCTAACTTAGGCCGCCATTGCCACAGGAGCAGCGTTGGCGAATCCGAAGTTAAAAGCCTTGCCAGTTGTTTTGGCATTTATAGTTTTTGCGCCTTTTTAACGTAGCCGACGCTCTACGGCTTGCAATCTCAGTTCTTCCTGCCCCGTCGAAGCCGTTACATCCCCACAGGGTAGCTATACAATAGCACAAATGGGCGGGGAATGCAAGCAATTTGTATTTGAAATTTGTGTTAGCGCGAATAAGTCCGGGGTCAATGGAATGGGCGGATTGTCACCGCAGGGCAAAAAGATCGACGTCAAGAGCGTTAGTTACGCTTTTCCTCTGCGTCTTTGCGCCTCTGCGGGAGACTTTTTGTGGCTCTGCCACCC
>Ga0209284_10005798_pt1 | contig 12456 bp, 11 predicted proteins | sample FRY03_FD_187211 | JGI IMG/M metagenome (GOLD analysis project Ga0209284, IMG submission 187211) | Freshwater microbial communities from Lake Fryxell liftoff mats and glacier meltwater in Antarctica - FRY-03 (SPAdes) (version 2) | ecosystem: Environmental > Aquatic > Freshwater > Ice > Glacier... | reverse complement strand
TTTGATAGAGTGGGGGTTGATTGTTGTATTAGATCGCTCTCTTGTTAATTAAAAATTTAAAAATTTTAGAAAAAATTATTTTTTATACTTGATAAAATAGAAACAGTTTTTTTTTGGAGTCCTATCCGTTAGATGGTATATAAGCTATCTGCCGAGTGTTAAAGCCTTAAGGTAAATACATATCGTTAGGTCATAGCTTTAGTAAAACAACTGAAATTTACACCCACGTAGCTACAAATACTTTTAAAACAATAAAAAATTCGTTAGATTAGTAGGTAATAACAAAGTAGATATATGCGTACTAGTACGTTTAGCACTTCGTTACGGGCAAGTTAAAAAACCAAGACGGTCTGCGAAAGCCAAAGGGCTGACCACCCAGTGTGACAAAAAAGAAAAATAAAAAAGTGGAGTCCAGAAACCACTCAAAAAAACGGGCAAAAATAAAAAGATTATGAAAAATATCAAAAACCTTTTATTGATTGGGGCAATTTTATTATCAGGTTTGGTTGCTCAATCTCAAACTTCTACTCAGAATAAAGGTGCCATGAACGATTACTATGACAAAGGAGACTATGTAAATGCAACTTTGAAAGCGATTGAATTTCTGAGAACAAACGGGAAAAATAAAAATGCCCAAGAAATTCTTTCAGTCTCTTTTAATATGGCTATTGAAGATCTAAATACTGAAATCAAGGAACTAAAGGAAAGAAGTAAAACATTTTCTGGGGACGGAACAGTAGATGATCGAAAAAGCATAATTTCCAAATATGAACTACTGCGTAAATTGGATAGGCAAGGCCGTGAAATTGTCCGAGTTATTCCTAAACAGAAAGTTCCTCTGGAATTCGATAAAGTAGACATTACAAGTGATTTGGAGGCAGCACAAAAATCCTATGATGAGAGTCTTGGTTTGGCAGCAGAAATGCATTATAATACAGCACTTGATCTAATAAAAAACAATAGCAGAGATAGTCAAAAAGCTGGTGCAAAAGAATTTAGAAGGGCAGAAGAATTTGTTTCACCATACAAAGATTGCAATATTAAATATAATGAAGCAAAAAAGCTAGCTACTACCCGGGTTGCAATTATTCCATTTGAAAACAAAAGTGGCAACTACCAATATGGCAGTGTAGGAGAAATGACCTCAGACAGATTGAGAGCAACTATTTTGAATAACCGAGAGGCGAGTGAGTTTATCGAAATTTACACTAGAGATCAGTTAAATTTGGTTTTTCAGGAACATAATCTTAATATGGATGAAATAGTTAAACAGGAATCAATTGCAAAATATGGTGGGGCTATGGGAATCCATATTATTATTACAGGCAAAGTTATGCAAATTTCAGCAGAATCAAAACAAACTATTCATGATGGTGCCGTAGTAACTAAATCTTCTGAAGTCGTTGGTCAAGAAACATACATCACTAGTAAAGGAAAGGAAGCAACCAGAAATCAGTATGGTGATGTTTATGCTCAAAATTATTATCATCATAAATCAGCTGTTGCTAGTATCTCAGGTTCTTTTGAAATGATTGACATAGAAACTGCTAGAGTTCTGGCATCCTCTCAATTTAGAGAGGAGACTAATTGGGTGAATAATTGGGCCACATATGCTGGTGATAAAAGGGCAGCAGTACTGCCATCTGGCTATGATAATGGCGAACTTGCAGCACCTAGTATGACAGAACTTGCAAATAAGGTTGTGGATCAATTAGGTGCTAAGATTGCTCGAGATATAATTTACTTAATCAAATAAAAATAGTAAGGTAATATCGATTTCTTCCTTGATATTTAGTTTAAAAGTAAAATCAAAATCACGCAAGTCAATCAGGACAAATAGTGATTATTAATCAGTCGCAAAAGAAATCAAATGGCATTGGCACTGCTGGTTTCGTACTTGCTTTAATAGCAGTATTTTTAGGTTGGGTTCCAGTACTGGGTTGGATAATTTGGTTGTTAGGTCTAATTTTATCTTTTGTTGGTGTATTAAAAGAGCCTAAAGGACTGGCTATTGCAGGTTTAGTGATTTCTTTAATTGGGATTATTTTACTACTTACGGTGTTTGGAGCAATTTTAGGTGGGACAGCAGCCTTCCTATAATGATTCTTACTTTTCTGAAATTTAATATCAAGAAAGACAAAGTAAACCAGCCCATAACACTATATAAAAATAATAGCTATTTAGGTGCAATTTATAAGGCTATTACTTGTTAATTAAATTTATTTCTATCCGATAGTTCGTGCATTTTTACACGCTACTATTCTTATACTAACCGTTATGCCCAATTTAAAAAAAAGCCAAACGCACAAATTGCACATTTGGTTTTTGCCAACGCACAAAGCCAACGCTGAAAAACCAAAAGAGCTTGCCCTTCCCCACCGCCACCCAAACAGAATATTTACGCTTTATACACAATTTTACGAGATAATTAAAATAATCGTATTAAATTAGCGACTGAAAAAACAACGTCTGAAATGAACAGAATTAAGGAAGTGTTGGAACAGAAAGGGATTAAGCAGACTTGGTTGGCTGAAAAACTCGGGAAAAGTTACAATATGGTAAATGCTTATGCACAAAACCGACAACAACCGAGATTAGAAACCTTAATGCAAATTGCGAACATTTTAGATGTTGACGTGAAAGATTTAATAATATCAAACAAAGAGAATAACTAATGGCAACAGAAAAGGAACTATATGCAGAAATAGAGGCATTAAAAAAGAAATTGGAAATTGCCAACAACCGAATTAAGACAGAGAAATACGGAATTACTTGGTTGGACGTGCCAGAAGCATTTGAGGAAGAAAACGAAAACCAACTGCCTATTTTGACAGAGGTAAAAGAAAAAGCCATAAAAAATAAGGATGGAAAACCGACCCATATTTTAATTGAGGGCGATAATTACCATTCTTTAACTTGCTTAAACTACACACACAAAGGTAAAATTGACCTTATTTATATTGACCCACCTTACAACACAGGCGTAACAGGAAGAGATATTTTTAGATACAAGGACAAACGTGTTTTGGATAAATACCCAGACGGAACAGAAGTAAAAAAAGACAGTCCGTTACGTCATAGTTATTGGTTATCATTTATGTATAAAAGACTTGAACTTGCAAAAGAACTTTTAACTGATGACGGAGCAATATTTATAAGTATTGACGATAATGAAGTTGCCAATTTGAAGCTAATTATGAATCAAATTTTTGGTAGCGATAATTTTGTAGGTCAATGGCAAAGACTTCTTTGATGGAGACACCAAAATAGCCACTAAAAACATCCCCTCAAACGCTGTAGATAAAATTCAAATCCTCAAAAATTATGCAGAGGTGGGCCAATTAAGTGGCGTGCGCAATAACCAAGACAATGTAGCCATTAATATAAAACTAAAGGAAGGCAAAGAAAGTTTTTGGTTTGGAAATGTGACTGCTGGCGCAGGAGATTCACCAGAAAATACATTGTATGTCACCCAGCCAAAATTATTTTTTTACAGCCCTAAATATAGTATTAACTTTATTGGAGACCTCAATAATACAGGAGAAGTTGCGCTTTCTACAAGAGATATTAGAGGGTTTGGTGGGGGCTTTAGGGCGCCAAGCAATACTAGCGGAACCAGTATTAACTTAGGAGACAACAGCCTTAATTTTTTAACAAATCAAGGGAATGCCCTTAAAATTGAAAATAAACTTGCCACCGCTAATTTTAGTTACGCTCCTAATAAAGCCCTAGACCTAAGTGGTTTTTTAATTTTTAATAGCAACGCTATTTTATCTAAAGAAACCAGCTTTGTTCAGTACACAAACCCAGACTTTGGTATTCCAGACGAGGCCACAGAACAATCTAGCAAGGAACTTTCTAGTCAGGGATTGGCCAAGCTAAGCGCCTCTTACAAACCAAATGCCAATAACCAGTTGGAATACGATGTTTTAGCGCGGGTGTCTAACGATTCTCAAAGACAGAATATTTTTTCTTCTGTGCTTGGCAACACTGACCAAACAGATAAGGTAACGCCTTATAGCATAAATCAGAACGTAAATTATTACTACACACTTAATGAAAATAATATTTTTGCTTTTGAAGCCCAGCATTTAATAAAAAATGAAAATCCATTTTACAATGCGGTACTAGAAAACAATATCAATGGATTTAATGCCTTTAATACAACTGCAGTTGCTTTAGGTTTAGAGACCGATGTAAATGAGTACGACCTAGCCCAGAACAGAAAAATAAAATCCAACCAACTAGATGCCAAGCTAGATTACTACTACATTATAAATTCTAAGAGCAACCTAAACCTGACCCTTGGAACCATTTTGAGCCAGCAAGCATTTAACTCCAACATTTTTCAATTTTTAACAGATGGGTCTCAATTAAACCCAAGTCCTAATTTTAACGAGGGCAGGGCTACCAATGACACCCAATACAATTTTAAAGATGTTTATTTAGGGGTTCACTACAGACTAAGGTCTGGTATATTCACTTTTACACCCGGCTTTTCTCTACATTCCTACGGAAACAAGAATAGTCAGTTTGGAGAAAGTTTTGAAGATAATTTTATAAAGCTATTACCAGATTTCGAAACACGTATACAGCTTAAAAAAGGAGAGTCCCTCACCTTAAACTACAATATGCGCAATCAGTTTACAGACGTCACTAGGTTGGCAGAAGGCTTGGTGTTCAATAACTACAACAGCTTGCAATTTGGGTCTCCTGACCTTCAAAATGCCCTGTCTAACAACCTAAGTCTATTGTACAGCAGCTTTAACCTTTTTAACTATACCAATGTGTTTGTTAGGGCTGCTTACTCAAGTAATATAGACCAGGTAAGGGGGCTTACGAATTTTGAAAATGTAATAAGAACCAACACTTTTTTTAACTCCAGCTTTGCAGATGAAAATATGAGCCTTTTTGGAAGGGTTCAAAGGACTTTTGGGAAAATAAGAACCACTCTGAATTCTAATTTTAACTACAGTAAAATTAATCAGTTTATTCAGAACCAGCGTTCCATAAACAAAGGCTTTACCCAGTCCTATACCCCTGGTGTGAGCACCAACTTTAAAGTAGCACCCAATGTGAGCCTTAACTATAGGTATTCAGTCACAAACAACAACCAAGGGAGCCGCAAAACTAAATTTATCACCCAAGCTCCCTCTATAGACTTTGACGCCTATATAGTGAAGAAAATTACCTTTAGAACCAATTATGTTTACACCGCCCAAGAACTTGGGACAGGAGAAGTACAGTCTTTCCAAAATTGGAATGCAAGCCTCTCTTATAGAAAAGACAAGGACGCCAAATGGGAATATGAATTGAAGGCTACTAATATTTTAAATATTGACTCTCAAGTTAGAAACAGTGCCAACAACCTATCTGTTTTTACTTCAGAAACCTTTATTCAACCTAGGTTCATTACTTTTAGGTTTGTGTATAGCTTGTAATTTTAAGAGGGGCTATTTTTTATTGTACTTCTTGCATTTTTTTAACTTGGGACAACAATATTTTTTTTGGTGTAAAGGGTATCATAGATATCATTGCCTTTTGCATAAAACTGAGTCCAGAAATCACATCTAATTCTCCATTTAACATTCCGTTGTACCCGTCCTGGGCCACACTTCTAGCACTGGCAGTTTTCTTAAACATGGCCGTTTTATCCATTCCAGATACTTTTCCAAACTGACTTTCTGTAGCGCCAGGCATGAGGTTGGTCACGGTAATATTTGTGTCTTTTAATTCTTCTGCAATGGCATTACTAAAGAAAGTTACATACGCTTTAGTAGCAAAGTATACAGCCTGTAGTGGGCCAGGCATAAAGCTTGCGGTAGAAGATACATTTAATATTTTTCCTTCGTTGTATTTTATAAAGTCTTGTAAAAAGTAATGTGTTAAAGAAGTTAAAGCCGTAATATTTAATTGAATCATAGACACATCTTGCTCTAATTCTCTTTCATTAAACTTTCCTAGCCCACCAAAACCCGCATTATTAATTAAATAATTTACATGTATGCCACTACTTTTAACTTGTTCGTATATTTCTTTTGACGCGTTGGCTTGAGTGAGGTCTTTTTGAATGACTAAAACATGCGTGCCATAAGAAGCCTCAAGTTCATTTTTTAATTCATTTAAATTATTTTCACTTCTTGCTACAATAATTAAATCACCTCCATTTTCTGCATGAATTTTAGCAAATTCTTTTCCAATGCCACTACTTGCTCCTGTAATTAATGCTGTTTTTCTCATTTTTAAATTTTATAGTGAGTACTTCCTTTGTATTTGACTTAAGTTTAAACTGAAATTTCCAAAAAAAAATTATATTCCAATTCATGAATAGAAAAGGGCAATTGTAAAGTTTCCTGGTTGCAAATACACTCATTTTTTACTGTAAACAGATATGAAATGTGCTAGATAATAAAACATCATTATCCATTTGTCTTTTGCAAATAAAAAAACATAAAGCACTTATTCAAATGCTTTATGTTTTAATAACCCTACAAATTGATTGGAATTTTTAATTACTAATATTTACTTGCTATAATATATCGCGGTAAAAATTCTATAGCTTAAATAAATACCACTGGCTATCCAAATAAGCCATCTATTTTTTAAATACCATTCCATAATTTCAGATTGTACACCAAGGTATTTCTTTTTAATTATCCCACCAAACCGGTGTGACAGGTGTTTTCTGATTGGTCAATACATTGGCTTCATTTCTTGCTAATTCTGTAGCCGGATATTCTGCCCTTCTAAACCATTGACCGATAAATTCATTAGTGTCTGCTGCAGTTTCTAACCTAATTTTTAAGCCTTTAAAGGCTTTATCAGAAAAATCATACCTTCTAAAATCTACAAAAGTCTCAGGATTTAAGAAGTTGTGAATATATTTTTCTTTTAAAATATGATGTAACATTAACTCTGACTGTCCTACTGCAATGGCGCTATCTGAAAAATAAGCGCTCCCTGACACTCCATAAAAACTCATGCTCCCCTTAATACCCTCTAAATAAGCATTATAGGCCGTGGCATTAGTGCCTTTAGAGTCTAAAGTGCCTCCATTTACTAAAAAGGCAGCTTCTGCTTCAATAAATTTGGCTTCTGCAAAGCTAATGAGCATTAAAGGAGCGTCTACGCTGGTATAAAAGCCATCGGTCTTAAAGCGGGTATTACCCGCAGAGCCATCGGGTGAAACCCCTATCCCTCCACTTACAAAACCTTTGTATTGAGTATCAGCACTAGGAATTTCTGCAAATAAAGGCAATCTTGGATCAATCAATACATCAGTGCCTTGGAAGGGATAATAATCTCCATTCATAGAGCTCACAAGCTGGCTAGCAAGATCATTACTTAGGTTTCCAGTAGCTCTTGATAATATTTCTGAAGAATACCAAGGATTGATGTTTTTTTCATTGTAATACATTAAAAAATCATCTGCATCAGATTGATAACCATTGGCAATTGTAGAAAGAACGTCATTAGCACTCACACTCCCTTTGTTTACCAAATGTAGCATATATCTGGCTTTAACAGTGTAGGCAGTTCTGAGCCATTTTTGCTTATCTCCTCCGTAAATAAGGTCTGAGCTTCCCAAATTAAAACCAGAATTGTCTTGGCCACTTAAAGCAGTTATGGCATTGTCTAACAAGTTAAAAATGCTGTTATAAACAGACTCTTGGCTATCAAAAATTGGAAAATTATTATTAGGGCCGTTAGAAGCATCTAAATAAGGGATGTTGTCCCAGGTATCTGTAGCAATACCCAAATTAATAGCGGTGAGAATATCAGCAATGGCTCCAATATGTTTGGAGTCTGCCTCTACAGCTTTTTCCTTAATAGCTTTTAAATTAGGAAGTATATACAAATATACTTGACTCCATAAACCACTTGCAGATGTTTGTCCTGCAGCACCCCCTCCAGTACCTACAAAATTTTGAACATAGTTACCAAAGCTCAATTCTGCAGATCGCTGTGCTTCCATTGTACTGTGAATGACCGGAGCCATTAGATCCTGTATTCTTAGCTGTGCTAAGGTAGCTGTATTTGATGGAGTGTTTACGTCAAAATATTCATCACTACAAGCGCTTAGAACGGTAACAAAAAATACAGTTACGAGTATTTTATATGTTATATTTTTCATTTTAAACTTTTTTAAATTCCTATGTTAATTGCAAATGAATAGCTTTCGCTAATGGGGACACTTAATCCTGTAAAGCCATACACATTACTACCTGCGCTGTATTGATTTCCTTCTGGGTCAAAACCATCAAATGGTGTCCATAACAAAAGGTTGTTGGCATTGACAGAAAGACTCACTTTAGAAAGTTTTAAAGATGTTAAGAGTTTAGATGAAAGGTCATAACTCAAGCTTAGGTTCCTGACCTTAACCCAAGATGCGTCTTGAACTAATACCTCAGAAGCCCTATTGTACTGTGTGGAGCTTCTGTAATAATTTTGACTTAAATTCCCTTCAACAGTGTTGGTGACAAAGCCACCATTTCCATTGTCCATTACACCACTTAAAACTGTTGGTTCTCTTAAGGCCGTACTTTGTGGATTTCCGTTTCTAATTGAATTTCTGAGACCAGAATCATAAAGGTCTCCTCCTTTTTTATACTCTAAAAGGAAATTAAACCCAATCCCTTTCCATTTAAAATTACTTCCAATAGAAGAGATGAAATCTGGAAATGCATTTCCAACCTTCACTCTTTCGCTTAGATCTACAACTGGAAATCCGTTAGAAGCTATATACCTCTCCCCATTTTCATACCTCCATTTGTACCCGTACAAGGTTCCCATTTTGTCTCCAGCTCTTATTTCAGAGGTAACCCCTGCAAAACCAGAATTTGCAAATATAATGGACTCAATATCATCTGGTATTTCCAATACCTTCCCTTCACTGGTAGACCAGTTTAGGATGAGTCCCCATTTAAAGTGGTCTTTTTGAATTATATCTGCACTTACCAATAATTCATGACCAAAAACCTCAAAATCTCCAGCATTTCTCGTTATGCCAGAAAGTCCTGAGGAGTATGCGGTTCCCACAGTAAAAATCTGATCTTTAACTCGGGTGTTAAAGTAGGCGTAATCTATCCTAACTCTATCTTTTAGAAATCTAAGATCTACTCCAAATTCTGTAGACTGATTCTTTTCGGGGACAATATTTAAATCTCCCAGATTGGTGCTTCTTCTGTATCCACCAGTACCCCCAAAAGGAAAATCGCTATCTACTATAAAATACTGGCCTACGTCTCCAAATCCAGGCCCTTTTCCAACTTCTGCCCAAGATGCTCTAATTTTACCAAAGGTAAAAATATCATTCTTTTCAAAAGCTGAAGAAATGTCGTAGGCCAAACTGGCAGAAGGATAAAAGAAAGATCTATTTTGAGAAGGTAGGGTAGAGAGCCAGTCATTTCTTCCTGTAAGACTTAAGAAAAGCCTGTCTTTATAGCCTAATTTAAGTTCGCCAAATACCCCCATATTTCTGAGTTGGGTCACATTATTATTAATGAAAAAATTGGTGGTATTTCCTATTTCATTAATACCAGGAACATTTAAACCTTCTCCTCTGGCCTGATCATAATCTAATTTAGAATCCGATATTTGATGACCTAAAGTAAGGTCTGTTGTGAAATCTTCTGACCATTTTTTACTAAGAGCAATAAGTAGGTTAGATTCTAGTGCGGTAGAATTAATATTCTGATTCAACACAAAACCGCCTACTTGAGAACCTCCATCTAAATCTGCTCCTACAAATCTATTTCTTTTATCTGAATAGTTGTCAATTTGTGCCGCATAGGTAATGTTAATCCACTCTTTTGGAGTCCAATTTATTATAGCACTTCCCACCCATCTATTCACGTCGTCTTCAAGACTGCTGGTTTCCATGAGATATCTTGGGTTGTCAATAATTCCAAATGAATAGTCTCTTTCTGTACCATCTGGATTCTTATAATCATTAATGGGAAATGTGCCTGAATAGTAAGCAAGGGCACTCATTACAGATTTATCTCCCCCGTTGGCTCTTTTCCCACCAGATTTGGTATAAGAAACAGACGTATTTAATTTAAATTTATCAGTGATTTTATAGCCTGTATTGAGTCTAAAATTTGTCTTTGCATAGTCCGTATTTGGTAAAACGCCTTCTTCTGCGTTGTTACCCAGGGAGAAAAAATAATCTAATTGATCATTAGCACCACTAATACTCAAGTTAGATTGTGTGTTCACTCCAGTTCTGAAAATATCATAAGGACTGTAAAATTGATCATCGGATAAATCAACTACTGTTCCATTGGCAAGTGTGGCAGAATTGTCAGTGTATTTTGGGCCCCAAGAATAAAAAGAAGTGGCATTCTGAACCCTGTTAAAACCGGTTTCTGAATTTGGATCGTACAAGGTTCTGGGGAATCCACTAAACCCCTCTCTATAGGTAGTTTGTAATGTTGGTGTTTTATTGATGTTCCTATAACTAGCAGAACTAGTAAAGTTAATTTTAGCTTTCCCTTTTTTACCCTTTTTAGTGGTGATGATGATAGCACCATTAGAAGCCCTCACCCCATACAAGGCAGTGGCTGCTGCGCCTTTTAAAACACTAAAGCTTTCAATGTCTTCTGGGTTAATATCTCCAGCCCTGTTAGAAAATGCAAATTGTTCTGAACTATTAGGGGAATTAGAACCAGCACTAGGCCTTACTTCTCCTGCAAAGGTGTCATTATTAAAAGCAATACCATCTACTATAATCAATGGTTGGTTACTTCTGTTTGGATTAATAGAGGTAACCCCTCTAATTAAAATGTCTACCCCTCCTCCAGAACTTCCAGATGTTCTATTAATTTGCACCCCGGCAATTCTACCTTGCAAACTCTCTATAGCATTAGCTTGGCCGTTTAAGTTTAGGTCTTCACTGTTAACTTGGGTAACAGAATACCCCAAGGATTTTTGCTTTTTCTCAATACCAAAGGCGGTTACCACCACCTCATCTAAAGCACTAGCGTCTTCCTCTAAAACAATAGTAATTCTAAGCTCTTTGCCTATTGAGAAATCTTTGGTCATCATACCCACATAAGAAAATCGCAAGAGATCTCCTTCTTTGGCGTTAATGACGAAATTTCCATCAAAATCTGTGATAGTTCCATTAATGGAACCCACAATTAAAACAGAGACACCTGGTAAGGCTTCTCCATTTTGATCTTTTACTATTCCACTAATTTCTTGTGCAAAAGAAAGGGCACAAAATAAAAAAGCAAAAAGCGTTAAAAATATTTTTTTCATATAATTTATATTAAAATTATTTATATAAATATATGAAAAAATGTGAAATGCTAAAAAATGTGAAATTTTATATCAAATACCTGCTCGCTTCTCCGCTAACACTGACCATTATTTATTCTACCCAAAAAATAGATGGTGTAAATATCTTCCTGGGTAAAATGTAAAACCACCCGCAATTACTATTGCTCCAAAGTATAATAGAATCATTTTTCGCTTATGAGCCCTCACATTTCCTTTTTTAATAGCCCAATAAGCCGTTGGAACAGTATAGATTGTCAGAAAGCTAAAACTGTGAATCCATCCAAAGTGATTCAAAAATGTGGCGCCAACTCTGGCAGGCATAAATAGTGTTATTAAAGCAGTTACCATCATTAAGATCATATAAACTCTTCCAAAAATTTTATGAATACCAGTCCCTTTTTTAATGACTAAGAGCAATGTACCTATCAAAAAACTAGGGATTACTGTTGCTAAATGAAGCTGCATTAAATCAATATATCTCATTGTTAAAATACTTTATAATCATACTATATCTTGTAATCTCTTAAAAATACTAATTTTAAGGTGTATAAATTTAAAAAATAGTCTCATTATATTGAGAACATTTACAAATGATAGTGTATTATTCTTAGTAGCTTCCTTCAATAAAATGATTATTAAAGGCCAAAAAAATATCCCTTATTAAAAATATATCTCATAGCTTAGCACTATGCATTTAAGAGTAGTTAGGATATTTTGTGGCATTTCCCATTTAATTTATGGAGTACTTACTTTAAACCATCCTTTTTACATTGAAGAATTTGTAAGATATGGATTCTCAGAATTAAGACTTTTGGTTGGCCTTGGCCAAATTTTCTGTGGTGCTGGACTATTATTTGGTACTGGAAAATTTAAAATTTTATTGATTAGTTCCTTTGCTCTTACAATTATGATGGCAGGTGCCTTAGGAACAAGAATTAATATTAATGACAATATGATTCAGTCATTGCCTTCCATATTTTACTTAATGCTAAATTCTTATATCTTTATAAAAAGTATAAAACTTTAATTATGAAATATATTAAATCAATAGCGTCCTAAATAAATCAAACATAAAAAAAGTAGACTGATTCTAGTGGTTTTCATCATTAAAAATGCATTTTTTTAAAACAGAACCCCCTGCATTGATATAGGTGGTGGTTCAATGTGCTC
>Ga0209284_10005797_pt1 | contig 12459 bp, 14 predicted proteins | sample FRY03_FD_187211 | JGI IMG/M metagenome (GOLD analysis project Ga0209284, IMG submission 187211) | Freshwater microbial communities from Lake Fryxell liftoff mats and glacier meltwater in Antarctica - FRY-03 (SPAdes) (version 2) | ecosystem: Environmental > Aquatic > Freshwater > Ice > Glacier... | reverse complement strand
GCATACTTCGATCGACTTGGCGTACCTCGGCTCTCATGACCTCAACTTCTCGAACCGCCCGGTGCGGACCCGCATGCCGGGTGGTGTGGCAGGGGCGCAGTCTATGATGACTGCCCCCTATGCCGATCCTGTACGGGAAAAGTACGGAAATCCACTTTTTTCATTCTTCTGAATTGCGCTTCGTAGTTCTGCGTCAAAGGCTCACGATCACGATCACGCTCATGAATCACTGATTGATGCTACAGCCACGGCTCTCCTCGAACGCATAAACCAAGACCGCTACGTTCTTTCGACCGATGGCCACGGCGAATCATCAGCCGTCCTGTTCAAGCAGCACGATGTCCGGATTGATCTTTCCAACCGCTGTCCTCCATGCCGTATGGGCTGGTTCCCCTAGTAGTTGCTGGACCAACATTTTGCGTACATAGCTGGACGGCGTCAGTTCGTACTGCTCTGCAATCGATTGAAGGCACTATGTCCTGAAAGCTGATCTGCACCAGCCGGTCATGTTCAGCATTGAGCCACCGGTAACCCATCTGTACACCGACTTCACGAAATGGCTCAGCGTTTGCGCAAGCCCAATACCATGACGGCCCCCACCACGAGCAAAGCCCCGCTCACCTGAACCGGCGCAATCGCCTGGCCCAGAATCAGCCAGGCCAGCACCAGCGCAAACACCGGCTCCACATTCATGATGGCCGAGTTGCCGACCACGCCGAGTTTGGGCAACACGGTGAACATGATGGTGAAAGCCGTGCCGTATAAAAAAGTCAGTGCCGCCAGCCCCCACCAGCCCAACGGCGCCTGCGGCAGATGAAAGCCGCCCTGCATAGCCACGCCAGCCAGCGCGAACAGGCCGACCGTGGTCATGGCGGTCAGGGTGCGCACGCGGCCATCGACATCGCCGGCTTCATGTTGCGTGAGCACCAGGGCCACGCCGAAGGTGGCGGCCGCAGCCAGCGCAAAAGCCACGCCCGCGCCAATGCGGCCCCACTGGCCGGCGGCGCCCAGGCCCGAAGCGGCGCCCAGCACGTCAAGCGCCAGCGCCAGCCCGAACAAAATCACCGGCATGGCGATCAACAGGGCGCGCTCGGGCGAACGGCGGTACAGCAGCCAGTCCCACAGCGCGGTCCAGATCGGGTAGGTGTTGAAGGCCAGCAAGGCCAGCGCCACCGGCAGCCGCGCGACGGCTGAATACAGGCACAAGCTTTGAACCGCGATCAGCAGGCCAATGACCGGCAGCATGCGCTTGTGGCGCGCGCTGAAGCTCACCCGCACCCGCTGCACAACCAGCAACGCAGCCACGGCCAGCGCGGTGACCACACTGCGGACAGCCACGGCGGTAGCCACGTCCACGCCATTGTTGAAGGCTAGGCGAGCCGCCACATGGTTGGCGCCCATCATCAGTGCGATCAGGAGCAGCGTGACGAAGGCGGTTCCGCTGATGGCTTTGCTGGTTGTCATTGGACGAGCGCCGATTTTGTCGCATTAAGCATTTTTCGTTTTCGCGTCACACCAAGGGTAGCGTATTCGCAAGGTTGAGACGCTATAGGTAGTGGGTTAATTTTGGGAAATTCGCTTAATGCGACAGAACCTCTATCCTTGCAAATTCTGCTATTCGCCCACAATCAACGGATATCGATCTACCAGTTAAGGAGAAAATTCATGGGAACGATGGTAACTTTTAATCGCCCAGACGGGCAACCCGTGCAAGGCTACGGCTGTCCACCGCTGGAGTACCTTGATGCCAGCAAGATTCAGGTGCCACTGCAAGGACACTGGGCGACGCAGGACGAATCCTTCAAGATTGGCACCATTGACGCACTCGAAGAAAGTCTGAAGGCGGCAGGCACTGACTTCGAATTTCACCGCTATCTGGCGCACCACGCGTTCGCGAATGAAACAGCCATCGGCCCTGGCCGCATCCCGGCGACACAATACGACCCGGTGTGGAAGCAGCAAGCGTGGGACCGCACCTTGCGTTTCTTCGGTCGGCACTTGGGCTGATTGGGCCATATTCGGCTGACTCGATCCGAGGAAGCTTTCACTGCTTTCACCGGCAACGCAAACGCGGTGGGCTCACGGCACTTAAAACATCCAAACAAATAGGAACATCACCATGACAAACATCGCATTTCTCGGCACTGGACTCCTCGGCAGCGCCTTCGCAGAAGCCGCCGTCAAGCGGGGTGACAGCGTGACGGCCTGGAATCGCTCAATCGACAAAGTAAACGCGCTCGCTCAATTCGGGGTTAAAACTGCGACAACACCAGCCGAAGCGGTTCGGGGCGCAACACGGGTGCATCTCGTGCTCAAGGATGATGCCGTGGTGGAAGAAGTCATTGCAGCGGCCCGAACAGGATTCACGCCGGACACCATCCTGATTGATCACACCACGACTTTGCCAGCACTCACCGCCGAACGGGCCACGCGGCTTATGAATGAAGGGGTGAAGTATCTACACTGTCCCGTCTTCATGGGGCCACTGGCTGCTCGAAACGCGCAGGGGACGATGATGGTCGCTGGGCCAAGCTCACTCTTTGAGGACGTCAAGGCTGATCTCGCCAGGATGACGGGGCGTCTTGAATACATGGGAGAGCGCAGCGATCTGGCCGCCGCCAACAAGCTGTTTGGTAACGCCATGATCGTTGGTGTCTCGGCGGTGCTGGCTGATATTCTCACGCTGGCTCAAGCGAGCAACGTCAACCCGGAGGATGCCATCAAATTGCTTGGGCTACTCGATTTAAACGCGATGGTGGCAGGACGCGGAATGAACATGGCGAAAGGCAACTTCACCCTGAGTTTTGAGTTGCTCATGGCACGCAAGGATGTGCGCCTGATGCTTGAGACTGCCGGGGATCGACCGATGGCCGCGCTGCCCGCTGTCGCGGCCCGGATGGACCAACTCATTGCAGCAGGGCATGGCGCACAGGACGCCAGTGTGCTGGGCGTTGACGCGGTTCGTCGCACTTAAACCAGATCATCAGGAGATTGCCATGACCCAGTTCACCATGAAAATAGTCCCATGAAAGCACTCAAAAATATCGCCCTGTCGATGCTTGATCTGGTCGCCGTCCGTGAAGGCGGTACGGTGGCCGACGCGCTCGCCATTTCTCTGCGTACCGCCCAACATGTCGAACGGCTGGGGTTCAAGCGCTACTGGTTGGCCGAGCACCACAACATGCCGGGTATCGCCAGTTCTGCCACGGCCGTGCTGGTGGGTTATATCGCTGGCGGCACGCGCACCATTCGCGTTGGCTCGGGCGGAGTAATGCTGCCCAACCATGCGCCGCTGGTGGTCGCCGAGGCCTTTGGCACGCTGGCTGAACTGTACCCGGGACGCATCGATTTAGGCCTGGGCCGCGCGCCGGGCACCGATCAGCCCACCATGCGCGCGCTGCGGCGCGAACGCACCGAGACGGCTGACGATTTTCCCCAGGATGTGGCGGAACTGCAGCGCCTCTTGGGGCCGGCGCAACCTGGCCAGCGTCTGATCGCCATGCCGGGTGCAGGCACCAACGTGCCGATCTGGTTGCTCGGCTCCAGCCTGTTTTCAGCGCAGCTGGCCGCCGAGCGCGGTCTGCCCTACGCGTTTGCTTCGCACTTTGCACCGCGCCTGCTGCTACAGGCGATTGCACTGTACCGGAAAAACTTCAAGCCGTCCGCCACGCTGGGCAAACCCTATGTGACGATTGGCGTGCCGCTGATTGCCGCGCCCACCGACGAGGAAGCCGAATATCTGGCGAGCAGCACCTACCAACGCGTACTGGGCCTCCTGACGGGCGAGCGGCGCGAACTACAGCCGCCGGTGGAGAAATTTCTGGCGCAGCTGCATCCGCAGGAACGTGCTGCGATTGACGACTTTCTGGCCGCTGGCGTGATTGGCGGTCCCGAGACCGTTCGCCAGGGCTTGAGCGCACTGGCGCAAGCAACTGACGCAGACGAGTTCATACTGGTATGCGATGTGTACGATCCAGTCTTGCGGCTGCGTTCGCTGGACATTGCGGCTGCGGTGTGTACAGTCTGATGCCCCGCCAACAGCGCGACGTTAAGGAGACAACCTCATGAGCCATGCAAGCGAGTACACCCCACCCAAGGTCTGGGCCTGGGACCAAGAAAACGGCGGCAAGTTTGCCAGCATCAACCGGCCTGTTGCGGGTGCCACGCACGACAAGGACCTGCCAGTGGGACGCCACCCGCTGCAGCTTTATTCGCTGGCTACACCCAATGGTGTCAAGGTGACGGTGATGCTTGAAGAGCTGCTGGCCCTGGGCCACGGCGGCGCCGAGTACGACGCCTGGCTGATTCGAATCAATGACGGTGACCAGTTCAGTAGTGGATTTGTGGGAGCCAACCCCAACTCAAAAATCCCGGCCCTGGTGGATCACAGTGGTGAAACGCCGGTGCGGGTGTTCGAGTCCGGCGCCATCCTGCAGTACCTGGCCGAGAAGTTTCAAGCCTTCCTGCCTACCAGTGGCGCAGCGCGCGCCGAATGCTTGTCCTGGCTGTTCTGGCAGATGGGCAGCGCGCCCTTTCTGGGCGGGGGCTTTGGCCATTTCTATGCCTACGCGCCCGCCAAGTTCGAGTACCCGATCAACCGCTACGCCATGGAAGTCAAGCGCCAGCTTGATGTGTTGGACCGCCAGCTGGCAGAGCACTGTTTCCTGGCCGGCGACGCCTACACCATCGCTGACATGGCGGTGTGGCCCTGGTACGGCACGTTGGTCAAGGGCCAACTTTACGAGGCAGGCGAGTTCCTCAGCGTGCACGAGTACCAGCATGTACTGCGCTGGACCGACGAGATTGCAATGCGTCCAGCCGTGCAGCGGGGGCGCAAAGTCAACCGTGCCTGGGGTGAGCCGTCCAGCCAGCTGCTCGAGCGCCATGACGCCAGTGACTTCGATACCCAGACCCAAGACAAGGTGACCCCTTGCGCCAAGGACAAGCCATGATCACCCTGTACGACTGCGCCACCGCGCCCAACCCGCGCCGCGCCCGAATTTTTCTGGCTGAAAAGGGCGTGCATCACGACACTGTGCAGATCGACCTGCGCGGCGCCGAGCAGATGGGCGAGGCCTACCGCCAGATCAACCCGCAGTGCACGGTGCCCGCGCTGCGCACTGAAGAAGGCACGTTGCTCACGGACAATGCCGCCATCGCCGCCTACCTCGAAGCCCGCTACCCTGAGCCACCATTGATGGGCCGTACGCCGCAAGACAAGGCGGAGATCGCCAGCTGGCAGTGGCGGGTCGAGTTTGAAGGCCTGATGGCGGTGGCCGACGGCTTTCGCAACAGCAGCCCGGCCATGGTGAACCGCGCTTTGCCAGGCCCGCTGAACTACCCGCAAATTCCCGAGCTGGGTCAGCGCGGCCTAGCCCGGGTCCAGCAGTTCTTTTTGACACTCAACCAACAACTGGCCGGACGCGATTTCATCGCCGCGAGCCAGTTCAGCGTCGCAGACATCACGGCGGTGGTGGTATTGGACTTTGCACGGGTGATCCGACTCAAGCCCGCAGAGGACCTGCAGCATCTGCTGCGATGGCGCGCGGCGATGGGGGAGCGACCGGCCATAGCTCGCTAAACAGCACACCCGACGAGCGACTGGGGACAGAACCCAACCTACTCAAGGCGGCTCATCGCGTCATTGCGTGGTCACGTCGATGAGCACTTTGCCGACGACGTCGCCCTCGACAGCAGCATGGGCATCGGCAGTGTGCGCGAGATCGAAGCGGTGCAGCGGCAGGCCCGCCTCTTCTCCCACGGCCAGCGCGCCGTCGACAATCGCGGCGTTGATGGCCTCGGCCGCCGCGTGCAGAACATCTTCCCCCACCGTGTACAGAAGCAGAAACTGGTATCGCACGTTGAGGCTGAAGTGCTTGCGCACGTCGAGCGTCATCTTGTCGCCACCGTTGTTGGCGTAGACCGCGATGGATCCACGGTTTCGGATGACAGCGAGATCGAGTTCGGCGTTCTGCGCTGGAGCGACCTCCACAACGAGGTCGACGCCCTCTGGCGCAATCCGCCGGATCTCGGTAGCGGCATCCGTCTCCTTGTAGTTCACGACGTGGTGCGCGCCGGTCGCCGTAGCGAGCGCGGCTTTGGCCGGTCCGCTGACAGTCGTGATCACCGTAGCGCCCGCCCACCGTGCGAGTTGGATGGCCGCGTGTCCCACCGCTCCGGCCCCACCGGCCACGAGCACAACCTTTCCGGCAAGGGCACCTGGGTGGAGGCGCCTCGGTCCATCCTCCGCGACCGTGAGTGCGCGATACGCGGTGATGGCCGGCACTCCAAGACTCGCGCCGAGGTCGAAACTCGCCGCATCCGGAAGCGCAAAGACTCGCTCCGCCGGGAGCACCGCGAACTCTTGGGCGGTGCCGCCGCTCGCGCGCTGGTACGCGGCGAGCCCGAGCCACACCCGGTCGCCGACCTTGATATTCTCGACACCAACACTGACCGCATCCACGATTCCGGCTCCATCCTGGTTCGGCACGACCTCGGGAAAGGGCAGCGGCGCTCCGGCTACCGAACCCCGTCGCGACTTCCAATCGGTGGGATTCACGCCAGAGACAACAATGCGCACCCGAACTTCACCGGACCCAGGTTCGAGTACCTCGCGGTTGACGAGACGAAGCACGGACGGGTCACCGGTCTTGCTGTAGACGATTGATTTCATGTCAGGGTTAACGCTCGCGGCGCCAGAAGGTTAAAAATAACGAAACTACAGATGGGAAATTCAACCGCATCAAACAAAGTATCGCACCTTGGAGTTGTTCCTTCTTCGCGGGCGCGGCAGCGCCACTCTTACTGAAGCTCGAGAGCCCGGGTAGTCGGCGTGGTTCAAAAAGTAACGTTTTTGGGTAACACGGACAATGTAAATTTTGGATGGTTTGCCTATGACTCAACCGATGGCCACCCGAAAAAGCGTTACCCGTACATGGACGCCCCCGGTATGCCAAGCTTTCAATTCATGACGGCTCAAAGGTCAAGATTGCACCCGTACATTCGGACTTTTGATGTGGCTTTTGGCCACTGTCCCTGAGGGGATTCGCTGGTTGACGCCTCGATCGGTTTTGCGCACTCTGGGTGCTGCGGGTAACACGGGCTTTGTCAACCACGGTCTGACCTGTCTTGCCATCACTTCATGATCGCCTGAGCAATCGGTGGTTCAGTTTCTTCCTCATCTGTCGTTGTTGTTGTCGTGTGTAGGCCCCAGTCTGCCCTCAGACTGCTGCTGCCATGTGTTTTGTGTACCCCGCCTCGTACTGCCGGTCATGGGCCAGCAAGGCCCAGACTATTCGCGCATTCTTGTTGGCCAGAGTTACCGCAGCCACGTTCTTGTTGCGCCTGCGTTCGGACTATGCACGCCTACTCATCAACTCAATGCCACCATTTCTACAAAAAACGTCTCCTCATCGGCCGCTTCATGCGTCAAACGCTTCCGCCCGGTGCTGAACGAGCACGGCATTACCGAGCAGCAGTACCGCGTGCTGCGCGCCATTCAGGCCAGTGGGCCGTCGGCAGAACAGTGCCACATCTCCAGCCTGGCCGGTGTGCTGGCGCGCATGGAAGCGCCGATGGGGACATTACGACTTTGTGCTGTCAAATGACGCTGGAGTCTTGACACCACTGATATCAATCGTCAAGATGAAGGTCTGGCGTTTGCCAATCAGATTTATAAATAATTCTCGTTAAAGGGAAGGACAAAAACATGTCGCAACAAGCCGTTGCTGAACTAAAGGAATTGCTTGGGCCGCGAGGCTGGCTTGAGGGTGCGGACGCTGCTACTTATACAGCCGATATTCGCGGCGCTTACAGGGGTGAGGCGTTGCTGGTCGCGCGTCCCGCTAACACCGAAGAAGTGTCCGCCGCTGTCCGAATTTGCAATAAATATGGCGTGGTGATCGTGCCGCAGGGCGGCAATACAGGCTTGTGTGGCGGGGCTATACCGTGCGGCAATCGTCCGTGCATCGTGCTGTCTGTTGCGCGCATGAACAAGATTATTTCGGTTGATCCCCTGCGTTATTCAGTGACAGCGGAAGCCGGTTGTATTGTGCAAACCATTCACGATGCGGCCGGTGAAGTGGATCGCGCCTTTGCGCTGGACTGGGGCGCTCGTGGTTCGGCGGTAATCGGCGGTGCGATTTCAACAAATGCCGGTGGCATGAACGTGCTGCGCTTCGGCAATACGCGCGATCAGGTTCTGGGTCTTGAAGTCGTGCTGCCGGACGGGCGCATCTGGAATGGATTACGCGCGTTGCGCAAGGATTCTTCGGGGTACGATCTCAAGCATTTGTTTATCGGCGCGGAAGGCACGCTGGGCATTGTCACGAAAGCTGTGATGCGTCTGCATCCGCGCCCGCTGCAGGACCAAACCATGTATGCCTCTGTGGGCGCTATAGACCGGCTGATGGAATTATTTGCGCTGGCGCGCTCCATTGGCGATTCCAATCTGACCGCGTTTGAACTCATTCCGGGCCATATGGTGGATAAAGCTATCGCCAAATATCCGGTGCTTGTGCGGCCCATGGAGACGCGTGCGGAATGGTATGTGCTGGTGCGTTTTTCCGGCCGTGAGGAGATTACTGAGAAGCTCGAAAATTTCTTTGCCGAAGCCGTAGAACGCGGACTTCTGACCGATGCGGCGATGGCTCAGAATATGGCGCAGGAACAGAATCTGTGGAACCTGCGCGATGAAATTCCGCCGCTGAAACTCATGACCGGAAAAATGCTGAAATGGGATACCTCCGTGCCGATCGATCGCATCATTCCGTTTTTGGCTGAATGCGATATACGCTCGCGTGCGATTCACCCCGCCTCCAAAGTCATCGCATTCGGTCATGTCGGCGATGGTAATTTGCATATGAGCATCTGGCCCGAGGGAACACAGGGCGAGCCTGTGTTCGACAAGCTGTGCAAGGATATCGTGTCCGCCATTGATGATCTCATCTGGGAATATGGCGGCTCTATTTGCGCGGAGCATGGCGTGGGCGTTGAAAATTTCGATCGCGTGCGGGGACAGAAATCTGTGCTGGAATTTGAGATGATGGCGAAGATCAAGGCGCTCTTCGATCCCGATCATCTGTTTAATCCGGGTAAGATGTTCGATCCCGCCTATGGCGAGGCGCGCAAGGCGGCGGAATAGGATGTGGCGTCATCCCTGACGTAAACTGCATCCGGGATGACATACACATCACTTCTTCAATCTGATCGCTTCCTTCGTTTTTTCTATCAGCTCCGGCGGTGAAGCATAGATGCGATCAATGATCGCCTACTGGTTACGGGTTTCGAGGCCCAACAATGCTGCCCCCATTTGCTACCTACTGGTATCAAGAATGACTACACTCGGCAATCTACAGCGCCTTTCGCAGGTGGCAGCTCGATCGCCGCTTTGACCATTTGAACGACCTACAGTTTGAAGCTGGGGTCGAAGATTCTTCTGGATTTGGAGTTGCTCACGTTTGTTGCCGTTTCATTTTGACAACCATTGTTGTGTCTTTTTAAATTAGACCACCACACACTGGTCACCACCACTTCCATGAGCGCTCCTTCCTTCCCCCCTGAACTCACCCTCTACTACAGCCCGAAGGCCTGCTCGCTGGCGCCACACATCGTGTTGGAGGAATCCGGGCTGCCCTATGTCGCCAGGTCCGTCAACATCCGGGCTGGTGAACATCTTCGCGCCGACTATCTGCAGATCAACCCCAGTGGCACGGTGCCCTCCCTGGCGATAGGCGCGCAGATTCTGACCGAGTCGCAGGCCGTGCTGACCTACCTAGCAGACCTGGTCCCGGAACGCGAACTGCTGCCGCGCCCGGGTACGCTGGGGCGGGCGCGGGCCCATGAATGGATGAACTTCATTTCCAGCATCCTGCATGCGGCCTACCGCGCGGTCTTCCGGCCACAGAGCTACGGCGGTGAGAGTCCCGTGGCAATCAAGGCCGTGCGTACCCAGGGTCAGGAGCGTCTGGTGCGCGCGCTGCAGATCGTCGAGCAACGCCTGGGTGAGCAGCCGTATGCGCTCGGCAACGACTTCAGCGCGGTGGACGCCTATCTCTTTGTGTTCTACCTATGGAGCTTCGACGAGCGGCTGGGGTGCGAGATGCCGCCGCGACCCCGTTATCGTGCTTTGGCACAGCAAGTCTGGCAACGCAGCGCCGTGCGCCGCGTCGTGGCGCGTGAGCGTGGCGTGCGCCGATTCGACCTGCCGATAGAGATGGCTGGCGCTGACGCGCTCATGGCGGACCCGGCATGAGCCTCGTCTTCGCTGGTGTGTGCAGCCATGGACCGGGCATCACCGCGCGCCGCGAGCACGCCGACCTCGGGCAACTGGCGCGGCTGGAGGCAGCCTACCAGGCCTTGCGCGAGGCGCTGCAGGCAAGCCGACCTGACATCCTGGTGGTGATCGCCGCCGAGCATTTTGCCAATTTCTTCATGAACAACATGCCAGCCTTTGCGGTTGGCATGGCCGACCACTATGACGGTCCCGTCGAAGACCCACAATGGCTGGGAATTCCACACCGCCGCGTGCCGGGCAACAGCGCGTTGTCGCTGCAACTGATTGAGGGCATGTCGCAGACGGTAGACCTGAGCTTCTGCGAAGAATGGAAGTTGGACCACGGCATCATGGTGCCACTGCACCATCTGGTGCCACACAACGACCTGCCCATCATCCCGGTCAACATCAACTGCCAAGGCCCGCCACTGGCGCCACTGCATCGCGCCTATGCACTCGGGGAAGCCATCCGACGCGCCGCCGACGTCATGGCGGCACGTGTTGCCATCATCGGCACGGGGGGTATTTCACATTGGCCCTGCACGCCGGATTCCGGGCGCATCAACGAACCTTGGGACCGCGAGTTTCTGGCGCGTTGGACACGCAACGACCGTGAGGCCCTGTGTGCCTACACCAATGAAGAGACCCAACGGGACGCGGGCCAGGGCGGTTACGAGATCCGTACCTACATCGCCGTGGCAGGCGCATGCGCGGGTCACACCGGCGAGATCTGGTGTTACGAGCCCATTCCCATCTTTGCCTGCGGATGCTCCATCGGAGTGATGGCCACAGGCGCGGAGACTGCGCCAAAACGTGCGGGCATGTCGCCGGTTTAGAGAAAAAGACCACTGGGTCAAAAGCGTGTCGGCGCCAACAACAGAACCGCTTGCAGCGCCTTTGCGGCACCGACCTCGGCGATGGCACGCGACTTGGCCACCACGGTTTCGAGAATCTTGCGGTGTTTGCGGGAGAGGGTTTGTTTCATGGGCCGGGCCTGGGTTGCGTTCAGCTACGGGCAAAGGCAAGCAGTGGTGCGTAGTCGCGCGCATCGGCGGCTTGCAGGGCGGCGATATAGCGTTGCCGGGTTTGGTTGTCATCGACCAAGCTGCGGCTACCCCAGGAAAACCGGGCGCGCCCTAATCGTTCGACGAGCAGATCGGCCATCAGCCGGGCGTGGCGCCGATTGCCGTTGGGGAAGGGGTGAATCAAGACCAAGCGGTGATGGAAGCGAACGGCAAGTTCGTCGGGCGCATAGCTGGCGTGTTCAATCTGGTGGTGGACATCGTCGAGTAACTTTTTCATCTCGATGCTGATCTTGAACCAGTCGATGCTGATGTTCTTGTTGGACTTGCGAAACTGGCCGGCCCAGCGCCAGGTTTCGCCGAACATCTGCTTGTGCAACTGGCGGACGAAGGCTTCGTTCAAAATTTCCTTGCGTTGCTTGCGTGCCCAGTCGTCACCATGCTGGATGTTTTGCTGTTCCCACTCGTTCAACTCAGCCTGCGTGGCGATGTGGTCAGGAATCAGGCCGGCGATTTCGTCGGCGTCGAGGGGGGTAGCGCCGGGCGGGTAGTCAAGATGGATGGTCATGTTGGCTATGTCTCTCGCCACAGAGTGCGTCGGGAGCCTTTGAGCAGGTTCTCCGCAAGCGCCCGCGTCTGCACCGCCACGGTTTCGGGCGAGGTCGATTGTGCTTCCAGTGCCATCGTGTGACTGATGGCGGCCATGCGGCGGCGGGCCAGATTGCTGGCGCGTGCTTCCAGCGTGTCTGTTAGGGATTGCTTGGGCACCAGTGCGTACTGAAGTTCGCAGCCCAGCGCTTCGGCCGCTCGACGCAATGTGGCTAGAGTGATCCTGTCCTCGGCTTCCGAGACTTCCAGCCGGGTGGCGGTGGGGATGGTTACCCCCAGCCGCTGGGCAAGATGGGTCGAGGGCATGCCGAGGGCTTCCCGAATTGCCTTGATCCTATTTTCCTCAGTTGGTACTACTAAAATTCGCTCAAACTGAAGCCTAATGCGGGCTGCAGACCATTTTGGAGGAACACCCAATGGGTGAAGAAAAATTTCCACAAACAGCACTCGCAAATGCGGTCCAAGGAGCCATTGCAGTGCTGCCCAAACAGAGCGCTGACCTGCGCGTTGCTACGCCGGGTGGCGTGTTTCAAGTACGCTGGGACGACAACGCCA
>Ga0209284_10005795_pt1 | contig 12462 bp, 10 predicted proteins | sample FRY03_FD_187211 | JGI IMG/M metagenome (GOLD analysis project Ga0209284, IMG submission 187211) | Freshwater microbial communities from Lake Fryxell liftoff mats and glacier meltwater in Antarctica - FRY-03 (SPAdes) (version 2) | ecosystem: Environmental > Aquatic > Freshwater > Ice > Glacier... | reverse complement strand
GCATCACCGACATCAACGCCCGCTACACCGTGGTGCGTTCGCTGGGCGGGCGCGAGTCCATCGTGCCCAACGAAATGTTCATCAGCAACCGCATTGAAAACCTCTCCCTGGCCGATTCGCGGGTGCTCCAGTCCACCGTGGTGTCGGTGGCCTATGACAGCGATGTCGAGCTGGTCATGCGTCTGCTCACCGAGGCCGCCTTGCAGCAGGACCGCGTGCTGCGAGACCCGGAGCCCGGTGTGAACCTGACGAATTTCGGCGCTGACGGGCTGGAGTTCACGCTCAACTACTGGATGACCGACCCCGAAAACGGCCAGCAGAACCTGCGCTCGCGCATCAATCTGGCCATTCTCCAGTCCCTGCGCGAGAACGGCATTGAGATTCCTTACCCGCAGCGTGTGATACATACCCGCCCATAGCCTCGGGAAGACCGGCCCGCCGCAGCATAGAATCAAAGGCTTTACGTACACGTCAATTCAATCAACTCTGGAGCCCTGCAATGAAGGTCTTGGTACCCGTCAAACGCGTTGTCGATTACAACGTCAAAGTCCGCGTCAAATCCGATGGCACCGGTGTCGATATCGCCAACGTCAAAATGAGCATGAACCCGTTTGACGAGATCGCGGTCGAGGAAGCCATGCGCCTGAAAGAAAAGGGTGTTGCGGTCGAAGTGATTGCGGTGAGCTGCGGCGTGCTGCAATGTCAGGAAACCCTGCGCACCGCCATGGCCATAGGCGCTGACCGCGCCATTCTGGTTGAAACCACTGAAGAGCTGCAACCACTGGCGGTTGCCAAGCTGCTCAAGGCACTGGTCGAAAAAGAGCAGCCCCAGCTCGTCATCCTCGGCAAGCAGGCGATTGATGATGACTGTAACCAGACCGGCCAAATGCTGGCCGCGCTGCTGGGCTGGCCACAGGCTACGTTTGCTTCGAAAGTCGAAGTGGAAGGTGACAAAGTCAAGGTCACCCGCGAGGTTGATGGCGGTCTTGAGATCTTGTCGCTCAGCCTGCCAGCCATCATCACGACCGACCTGCGCCTGAATGAGCCGCGCTACGTCACGCTGCCCAACATCATGAAGGCCAAGAAAAAGCAGATGGACAACTTCAAGCCTGAAGACCTCGGTGTTGATGTCAAGCCGCGCATCAAGACGCTCAAGGTCAGCGAGCCGCCCATGCGCAGCGCCGGTATCAAGGTCGCCAACGTTGCCGCGTTGGTTGACAAGCTCAAGAACGAAGCCAAAGTCATCTAACCCACAAATTTCGGAACAAAAATGACCTCTTTAGTTATTGCAGAACACGACAACGCCAGCATCAAACCCGCAACGCTGAACACCGTCACCGCAGCCATTCAGTGTGGTGGTGATGTTCATGTGCTGGTAGCAGGCAAGGGCGCAGAAGGCGCAGCCAAAGCCGCCGCGCAAATTGCCGGCGTTGCTAAAGTCATCCACGTCGAAGGCGATCATTTCGCCCACGGCCTGGCTGAGAACATGGCCGCCCAGGTGCTCTCAATCGCTTCAAGCTATTCGCACATTCTGTTTCCTGCCACCGCATCAGGCAAGAACATCGCCCCGCGCGTTGCTGCGCTGCTGGATGTGGGCCAGATTTCTGACGTCACCAAGGTCGATGCTACTGACACCTTTGAGCGCCCCATCTATGCCGGCAATGCCATCTCGACGGTGCAAAGCCTCGATGCCACCAAAGTCATCACGGTTCGCACGACCGGCTTTGATGCTGCGGCGGCTACCGGTGGCTCGGCTGCGATGGAGGCACCTGTAGGCGTTGCTGACAGCGGAAAATCAACTTTTGTGGGTTCGGAAATTGCCAAGAACGACCGCCCCGAACTGACCGCCGCCAAGATCATCGTATCGGGTGGCCGTGCACTCGGATCAAGCGAAAAGTTCAACGACGTGATGACACCACTGGCCGACAAGCTAGGCGCGGCACTGGGTGCGTCACGCGCTGCAGTTGATGCGGGCTATGCACCCAACGACTGGCAGGTCGGCCAGACCGGCAAGATCGTCGCGCCTCAACTCTATATCGCTGTCGGTATTTCGGGTGCCATCCAGCACCTGGCCGGCATGAAGGACAGCAAGGTGATTGTGGCTATCAACAAAGATGAAGAAGCCCCGATTTTCTCGGTAGCTGATTACGGCCTGGTGGCTGACCTGTTTGTGGCTGTGCCTGAACTGGTTGCTGCGCTGTAGAGGTGTCCATGACTTACAAAGCCCCCCTCAAGGACATGCTGTTTGATATCCAGCACCTGGCCAACATCGAGCAGATTGCAAAAATTCCGGGCTTTGAAGATGCCGGTTTTGAAACTGCCCAGGCGGTGCTGCAAGAGTGCGCCAAGTTCAATGAGAACGTGCTGTCAGCGTTAAATTGGGAGGGTGACAAGACCCCTTCAAGCTTCAAGGACGGTGTGGTCACCACCACGCCCGGCTTCAAGGAGGCCTTCAGACAATACGCCGAAGGTGGCTGGCAGGGCCTGCAACATCCGCTTGACTATGGCGGTCAGGGCCTGCCCAAAACCATTGGTGCGGCGTGCGGCGAAATGCTTAACTCGGCCAACATGAGTTTTGCGCTGTGTCCGCTGCTCAGTGATGGCGCGATTGAAGCACTGCTGATAGCCGGCTCGGACGACCTCAAGGCGGTCTATCTTGAAAAACTAGTCAGCGGCCAGTGGACAGGCACCATGAACCTGACCGAGCCACAAGCCGGCTCTGACCTGGCGGCAGTCCGCGCTAGGGCCGAGCCCATCATTGACGGTTCAGCCGACGGCAGCTACAAGGTTTTCGGCACCAAGATTTTCATCACCTACGGTGAGCACGACATGGCCGAAAATATCGTCCATCTGGTGCTGGCGCGCGTCAGCGGTGCGCCCGAAGGCGTGAAGGGCATCAGCCTGTTTGTGGTGCCGAAGTTCATGGTCGGCAAAGATGGCTCGCTGGGCGCACGCAACGACGTGCATTGCTCAAGCATCGAGCACAAGCTGGGCATCAAGGCATCGCCAACAGCCGTGCTGCAATACGGCGACAACGGCGGTGCTGTGGGTTACATCGTTGGCGAAGAAAACCGTGGCTTGGAGTACATGTTCATCATGATGAACTCAGCGCGTTACGCCGTTGGCATGCAAGGCATTGCGATTGCCGAGCGCGCCTACCAAAAGGCTGTGACGTTTGCAAAAGACCGCGTGCAGAGCCGCCCGGTTGATGGCTCCATCAAGGCCAGTGCGCCCATCATTCATCACCCCGATGTCAAGCGCATGTTGATGACCATGCGTGCCTACATCGAAGGCTGTCGTGCTATGGCCTGTGTGGCCGCTGCGGCCTACGATGCATCGCACCACCACATTGACACGGACGTGCGCAAACAGAACCTGGTGTTTTACGAATTCATGGTGCCGCTGGTCAAGGGCTACAGCACCGAGATGAGTCTTGAAGTTACATCGCTCGGCGTGCAGGTGCATGGCGGCATGGGTTTTATCGAAGAAACCGGTGCCGCCCAGTACTATCGCGACGCGAAAATTTTGACGATTTACGAAGGCACCACCGCCATCCAGGCGAATGACCTGATCGGTCGCAAAACTTCGCGCGATGGCGGCCAGACGGCCAAGGCTATTGCCAAGCAGATCGAGGCCACTGAAAACGAATTGACCAGCCAGGGCAGCCCTGATGCGGTGGCGATGGCCAGGCGCTTGAAGGCTGCGCGTGAGGCGTTTGTCGATGTGGTTGACTTTGTGGTCGGCGGGCTTGGCAAGACCCCTGACGGGTCCACCAATGCCAGCCCGAACGCCGTGTTTGCGGGCAGCGTGCCCTACCTGATGCTGGCTGGCAATGTGCTTGCAGGCTGGCAGATGGGCCGCTCGCTACTGGTTGCGCAAGAGCAGTTGGCGCAGGGTGTTGATAGCGCTTTCATGCAAGCCAAAATTATCACCGCACGTTTTTACGCCGACCACCTGTTGACCAAAGCGCCGGGCCTACGCGACAGCATTGTCGAAGGTGCCGACTGTGTGACAGCACTGGCACTAGACGCGTTTTAAACGGCTATGTCCAAGCTACCCCCGCCACTCAACAACTTGCCACTGCCCATCATTGGCGCGCCACTCTTCATCATCAGCAACCCCAAGCTGGTCATCGCACAGTGCATCGCCGGTGTGGTTGGTGCCATGCCCGCTCTGAATGCCCGGCCTGCCGCGCAGCTTGAAGAGTGGCTGATCGAGATCACCGAAACGCTGGCTGCTTACAACAAAGCCAACCTAGAGAAGCCCGCCGCCCCCTTTGCCATCAACCAGATCGTCCACAAGTCCAACGACAGGCTAGAGCACGACATGGCCCTGTGCGTCAAGTACAGGGTGCCCATCATCATCACCAGCCTGGGCGCACGCGCGGACATCAACGCTGCTGCGCATAGCTATGGCGGCGTGGTGCTGCACGACATCATCAACAACAAACATGCCCGCAAGGCGATTGAAAAAGGCGCTGATGGCCTGATAGCCGTGGCGGCCGGGGCAGGTGGCCACGCGGGTGTGAAAAGCCCGTTCGCATTGGTCCAGGAAATTCGCCAGTGGTTTGACGGCCCGATTGCGCTGTCGGGTGCCATCTCAACCGGCGCTGCGGTACTGGCGGCGCAAGCTTGTGGAGCAGACTTTGCCTATATTGGTTCGGCCTTTATCGCCACTGATGAAGCACGCGCTGCAAACGACTATAAGCAGGCTATTGTTGACAGCAATTCTGACGACATTGTCTACAGCAACTTATTTACCGGCGTACACGGCAACTACCTCGCGCCGTCGATTCGTTCAGCCGGCCTGGACCCCGACAAGCTGCCCACCAGCGACGCCAGCGCCATGAACTTTGGCAGTGACAAAAGCAAAGCCTGGAAAGACATCTGGGGTTGCGGTCAGGGCATTGGCGCAGTGACCAAGGTGCAAAGCGCCGCAGCGTTTGTGGAGCAGCTCAGGCGTGAGTACAGTGAAGCCAAAGCGCGCTTGATGTGACGGCTGACCCCAAAAACCCTCCAAGCCCATGGCGCTTGTCGGTGGCCCCGATGATGGATTGGACCGACAGGCATTGCCGCTACTTTCACAGGCTGCTGAGTCGCCACGCGCTGCTCTACACCGAGATGGTGACGACCGGTGCGCTGGTGCATGGCGACGTCGAGCGCCACCTGCGTTTTAACGCACAAGAGCACCCAGTAGCGCTGCAACTCGGCGGCAGCGAACCTAATGACCTGGCGCATTGCGCCAAACTCGGCGAGCAGTGGGGCTACAACGAGATCAACCTCAACTGCGGCTGCCCTAGCGAGCGCGTGCAGCGCGGATCGTTTGGTGCCTGCCTGATGGCCGAGCCACAACTGGTGGCCGACTGTGTCAAGGCGATGGTCGATGTGGTGACTGTGCCGGTCACCGTCAAGCATCGTATCGGCATTGACAAAAGCGAGAGCTATGCATTCGTGCGTGACTTTGTCGGTACGGTCAGCCAAGCCGGTTGCAACACCTTCATCGTCCATGCGCGTAATGCCTGGCTCAAGGGGCTAAGCCCGAAAGAGAACCGCGAAGTGCCACCCTTGCGTTATCAGATGGTGCATCAACTCAAGCGCGACTTTCCCGAGCTAACCATCGCCATTAATGGCGGCATCACCACAGCCAGCCAGATTGCGGACGAACTGCAGCACGTCGATGGTGTGATGGTCGGGCGTGAGGCTTATCACAACCCGTGGGCCATGGCCGATTGGGACGAATCATTTTTTGGCGCTGCCGCTAGCACCGCAAGCCGTGAAAGCATTGAAGCGCAAATGTGCGACTACATGGCGGCGCAGTTTGCAGCATATGGCACGCCGTGGAGCGCCATTGCCAGGCACATGCTGGGCCTGCGCCACGGCTTGGCAGGCAGCCGCCGCTGGCGTCAGGTGTGGAGCGACCACCGCCTTAAAACGCTGCACCCGCGTGACGTGATGGCGCTGGCGCATGCGCCAATCCAGTCGCAAACCCATATCGAGCCTATTTATGCGTGACGACGCTGCATTTCACGCGAATCAAACGCGCCTGGCGATGATCATGGTCTGGCTGGTGCCCGCGCTCTGGACGGTCAACTATGTTGTGGCTCGCACAGCCCCTGGCGTGATTGGCCCCTACACGCTGGCTTTGGGCCGCTGGCTGGTGGCGGCTGTCGTACTGGTGTGTTTTTGCGGGCCAGAGCTGTGGCTGCGGCGTGTAGAAATTGCACGCCTCTGGTGGCAGTACGCCATTCTTGGCACCCTAGGCATGCTGATGTGCGGTGCGTGGGTTTACCAGGGTGCGCGTTCAACCGGGGCCATCAATATTGCGTTGATTTATTCCGCCTCGCCGGTGCTGATAGCGCTGGGCGCTGCCGTGTGGTTCGGTGAATACTTCCGCTGGCGGCAGATAACGGGCGTGCTGCTGGCGCTGACAGGCGTGGTTCACGTTGTAGTCAAGGGCCAGTGGATGACCCTGGATACGCTTCAGTTTGTGCCGGGTGACTGGTGGGTAGTGGGGGCCACGACTGCATGGGCTGCCTACGCCTTGCTGCTGAAAAGATGGGCAAGCCCCTTGAGCGCAACAGCCAGGCTTACCGTCATTTGCACGACCGGCGTAGTGGTGTTGCTGCCGTTTGCAATCTGGGAGGCAGGGCAGCCGGGATTGACGCAGTGGGGTTTGCAGGCCGGCTTGCTCATCGTTGCGGCGGGGTTGATACCCGGTCTGGGTGCGTACTTGATCTATAGCTGGGCACAAAAAATCCTCGGTGCCAGTCGAGTGGCCGTTGGGCTTTATCTGGGGCCGCTCTATACCGCGCTGGTGTCTTGGGCGGTGCTCGGCGAGAGGCCGGGCTGGCACCACGCGATGGGGGCACTTCTGATTCTGTCCGGCGTGTTTCTGGTGACCAGCGCGTCCGGGCGTTCCGTCAAGCCGCCGCTTCCAGTCGGTTCCTGAAATGCTCGCGCATACGCTGCATGGCGGCTTTGGCATTGCGACTTGACAGCGCCTGCATGATGGCGCCGTGCTCGCCCAGCGACTCTTCAATCCGCTCGATTTTAAGTAAACTCGAACCTATGAGCTACACATTCAAACCGTCAAACCTCGTCGATTGGAAAAAAGCCGCCGCTAAATCTGCCCCCGGCGGAAACCTAGACGCGCTCAATTGGCAAACGCCAGACGGCATTACTGTGAAGCCGCTGTACACGGCAGAAGACACCAAGGACTTAGCCTACACCAATACGTTGCCGGGCTTTGAGCCCTTCATTCGCGGCCCGCAGGCCAGCATGTATGCGGTGCGGCCATGGACGATTCGCCAGTACGCAGGTTTTTCGACGGCCGAAGAATCGAATGCGTTTTACCGCAAGGCCTTGGCCGCAGGCGGGCAGGGTGTCAGCGTGGCGTTTGACTTGGCCACGCACCGTGGCTATGACAGTGACCACCCGCGCGTGACGGGCGATGTTGGTAAGGCTGGCGTAGCGATTGATTCGGTCGAAGACATGAAAATCCTCTTCGACCAGATCCCGCTCGATAGCGTGAGCGTGTCTATGACCATGAACGGTGCGGTGCTGCCCGTGCTGGCGGGCTACATCGTAGCGGCTGAAGAGCAAGGCGTGGCGCAGGACAAATTGAGTGGCACGATCCAGAACGACATCCTCAAAGAGTTCATGGTGCGCAACACCTATATCTACCCGCCAGCGCCAAGCATTCGTATCATTGGCGACATCATTGAATACACGGCTAAACACATGCCGAAGTTCAATTCAATTTCAATCTCGGGCTACCACATGCAAGAGGCTGGGGCGAATCAGTCGCTGGAGCTGGCCTTCACGCTGGCCGACGGCAAAGAGTACGTCAAAACCGCCACGGCTAAGGGTCTGGATGTCGATGGTTTTGCAGGTCGCCTGAGTTTTTTCTGGGCCATCGGGATGAACTTCTACCTCGAAGTCGCCAAGCTGCGCGCTGCCCGTTTGCTGTGGTGCCGCATCATGAAAGATTTCAACGCGAAAAGCCCCAAGAGCCTGATGCTGCGCACCCACTGCCAGACCAGCGGCTGGAGCCTGACCGAGCAGGACCCCTACAACAATGTGGTGCGCACCACCATTGAAGCGATGGCGGCAGTGTTTGGCGGTACACAAAGCCTGCACACCAACAGCTTTGACGAAGCGATTGCGCTACCGACTGAATTCTCAAGTCGTATCGCCCGCAACACGCAGCTCATCATTCAAGAAGAAACCCACATTACCAGTGTGATCGACCCTTGGGCGGGCAGCTATATGATGGAAAAACTGACGCAAGACATGGCCGATGCGGCCTGGGAAATCATTGAAGAAGTCGAGCAGATGGGTGGTATGACCAAGGCCGTTGACAGCGGCTGGGCCAAGCTCAAGATTGAAGCGGCAGCGGCAGACAAGCAAGCCCGCATTGACAGCGGTCGCGACGTGATTGTCGGCGTCAACAAATACAAGCTTCAAGCCGAAGACGCGATTGAGACGCGCGACATCGATAACGTAGCGGTACGCGATGGGCAGATTGCACGCCTCAACGCCATCAAGGCCAAACGCGACACGCCAGCGGTGCTGGCCGCGTTGGACGCGCTGACCGATGCGGCTGAAAATGACAGTGGCAACCTGCTCGAGCTGTGCATCAAGGCCATGCGCCTGCGCGCCACGGTAGGCGAGGTGAGTGATGCGTTAGAAAAAATTTACGGGCGCCATCGCGCCGATACACAAAAGGTGACCGGTGTGTACGCTGCTGCTTACGATTCAGCCGAAGGCTGGGAAACCCTCAAGACCGAAATCAACCAGTTCGCTGAAGAACAGGGCCGCCGACCGCGTGTGATGATTTCAAAACTCGGCCAGGACGGCCACGACCGTGGCGCAAAAGTCGTCGCCACCGCGTTTGCTGATTTGGGCTTTGACGTGGACATGGGCCCGCTGTTCCAGACACCCGAAGAGTGCGCCCGTCAGGCGATTGAAAATGACGTCCATGCGGTTGGCGTTTCAACCCTAGCAGCAGGCCACAAAACGCTGGTGCCCGCCATCATTGCCGAGCTTAAAAAGCAGGGCGCCGATGACATCATCGTGTTTGTAGGCGGTGTGATTCCGCGCCAGGACTACGACATGCTTTATGAAGCCGGTGTGAAGGGCATTTATGGGCCGGGTACGCCGATTCCAGCCAGTGCCAAGGATGTGCTTGAGCAGATTCGTAAGGCGTTGGGTGGGGTAGTCAAGTAACTCTATTTGGTATATATTATTGGTACATATCAAATAAGGAGTTCACCTATGAGCACGCTAATCCTCGACACCGCAAAAATTTTCACCACCGGACGCAGCCAAGCGGTGCGTTTGCCAAAAGCCTATCGGTTTGATACGAAAGAGGTTTCGATTGAGAGGCAAGGGGACGCTGTGATATTGCGCCCGAAGCACGCGTCAAAAGAGGAGTGGTGGGCAGAGATGGAAAAAATTCTGGATGGCTTTGAAGGCATGGAGCCGATCGAGCGTGATCGCTCGCCGCTACGCGACGATATTGAGCCATTTGCATGAAGGTTGCAGTGAAGTATTTGTTGGATACCAACATATGCATCTACGCGATGAACCGAAGTTCGGGCAGTGTGATGCGAAAAATGTTGGATGTTGGTTCTGATGCGTTATGTATCAGTTCAATGGTCGCTGCTGAACTTGCTTTTGGTGTCGCACGAAGCGACGCAGCCTATCGCGCAAAAAACAAGCAGAACCTACAAAGATTTATCAGCAGCATAGAAGTTTTACCGTGGACGCATGCTGCCATGTGGCACTTTGGTGAGCAACGACAGCGCCTGAAACTTAGCGGTCAACCCATCGGAGAGATTGATTTGCTGATAGGCGCTCAAGCACTCGCTTCTGATTTGGTGGTGGTGACCAACAACATCAAAGAGTTTCAGCGTATTGACGGCTTGAAGCTGGAGAACTGGGTGTGATGATTGGCTTTCCAGTGTGTGCAAATGATGTGCTCACAACTACGGGTTCAGCCCAGCGCCGCGCCATCGCCAAAGCCATCACGCTTTTGGAATCAACCCGCGCAGATCACCGCGTACAAGCCGACGAGCTATTAACTGCATTACTCCCCAGCACCGGCAAATCCTTTCGCCTTGGCATCAGCGGCGTTCCCGGCGTTGGAAAGTCAACCTTCATTGAAGTGCTGGGCCTGTATCTCATCAAGCAGGGCCATCGCGTCGCGGTGCTGACGATAGACCCGTCTTCCACGCTGTCAGGTGGTGCCATCCTTGGCGACAAGACGCGCATGGAAATGCTCTCGGTACAAAGCCAAGCCTACATCCGCCCCAGCCCGGCTAGCGGCACGCTGGGTGGCGTGGCTGAAAAAACACGTGAGGCCATGCTGGTCTGCGAAGCCGCAGGTTACGACGTGGTGATTGTTGAAACGGTAGGCGTTGGCCAGTCTGAGACAGCAGTTGCCAACATGACTGACATGTTTGTGCTGATGCAGTTGCCCAATGCGGGCGACGATTTGCAGGCGATTAAAAAAGGCGTGATGGAACTGGCTGATCTGGTGGTTATCAACAAGGTGGACCTTGATGCGATTGCCGCCCAGCGTGCGCAACTGCAAATTACCTCGGCTATGCAGTTGCTGGGTATGTTCAGCGGCTATGTTGAAACCAACTGGCATCCCAAAGCGATTGGGCTCAGTGCGTTGAAGGGAGATGGCGTGGAGGCCTTCTGGGCCGAGGTGAAGGACTTTAAGGTGCGGCAAGCTGCCAACGGCAAGCACGCAGAGCGCCGCAAGCAGCAGGCACTTAGTTGGATGTGGGAGCGTATTGACGCTGGATTGAAACAGGCTTTCAGGCAAGACCCAGCCGTAGGAAGCCTGTTGCCAAAAATGATTATGGAAGTCGTCAGCGGCCAGCTCCCAGCCTCGACAGCAGCACGAAATTTGCTGGCAGCCCAATCAAAACGGCTTCAAAAAGCTATCAAATAAATAGCAAAACAAGCGAGTATACAAAAGGCGAACCATGCAGGAAATACTTGAACAGTTGGAAAAAAAACGCAGCGCAGCGCGTTTGGGCGGTGGGCAAAAACGTATTGACGTGCAGCACGGTAAGGGCAAACTCACCGCGCGTGAGCGGCTGGAGGTGCTGCTGGATGAAGGCACGTTTGAAGAGTGGGACATGTTCGTTGAACACCGTTGCACGGACTTCGGCATGGAGACACAAAAAATCCCCGGCGACGGCGTAGTCACTGGCTACGGCATGATCAACGGCCGCCTGGTGTTTGTTTTCAGTCAGGACTTCACCGTGTTCGGTGGTGCATTGAGTGAGGCCCATGCCGAGAAAATTTGCAAGGTGATGGACCAGGCCATGAAGGTCGGTGCTCCGGTGATTGGCCTGAACGATTCCGGCGGCGCGCGCATCCAGGAAGGTGTGGCCTCGCTGGGCGGTTATGCCGATGTGTTCCAGCGCAATGTGATGGCCAGCGGCGTGATTCCGCAGATCAGCATGATCATGGGGCCGTGCGCCGGTGGTGCGGTGTATTCGCCGGCCATGACTGACTTCATCTTCATGGTCAAAGACTCAAGCTATATGTTTGTCACCGGCCCTGAAGTTGTTAAAACCGTGACGCATGAAGAAGTCAGCGCTGAAGAACTGGGCGGAGCGATGACGCACACCACCAAAAGCGGCGTGGCAGACTTGGCTTTCGAGAACGATGTTGAAGCGCTCTTGATGCTGCGCCGCCTTTATAACTACCTGCCGCTGAACAACCGCGAAAAAGCTCCGATCCGGCCCAGCGCCGACCCGGCCGGCCGCATGGATCTGAGTCTGGACACGCTGGTACCAGAGAACGCCAACAAGCCCTACGACATGAAGGAGCTGATCGTCAAGACGGTTGATGACGGTGATTTTTTTGAAATCCAGCCGGAGTACGCGAAGAACATCATCATTGGTTTTGCCCGCATGGAAGGCCAGACGGTGGGCATCGTCGCGAATCAGCCGCTGGTGCTGGCCGGTTGTCTCGACATCAAAAGCTCCATCAAGGCCGCGCGCTTTGTACGCTTTTGCGATGCCTTCAATATTCCCGTCATCACGTTTGTCGATGTGCCCGGTTTCATGCCCGGTACATCGCAAGAATACGGCGGCATCATTAAGCATGGTGCGAAGTTGCTGTATGCCTACGCTGAATGCACGGTACCGAAAATCACCGTCATCACGCGCAAGGCTTATGGCGGCGCCTATGACGTGATGTCATCCAAACACCTGCGTGGCGACGTCAACTTTGCCTGGCCGAACGCCGAGATTGCCGTGATGGGTGCCAAGGGTGCAGTTGAAATCATCTTCCGCGAAGACAAGGGCGATCCAGTGAAGTTAGCTGCACGCGAAGCCGAATACAAAGCCCGCTTTGCCAATCCTTTCGTGGCCAGCGCACGCGGTTATGTCGATGACGTGATCTTGCCGCACGAAACCCGCAAGCGCATCTGCCG
>Ga0209284_10005794_pt1 | contig 12462 bp, 10 predicted proteins | sample FRY03_FD_187211 | JGI IMG/M metagenome (GOLD analysis project Ga0209284, IMG submission 187211) | Freshwater microbial communities from Lake Fryxell liftoff mats and glacier meltwater in Antarctica - FRY-03 (SPAdes) (version 2) | ecosystem: Environmental > Aquatic > Freshwater > Ice > Glacier... | reverse complement strand
CAAATCCGACGAAGAATTCTGCCGCATGTATGTCATGAACCGCCGCGAGTGGTTCTAGCGAAGCCGTGCAAACACTCAGCGAAATCCGCGCGATGCTGGCGGTGCGAGGAATTCATCCACGCCACCGCTTCGGGCAGAATTTTCTGCATGACCACAATCAGATTCGGCGACTCATCACGCGCGCTGGAGTGACGGCGGGTGACTGCGTCTTGGAAGTTGGTCCAGGAACTGGCGCACTCACCGAAGCGCTCGTCGAGGTTGGAGCGCACATCGTCGCGTGCGAAATCGACCGCGACATGGCCGCGATTCTCACCGAGCGCGTGATTGCACGCGCGCCCGAACAAGTTTCGCTGATCATTGCGGATTGCCTCGACGGCAAACATCAGATTTCGCGGGATCTCTTGGCGGAAATCGATCGGCGCTTCGGCGGAAAACCATTTCGACTTGTTGCGAATCTTCCCTATCAAGCCGCGACTCCGCTCATCATCCTGCTGTTGACCACGCGCCGCGATTGCCGCGGACAATATGTCACCATTCAACGCGAAGTTGCGCAGCGATTAGTCGCCTCGCCGCGATCAAGCGAGTATGGACCGCTGGCAATTCTTGCACACTTGCTCGCGCGCACGGAAATTTTCGCGGACCTTTCCCCCTCATGCTTCTGGCCCGCGCCGGATGTGACCAGTTCCATGATTGCGATTGAATCCCTCGAACAAACGCCAGCCTTCGACCCACTCGAGCTCAGCGCATTCATGCAGACTCTTTTCAATAAACGCCGCAAGCAGCTTGGGGCCATTCTTGGACGCAGCGGACCGTGGCCCGCAGGCATCGATCCTGTGATGCGTCCTGAAGAACTGACGCCGGAGCAAGTTGTGGATTTGATGCGAGCACAACTCGCATAAACGCACGAGCGCGCGGAACGATGCGCGCGGGTGCGCGAATGCGCGGGTGAGCGGAACGATGTGCGCAACCGGATCCACCGACTCCGCACGCTCAACTCAGCGAAGCGCCGATTTCAAAGTGCGCACCGCGCTGATCTTCGCGGACCCACTGCACGGCACTACGAAAGATGCGCAAACCGAGCGGATCCTGCTTCCGTTGCACTGGATCGATGCGAGTCCAGTTGGGATGTTGCGTCCAGCGCGTGAAACGCTCAGGATGTGGCATGAGGCCTAAGACCAATCCCGACGGATCGCAAATTCCAGCGATTGCGCCGACCGATCCATTGAAGTTGTCCGCCGCGCCATATCGAATCGCGATTTGACCCGCGGCATTGAGTCGTTCGATGATCGAAGGCGATGCCATGAATCGACCCTCGCCGTGGGCGTTGGGTAAGACACCATTGTGTTCATCGCACACAACTCCCTTGGTCCACACGCACACCGTGTCGACGGGAATCTCCACGCGGGTCCACCGATTCGTGAAACGCGCCGAGACATTGTTGGTCAGCGCAACCGATGCGTGCGCAGCATGCTGTGGCCAAGGATCACATGCCCCGCTTGGACCAGGTAACAAACCAGCCTGCACCGCGATTTGAAATCCATTGCATGGGCAAATCATCGGCACGCCTCGAGCGATTGCGTCGCGAAGCGCTGAATAAAGCGTTCGCGCCATCAACGCGCCCATGATGCGGCCCGCCGCAATATCGTCGCCATAACTAAATCCGCCAGGCAATCCGATCAAGTCATAGCCGGCGATGCGCGACGGCTCGCGTGCGAGTGTTTGCAAGAGTTCGCTGTGAGGCTCGGCGCCAGCGACCGAGAACGCATGTGCAAGTTCGAGATCGCAATTGATCCCAGGGGCGGTGATAATGAGTGCTTTGGGCGCTTTCAATTTCATGGACATTCGTTCCGTGTCGAATTTCAAATCTACCAACCCGTGCTTCCCGATGACCACGCCGCGCGCAGTGCGTCGAGCGACGCGATGCCCAACTCTTTCTGGTCATGACAAATTCGCAGTTCAGCCGTCGCGTTCGTCTGCCCGATGATTGCGCATGGAATTCCCGCCGCCGCGAACCGCGAACAGAGCACACTCGCATCACTCGACTTCACTTCCAAAATGTAACGCGATGGATCTTCCGCAAAGGCCAGTGCATATGGATCGAAATCTGCCTGCGCGACACTCGTTGGCACTTTGCTCAAATCGATATGAGCGCCGATTCCTCCGGCAAACGCCATCTCGGCGACGGCCAGCAACAGTCCACCTTCACTGCAATCGTGAGCGCTGCACACACTTCCCTCGGCGATTTCATTGGCAACGGCCGCTGCGATGCGCGGGCCTTGCACGAGATCAACGCACGGCATATCCAATCGATCATCCTCGTCTAATCCAGCCAACAGCGCCCAGTGCGAACCACCCAGACGCAGCGATGTCAAACCCACCAGCACAATCGCATGATCGGCGCACTTGAAATCCATCGTGCATGCGTTCTTGATGTCGTGCACAATCGCGCAGCCGCTGATCAGGAGCGTTGGTGGAATCTGAATTGTGCGTCCATCATCGGTCACAAATTGATTGTTGAGGCTGTCCTTGCCCGACACGAATGGTGTGCGATATGCCTTCGCGCCGTCATAGCACGCCCACGCCGCACGCACCAGCGCTCCCATGTTGTGTGGATCTTTGCACGAGGGCCAGCAGAAATTATCGAGGATCGCAATCCGCGCAGGATCGGCTCCGACACAGACCAAGTTTCGCACACATTCGTCGATGGCGGCGAGTCCCATGGCGTATGGATCGCGCGCAAGTCCGGTGGCTAATCCATTTCCGATCGCAAGTCCGCGCGAACTGCCCGCGACGGGCGCGATGACCGCCGCATCGCCAGGACCGCCATCGCCAATTCCAACGAGCGGCTTGATCACTGACGATCCTTGCACCTCGTGGTCGTACTGACGAATGATCCACGCCTTGCTGGCGATGTTGGGATGCGCCAAGAGCGCGCACAACGCTTGGGTGATGGACCGCGGCTCCACCGAAGTTGGCGCGCGACGCGATCCGGCAAATCCAGCATTGCGCCTCGACCACTCTGCATCCCAAATCGCCTCACGCACCGGCGAAGGGATTCCCGCATGCATGAATGCCGTATCGAGTCTTCCGACTTCGACACCATTCCAGCGCAAGACGATGTTCTTATCCGCGGTGCCAAATGTTCCAAGCTCGCACATCTCAGCACCATAATCTGCGCAAATACCCCGTAAAACAGCGAGATTTTCAGTCGGCACCGCCAACACCATGCGCTCCTGCGCCTCGCTGATCCAGACTTCCGTCGGCGACAATCCCGCATACTTCACAGGCGCACGATCGAGATGCACTTCCGCGCCAATCAGCGAACCCATCTCCCCCACCGCACTTGAAAATCCACCCGCGCCACAATCCGTCAACCCACGATAAAGACATCCACACGCATGATCACGCGCCGCAAGGATCGCATCCAGCACGCTCTTCTCGGTGATCGCGTTGCCAATCTGCACCGCATGGCTGAATTCATCGGCGTGAGTATCAGTTAGTTCTGAACTCGAAAATGTCGCACCATGAATTCCGTCGCGACCCGTGCGACCTCCGATCACGACGATGACATCGCCCACCTGCACAGTTCCGTGCGTGCGCGTGCGTGGCATCATGCCGATGCATCCAGCAAAGACCAGTGGATTGCCCACATATCGATCGTCAAACCAGACCGTGCCATTGAGCGTTGGAATGCCCATGCGATTGCCATAATCACGAATCCCCGCAACAACCTGCGAAAGCACACGGCGGGGTGCGATACAACCGCGTGGAATCACGGCGAGGTCGGTGTTGGCGACGCAGAAGATGTCAGTCGACGCGATCGGCTTGGCTCCTTGGCCCGTGCCGATGATGTCGCGGATGCAACCACCGATGCCCGTCGCGGCTCCACCATATGGCTCGATCGCGCTGGGATGATTGTGCGTCTCCACCTTGATGCACACGGCCGTCTCATCATCGAATGCAATGACGCCAGAATTATCGACAAAGACCGAGAGACACCAATCAATCGTCGCGGCATCCATCCGCACACCAGGCCCAGCAAGCAATGGATTGCGACCGATGAGTTCGTGCGTTGCTCCAGCCACAGTCGTCTTAAGCAAATTGTGAATCATCACACCACCGCCGGGCTGCGCTGTGTGCCCAGGCCGTGCATGTTCACCGCACATCTCACCGCGATAATGGATGGTCGACTTGAGTGTCTTGTGCACACAGTGCTCGCTCCATGTTTGAGCGAGCGTCTCGAGTTCGATCTCGCGTGGCTCGCGTCCTAATCGACGATATTCAGCCTGAATTGCCTTCATTTCTTCGCGCGAGAGAAACAAGTGCGCATCGCGCGAGAGGCGATCAAGCGATTCATCTGCCAGATCACAAATGGCAACCTCACGAATCTTCAACTGATATGCGGTCCCGTGCGGAAATGATTCGGGGTGATATGCATCTTCATAGATCCCGTGAATCACAGGATTGGCGGCGTGTTGCTCGATGATGGCACGGGCCTGTTGCTTGGAGATTCCCCAGAAATCAAATCTCGATCCGGTTCGCACTTCAACATCGTCGCCAAGCAGTGCGTGTGCTGCCGCCTTGACACTCTCAGCGGCTGGATCCATCACGCCTGGCAGCGGATGCACTTCGATTGTCGCATCAGGAGCAGTCGTTGCGGTCTTGGCTGACCCCACACCCGCCGCCGGTCCCGACGCTGCGCCGCGCACACGCTTCCACGACCAAGACTGTGTCACAGGATCGGCGAGCAATTCACGCGCAAGTCGATTGCATGCATCCGCGTCGAGCGCACCCGCAATGAGATAAATGGCGCTGTGCGCAATGCGCGTAGGCGATGTCTGCCCGGCACTGCGCGCGAGGGAATCCCCTTGAGGATCCCGATCGCCAGCGAGCCGGCGCACCTCGAAACGAACGATTTCAGCCGTGGATAACGCAGACATCTCAACGATAATAGCCCATTTGACTGGTGATTTTCACAGCCCAGAAATGCGGATTCACGCGCCGATCACCCGATCATTAAAACATCAACTGCATCTGCGCGCGCATCACGAACTCGTTGGCATTCGACACACGCCAGCCCGTCGATGGAGTGGCGTAAGACGGATAGACCGGATTCCATGCGATTCCAAAATCCGTCGTGACCTTGACATCTTGACCGTCGATGTACCAGTTCACACCGAATGTCGTGAGCGACATGTGACGTTGTTGGAAAAGATAGTTGTCAACCGCCACGCCCAGCATCTCGGTAGTCCCTGAATTCGACGCAGTGGTATGCATGTATTCGTAGCGGGTGAATACTTCCCACTTGGGTGCGATGTAAGCCGAAGCTTGCAAAGTGAGTCCAAGTGCATTGACATTGCCAGCGTTGGAATACGCCATGCCGCCGTTACCCACCGAAGAATTGTCTCGGAAATAAGCCGCATTTGATTCGACATAGTTGTAATAGGCGCTGGCAAAGAGCGATGCGCCACCAAACTGAATCGTCAAGTCGGTCGTGACGCCAATCCAAGTGTTCGTGTTGCCAGTGTTGCTACTTCCAGAAACTATGGGAAGCCCTTCATCAGGCTTTGTCCCTTGCGCGTTGAGCGCAACGCCGAGCAACCAACCCGGTTCGCTTCCGTCTGGACTGGTGAATTGATCGAACTGCGCCCAGTCTCCTGAACCCTTCCAGTCAAATCGCGTTGTGACACCCCACATGTCAGTCTGTGCATACCACGGCGAGTTGAGTGGCTGCGATCCCACAACTTGCGCAGGGCCAGCGATGTTGTCTGTTCCACCATCATTCACCGAAAAACGCCAGCGAGCTTCATTGGACAGCCATTCCAACTCGACTCCCTGCGTGTAACCCATTCCATAATGGAGCGAAACAAGCGAACGATCGACCGCGATTTGGTATTGCTCCAAGATCAGAAATTCGCGACCAAACGGGGCTCGAAATTGACCAACGCGAATCGACCAATCGTCAGTGAGATTGACGCGCACCCAAGCATCTAACAATTGCAGACCACCCGAGGTTGAACCCGAAACGAAGGTTGGTTGGGGGGATGGCGTGGCCGCATTTCCAGCCGCCTGAAAACCAACATCCTGGCTCTGCGCAACCAAACCCTTCACCATGTACTGAATGTCGGGCGAGATAATATGCCCTTGCGCCCAGAGCTCGATATTGTTGAGATCAAATCCGGTCTTTGTGCCAACCTCATCGTAATTGACCTTGCGCACCAACCTCGACGGCGCCTCATATGTTCCACCGAGCTCGCTCCAGATCCAGCGCGCCTGCACTAATCCGCCCACTTCCAAGCGAAATCGATTGTCGGCACTCGCGATGAAAAATCCGTTGTCCCATCCCGCCGTTGCGCTCGTTGATTGCAGTGAAGTGCGCGTCACACTATCGGCCAAGACATCTTTGACCAATGCGCGAACTTCCGCGGCGCGTTCCTCGGTCAACCACTGCTCGCCAGTTTGCGCCTTCAGTTCCACCACCTGACCTTGCAATTCAGAGTTGCGCTTCTCCAAAGCCTCTAAGCGCCGCGCCATGTCGTCGATCTGGCGACTGTTCTGCTCGGTCGCACTCTGGGTGGACACCGGCGCAGACTGCGCCAATGCCGCAGCGAATGCGGCGTGTGCGATTATGAATTCGCCAAGCATTACATTTAGGATATCGGCAATTCGCGTTGCGGTGTGTAGTGAAATCCCTGCGAGGCGTCTCTCGCCAATGAAAAAAGGGCCGACCCTTGCGGATCGGCCCCTTTGCGTCTCTGTCAAGTTGGGTGGAGACTTCTCCAACCAACGGTCAATTTACATAACTTAAGTCAGATGATCCTCAACTCAGAACATGATCTGGAGCTGAGAGATGACATTCATCTGATTTGCGGAATCCGTGTTGGCATCGGCTTGGTAGCCAGCACCACTGAAGTCCGTTCCAGTTCCGATATCGCTCAATGAGATGCCCCACTGAGTGGTCCACTTGATGTTGCTACCAGCGTAGACATTCACACCGAAGGTGAGGATGTTGTTGACATCGGTAGCACTGTCAACTGCACCGCCGACATCGTTGGCACCATTAGCAACATTCATCCATTCCCAGCGACCAAAGGCTTCCAATGTGTCGTTGAATCGGTATCCACCTTGGAGAACCCCTGCGTAACTGTTTTCGGTCGTGACTGGTCCCGAGACGCTGGTCTCATTCCCGTAATTTGCACCAACAAACGCCGCGCTCAGGCTGAACCCTGCTGACTTGAAGGTTGCGTCGACGGTCCAATCAACTGCGCCGGTTGTGGTGGGTTGAGGGGTGGTTCCCGCGATATCGCCGTAGATCGCTGAAGTAACGGCTGGATTCCAGCCCGTCGATCCGCTGGTGTCACCGCGATTGTTGTAGTACTGGATCGCAGCACCAATAACCAAACCAGACTCGTCACTCTTGGCAGATGATTCGCTGTCGAACTGCGCCCAGCTTCCCATCGCCTTGAACTCAACGCGACCGGCAAGCGAGATGCTGTTGTTGGTGTTCGAAGCCCAGCTGCCGTTCTGTGAACGAGGACCGTTGTTGTACGAACCCATCGCGCGGAATTGATCCGACGAGTAGCTCGCCAAGAGACCCTGTGTGTAACCACCAGAGAAGTAGTAATCAACAACTGATCGTTCGGCGGTGAGTTGAGCGCCGTCATTGCGGAGCGACTCAGCCATGAATGGCGACTTGAACTGTCCGACCTTCACGCCGAATCCATTGCCGAAGTCCTTGTTCACCCAAGCGTCTTGGAGAACAACTCCGCCAGATGTTGGCGTGTATGGATCAATGGTCGATCCGACATTCAGCTTTGCCATGTATGTCCAGCTTGGATCAACAATATTTCCCGAGAATGCCATTTGCGTGCGGCGATTCTCGAATGCCCATGTTGAGGCGCCGTCGCCGGTGCCGGAAGTTGTCGGTGTGACGCCAGGAATATTCTTCCCAGGCTGATAATTCCAAGTAAACCGAGCCTGCGCGAGCAAGCCGAGTTGCAACTTGAAATTGCCGTCTGCGCTGGAGATGAAGAATCCGTTGTTGTATCCCGAGGTAGCGCCCGAGCCTTGGAGGCTGGTGCGGGTCTCGGAATCAGCAAGGACATCCTTCACGAGTGACTTGATTTCGGCAGCGCGCTCTTCGGTGAGCCACTTGTCGCCGTTCTGAGACTTGAGTGCCGCAACTTCGGCTTTGAGTTGAGCGAGTTCGCTCGTTGTGTCAGTGCCTTGCGCAGATGCCGCGCCGGTGAGGGCGAGACCGCTGGCGAGAATTCCAACATACTTAGTAAGGGTCATAATTTCCTGTGCTCCTGGTTTGAATTCACCGTTCTTGATACGAGACGCGATTGGTGAACCTTTGTGTGACACCCGAGCTCGGAAGCCCCCGTCACGTTGACGAGGATCGATTCGGGTTTTTCAGTATCGACCATTTCGGGTTGATTCCTGAAGGCGGAACTATAGGGAGACATGGCGAAACTGTCTAGCCGTCAAGTTGGCGCAACCGCCACAACCTCGATTTTTGGCTGATTTTCGAGATATTGGCCCAAATCGACCTTGATTATTACCCAAAAAACCTTTAGGAAATTCTCAAATTGGCCCGCGCGAGGGCTTCGCAGATCACAACGCACAGTCCGACGAGTGACCGTTCCGGATCGGGCGCCACGCCAGTTTTCATATTTAAATCAGCGCGAATCGCCTGATTTAGCAAGTTTGCGGCGCGATCGACGCTCATCGTTCGAGCCGCTCGCAAGATCGGCGCCGTCGAATTACCCCAAAAACGCAGGTCTTTTGCGATTTGTCCATCACTCGCGCCGCGAGCGACGAGCGTTGATGCGGCGTGAATCTTGCGCGCGAGATCGATCACTGCCCAAGAGACCATCACTTCGGGAGCCTTGGAAATCCGCAGTAATTCAGTCAATTTTGAAGCTGCGCGGCCAGGATCACCGCTGAGAATCGCGTCTTGAATTTCCCACGCTTGTTCCTCGCGTCCCGCGCCGACGAGTTCGATCACCGTTGCGCAGTCGATTTGCTTGCGATCGCAGCTCAACGCTCCAACGGCCAATTTGCCGATTTCCGAGTCAAGGCGCGCCAAATCCGCACCAACGCGTTCGACGAGTAAGTTCGCTGCGTCGAGGTTCATGGCGATCTTGTGCTCGCGCTCGCTGCGTGCGGTGCACCAGCGCGCCGCATCCGCATCGCTAGGCGATTCACACTTGAGAATGATGCCGTGCTTGGCGACGGCCTTGTCAAAGTTGCCCGGTCGCCAGTTCTGCGATCGCAGCAGCAAGGTTGCTTCCTTCATAGGACTCTCGGCGTAACGCTCCATCGCTCGGCGGCGATCCTCGGCGCCGAAGAAAGCGTCAGCGTTGTCGACAACCACCAACTTGTGCGAGGACATCAATCCGTATGAGCGCAATTCGTCAAGCACTGTGGCGAGCGAGACAGTCGATCCGTCGAAGGTGAATTCGTCGACTCCGCCATATGCAACTTCCAGCGCGGTGCGCAAACGCTTCGACCATTCCATGCGCAAGAATGAATCCTTGCCATGCAGGATCACGATGCGGTGTTGGGCTTCTGGTCCGCGTGCGCTCACGACGGCATGCTAGTCGCCGCCGATGGTGATCCAACTCATCGGCGCAGTTGTCCCTATCCTTGCGCGCCTTATGCAGATTCCATCTGATCCGTACGGTCTGGGCGCCTTGGGCGAACGCACCGCTTCACACGAGACGCTTTGCGCGACGGGACTTCCCATCGATCCTCGCATCTCGACGAGTTACCAGCGAACGCGCGAGATGACGATCGACGAACTTCTCTTGGAAAACCGCGTGGTCTTTCTCGTTGGCGATATCAATCACGCTTCCGGCGCGCGCGTGATGATGCAGATGCTCTATCTGGAAAGTCAGAAGCGTGGACAAGACATCAATTTCTATATCAACAGTCCTGGTGGCTCCGTTGATGACACGCTGGCGATTTACGACACGATGCAATTCATCAGTAGCGAGGTCGCGACGACTTGCATCGGACGCGCTTATTCAGGCGGAGCGGTGTTGTTGTGCTGCGGTCATCCTGGCAAGCGCGTCATTCTGCCGCATGCGAAGGTGATGATTCATCAACCCTACGGTGGCGTGACTGGACAAACGACCGACATTCAGATTCAGGCCGAACAGATCATCAAGGCGAAGCGATTGCTGAATGAAATCATCGCTCGACATTGCAAGCAGTCCTATGAGCAAGTGGCCAAGGACGGCGAACGCGACAAATATTTCGACGCGCAAGAAGCGAAGGCATACGGCCTCGTGGATGAAGTCGCGTCGTTCCCAGACAAGTCGAAGAAGTGACGCTGACGCAGTGAATGCCGCGCAAACATCAATGCCAGTGATGGAAGACGACGAACCTCTGTTGGTGCCGTGGGTGATCGATGCGTCGGGATATTCCCAGCGCGAGTTTGACATCGTGTCGAGATTGCTCGCCGACCGAATCGTGTTGTGCTCGGGCGAGGTCGAGTCGGAGATGGCCAACTCGATCGTTGCGCAACTGCTTTTTCTTGCCAACGACAAACCCGACGCACCCGTGAGCATCTATATCAATGGACAAGGTGGCAGTGTGAACGATGGACTCGCCATCATCGACACGATGCGCATGATGCCGTTTCCCGTCGCGACATACATCGTGGGCTCTGCGCCAAGCATGATGAGCGTGATCGCATGCTGTGGCACAAAGGGTCAGCGTTTCGCATTGCCCCATGCATGGAACCTGATGCATCAAGGACGATACTTTGATGCGATTGAAGGCCAGGCGACTGATCTTGAAATCGAAGCGCGTCGAATGTTGCGCTTGGAAGAACAATGCAATGTGCTCTATGCCGAGGCGACCGGTAAATCGGCCGAGCAAATCGGCCGCGACTGTGACCGCGACCTCTGGCTCAACGCATCTGAAATGTTGGCATATGGCCTGATCGACCGAGTCGTGGACAAGCTCGCGATTCCTGCACCGAACTCACTCTCATTAAAGAAGGATTGAAATACATATGAGCATCATCCCAATCGTGATTGAAAAAACTGGCCGAGGCGAACGCGCATACGACATTTACTCGCGACTGCTGACGGATCGCATTGTCTTCGTCGGCGGACAAGTCTCCGACGGCATGGCAAACTTGATCGTTGCGCAGTTGTTGTTTCTCGCCAACGACAATCCCAAGAGCGAGATCTCGCTGTATATCAACAGCCCTGGCGGCAGCGTGACGGCTGGACTTGGGATCGTCGACACCATGCGCTTTGTGCCGTGCCCCGTTGCGACTTACATCATCGGTCAGGCCGCGAGCATGGGAAGTGTGATCGCTTGCTGTGGCACCAAAGGACGACGATTTGCCCTTCCAAATGCGGAAAATCTGATGCATCAGCCGCTGCTCGGCGGAGTCTTAGAAGGTCAGGCCACCGATCTCGAAATCGAGGCCCGACATATTCTTCGACTGCGCGATCAGATCTATCAGATCTATGCGACCGAGACTGGACAAACCAAACAACAGATCGCTGATGATTGTGAACGCAACAAGTGGCTCAATGCGCCCGAGATGCTTTCATATGGTCTGATCGACGGCGTGCTCGACAAGTTGCAAGTGAAAGCAAAGTAAGCGCGATCGCGCCAGGGGCAGGAACGCTCTGCGGGAGTGTCGATGATCCGAAGACCCACGCGTCGGACAGTCCGTTGGTCAGGATGCGATCGTTGGCGCCGAACTCTGCTTGCATCCACGAGCCAGAATCCTGCACCCAGAAGTGCCAGTAATTTTCGATTGGCCACTGATCGCCCTCGCCGTAATTCGTATCGCCGTCGATGGTGACTCCGGTGAGAAAAAAGCCCCATGAAAAAGTTTGATAGGTGATCGAAACCGAGTCGAGCGCAGCATCGATGTCGGTGATGGCGTCCCAACTTGTGTAATGGACCGCGTCCCATCTGACATTGAAGATGTATCCGTCACCATCCTCTTGATCAAATTGGAACGACGCAGCGTTGGATCCGACGCCGACATCGAAGGTGCTGATGATGGCGCCGTGCGCCGGTGCGACAGACATGATGAACGATGAAAAACCAACAACGAGCGTGCGAACGCTCACGAGCGAAAGGGATAGGGACATAAACTTCCTTGCAGTACGGATCACCTGTTGTGCGCAGGGTCCAGGGGTGAGTGAACCAACGAGCGGCTTGAGTTGGTCGACCCGGCTTGCGCTGAATGGTACTTCCACCAACGCTCACGGTGACGCGATCACTGCGGATTTACACCGCATTCCTCCAACTCAAGGCGCGCTGACGAACGATCGTTAGCGGTTGCTACTTTAGTTCAATTTCATCCGTTGTCAATCGTGTTGGTCCGTTGTCAATCATGCGCTGAATGAGCGGTGCGTTACGATCACTCGCATGAGCGAGACACACCAAGCGACGATCGAACAACACGCGGCACGATTCCAA